>TARA_B110000259_G_scaffold83250_1_pt1 | contig 12852 bp, 9 predicted proteins | sample TARA_B110000259 | Tara Oceans TARA_B110000259 (sample SAMEA4397649) | marine metagenome | biome: Polar Biome; feature: [SRF] surface water layer (ENVO:00010504); material: water (ENVO:00002006), including particulate matter (ENVO:01000060) such as... | depth 5 m | reverse complement strand
TGATGTTGTAGACTTGAAATAAAACGTATGTTGAATCGCTCTTTTTATGTGACTCCTATCTGTTGTTATTTATTACAAGTCAATCACCAATACCGTCAGACCGTCAAGCAAATCAAGCAAGCTAGCCCTTTTTACACTTAATCTTTTTTTAAACGCTAGCACCACGGAAGCGAACACCTCCCTTCCGACGGCGGCGGCCCAATAACGAACACAAAGACAAAGAGTAAGAAGCACACGGAAGCAATGCCGAACTTCGTAAAATTCTCCGAGCTCCAGATATCTGCCACACGATTCTCATCAGCCTGGATATCCTCCTTCGCGGTCCTCCCACTGTTCTTCCTGCGTGTTGAGAATGCGACGAAGCGGTTAGACGACGAAAAGGATACAAAACGACTCGGCTCGTTTGCAGGCAAGGGCCCCTTACCTCATGGAAGACTTCGCAGATCTGTCTACCAGATCATCGGGATTGATCGTGCCGGTGCCTTTGATTTCTCTTTTGATCTGACTCCACGCGCCGTCCCAGTCAAGCAGACTCTTTTTCCCATCTTCGTCCTTGGAATCTTTGTCACCTGCAGTGGGAAACATTCAGGGAGTCCGTCAGAGAGATGCGTACATGTATGAGAAACACCACGGGTTCACGACGATTCCGAGCACTACGCAGCTCGCTGGTGGACGTCGACGTGCTGATGTTTTCGTGAGGTGCCGGGTAAAACGTCGACTTACCTGAAGCAGAGGCGCGTGTGAGGTGAGTGCGACCCACGCGTCGTTTGCGTCCAACGGGGTTCCTCGCTCGCGACCGCAACGAGACAGCTTGGAAGAAGCTCGATCGAGCGCAAAGCATGGCGCTGAAGTTCTTCTATCGACAGTGCGGACACGGGAGTCGGAAGACGCGGCGCGGCGCGCTTGAAGTACTGACAAGCGGTGTTGCCGAGCGACGTGTCCGGACGTTTTTTGGTAAACAAATGCAAACATCGGTGCAGTGCGTTGACACGTCAGCCTCGCACTTCTTCCCGCCCGAGCCGTGCCGTGCAAACCACCCGTTCCCGACTCGGGTGTTTCGAACTTCGTAAGACAGGGTCCGCAGGGCCTTCCGCGGCAAGTCACGCGTCCGTCATGCCTGGGCAGGAAACGCGGGGTGAAACTTGGGACGCGCGGATCCGCAAACTTCTCGGTCAAACCCCCGAGGCGGGGGAAGTGGACACCACCGTGAACCGGGTGAACCCTTTTTTTGCGAGCATCGAGGTTCCACCGAAAACACGCGAGAACACGGCACACGCGCCAGCGCCTTGCGCGGCACACGCGCCAGCGCCTTGCGCGGCGACGCGAGCGGCACAACAGAAACCCACGGCGGAAGTGAGTCGGGACATCCACGTCGAAATTCTTGTCCTGTGTCGGTTTGCACCGTACGCCGTGAAACGATTTCTCCAGGAAGCGAAGGTCGGGTATCATCTCACGCGTACCTTGTTTTACTGCAGATATCATGGCGTGTTCGACGCGGAAGCCTCGATCCTCGAGAAAATGGGTCAAGCAAGCGAAGCGTTGTCTGTTTGCATCAACGCGTATTCCGTGCTTTTGAAAAACGAAGAGGCCCGTCGGATGGACTCGCCGGCGTCAAAATTGAGCAGTTTGAACAAAACCCGAGCCGACGATATCGTCGCGTCAGCCGTGGGCGTGTGCTTTCGCGACAGTCTAAACGCAACACAGAACGTGTGTCTCTGGACAAAGCTGTTGAGCAGCTTAACCGTGCATTTGCGCCACGGGACAGAGGCTCTCGTTCGCGCTTTAGTTGAAAGCCACGTCTGTGCCGTGCTTCGCGCAGCCTCAACGCTTGCCTCGGATGTGCTTACGGACGGCGTGCTGAGAGAGGGTTTCGAAGATGAAGCGGCGCTCCAAGATTTTCGACTTTCTCTGAGCAGAATTCTTACGTCGACGCGAGTGAAACTGAACTATGGAGAAATAAAAGCCGAAGATCGCGAGCGGGCAAAAGACGCCGCTTGCCGAAAACACGGCGGGGGCAGTGGTAAATGCGTGAAACTGTCTTCGTCGCTTTATGCTGTCTAGTAGCTAGCCTGAAATTGTGGTGTAACAGAACCGACAACAAGCGAATCGTCGGATTCTAACCTCGTTTCGCTCACGACTCAGCGCTGAAAAATCCAGCAGCTTTCGTTGCAAAAGTGTGCGGTTCCTCGCCAGTGCTTTGGTCTTCCAGTCCCATTTCGGCGAACATCGCTGCCCTCTGCCGCGTGTTGGGGAGCCGCGCTAGGTACTTTGCCAGCTCGACTTTCGGAGCGCCGTAACGTTCTCCAAGCTCGATCAAGGCTAGTGCACCCAAGGGGCAGTTTTTGTCACTCGCCAAAGTTTCGAGAGCTCTCCAGTCGCGATTAGACGCGAGGACGCTCGCGTGCCACCAGTAAAAATGACGATCAGAAACGCCAAACGCGACGCGGATCTTTTGCGCTTCCTTAAGTTCTCCGTTCCGAATGAAGTGTTTCACAATCGCGGCGAGACTTTTCTGAGGAATACCACTGAGTGCGTTTTCTAAGTGTGTTTCCATTCCCAGGCGGATCAGGCGCTGCGCTTCATCCAGAGTCTTTTCGTGAAACTCGTCTTTCAACTTCCCGTACATCATAGAAGCTTGCGCGCAAAGAGTAGCAGAGCCTTCGTCCCAGACGTACGCCTCGGCATCACGAGCAGAGGAGCAAAAAGCCTGTGAAAGTAAAGCCTGACCACCTTTCGCGGTTTCGCCAGAGCTATAGAAAAACGATTTCAACAGCTCAACGTCCGTTCGCTTGCAGAAGGCGACGAAAAGCGCTTTCGCTTGAGGATTTCTCGACAAAAGCGAGGCGAGATCTTGAAACGTCATCAAACGCTGCAAGTTGAGCAGCGTCGTGTAAATAAGGTCTGCGTCCCGACTTTCGATTGCTTTGAACAACGCGTTTTCGTCAGCGCCGATGCTGATGAGGAGAGATACCTGCGCGTAGGAATTTTGCTCCATGTCGATTAGATTTTGAACCAGCCGATGTCGATTGGCTCGATGCGCGGCGAGCGCGATTTTCCCGTAAGACGCGCCGCGCAAAGTTTCGAGCTTAGGTTTTATTTTATTTAGAAGAGCATCGTCGGACTCGGACGATGAAGCCGTGATGTTCGACAAAGCCCAGTGCTCAATCACATCTTGACAACCTTTGGTACGTTCCGATATTCGAGACGCCAGGAGATGTTGTTTGCGGATGTTCAGACGTTTGACGAGATTTTCGAGTCCATCTTGACAGTACTGCGCGTACGTCAAGGGTATGCCCACTTCAGGACTGCGCACGGCATTCAGTATTCTCAGCATCACGCACGTTTTGTGTAACGCCCAGCAGTCTACGTGTCTGTTTTTTCTTTGAAGATACGAGTTTCCAAAGTGCGCCGCGCGGAGTAATTCTGACTGTCTCTTTGTGTCAAACTCGTGACAAGCGGCTCGAACGCAACCGAGAATCGCGGAGTCGATTTCCGTTTCAACGAGCAGCGCGGAGTCGTTCACGTCGGAAAGGTTGTTCGCGTGTTGTTTCACCGCGTTTTGAAGCGCTACCGCCGGATTACTCGAGTCCGAATCCGACATCTCCACCACCGCGTCGGGCACGCGGGAAACCAGCTCGTGCCCCGACGACGTGATAACCCTCAAACCGTCTGATTCCGAGATTAGTTTCGCAGGTGCGTCGTACACGTAGGTGATGAAGTTCCCATGAGGCCCCACGATAATCAAATACGTCGGCCAGTACATCACCGCGGCGTCTGAACCGCACCACGCCAGCTGCTCCGGCAGCGACGACGACTGCGCGTCAAACCGCGAAACCACGCGTGAAAAGTCAGACGTCACCACGAGCATCTCACCGAGACTGGTAAAGATGGTGAGGAACTGACCATTCGGCGACAAACAAAGCGCAACTGGTTTGCCTCCTCCAAACGTTTGAGATCGAGAACCGGTGGATTTATGCGCAGCAGTCACTGTATCGCCGTGCGCGAAAAACACTTCCGCGTCGACTTTGTTTCCTCCCGACGACGTCACTTTCACGTCCAAAGCGCAGACGCTTTCTCGCGTTTCGGGAGACTCCAGTTGCGTGACTTTCGGTGCGCTTGAATGTACATCTGTGACCAAGAAGATTTTTTTCGCAGTCGTCACAGCGACAATCCCACGTTCCCAAACCTTGCAACGAGCGAGCGCTTCGTCGCCGTTTTTGGCGCCGCGCAGCGGGTACGTATCACCCGTCACCTTGCCTTGCAAATCGTGCACCACTACTCGCCCGTCTCCGTGCACGCACACGAGGAGCTCTTCACGTGTCCAACCGAAAGTGATGAGGTCGCTAGAGCTGTGATACGCAATGTCGCACAGATGATGTCCTGAGGAGCTGTAAACCGTGAAATGCTGCTGCGCGCGCTGTGTGGAATCAAGCGCAGAATCCGCAACGTTCGTGCTCTTCCCCGCGGTGGACAAAACAGCAAAAGCCCCGCCGTTGACGGCAGCGGCACTGTTGCTCCCGTGTACACTCACGTCGTCGAAGCTGTACAGATGCCGACGCTGATAATGTATGTTACCCAGACGGTCCCATTCCGAAGAAGCCGCGGTCATTGAGCGTCGCCGCTGCCCCGCGCCCCCCGACACTGGTTGGCACGTAGTCTTGGTTTTTAACAAATTATGCAAAAAGCCGCCTTACTTCTCGCAAGAAAACAGCAGATTCGTTCGTCGTCGCTTTCCATTATATTGTATTTATTTGCGCTCGGAATTTACAATTTTTAGCACGATTTTAGCATGCTAAATCGTTCCCTTTTTAGCACGATTTAAGCACGATTTTAGCATTTTCGTTCTCGTAGTGAGAGCAAACAATAATCAAAACCAACAAGCAAAACCGCCACTCACACCACGGGGGGCGGGCCTGAGGTACCATGTTCGGGGGTCCGTCCTTCAGGCCTGCGACCTCGAGTAGGCTCGACCCGCATGCACATGCCGCGTATTCGGACGAAGTGAACGCGATGCACGTTGACGTCGCGCGAAACCCGACCGATGAGCTCGACCCTGACGTGTTACGCGCTCATCTGGCTGACACGGCTCAGCGTGAAGCGGAGCTTCGGAACCGCCAGCAAGAGCAGTTCAACAAATTAAGAGCGCGTCTGCGGAGTCTCGAAACCGAGTCGGCTATCACGTCAGCGCCTGTGTTGCAGCTTCGACGAAAGCAACAGGAGTTGCTCGCGAACAAGCGGTACGCTGACGCGTTTGAACACATGAAAACGATCAAAACCGCCGAGAAAGAAGTGATGACGGCGCACCGCGAGGAACACCGACGCGTGAACGAAGAAAGCGTTAGGAAATTGCTGGAAGACCAGGCGAACGAGCGAGAGGGTTTCCGAACCGCAACGGAAGATGTTTTCGCGGTGCTTGGTAAATCTTTCCACGCGACCGCCGCGACGAACGAGACGACCCAAAACGCGTACGCGGCGAATGCACAACGCACCCGGGGCGCACCCGGGGGGCCGCGGTTAGAAACGCGCCCCCAAACGTGGGACACGTGGGGTGCCGCTCCATACGCACGCGGGGGGTACGCGGAAACACGCGTGCCCAATCGTTGGGTCGATGACAACACGTTTACCCACCACCCCAGCGGCACGGACGGTGTGGGTGTGACGACCCGACCCGACGACCCGACGCGTTCGGGTGTTGAAAACCGCGGCGCTTCGTTTTGGGCTCCCCTCCGCGTCGGCGACGACGCTTGGGTTGAAACGCGCTCTGGTTCGCTTCCGCGCCTCTCTACTCCCCAAAACGTCTCCCCGCACCCCACGCGTCACGGAAACACGAATTGGATGCGGACGATTCCAGACACGTGGCAAGCCACTGCGGTGAACGCGCGTCCAAGAGCTGACCCGAACGCGTTTCCAAGTTTTGACCGACAAAAGCCGACTGCCCAAAAAAACGACGGCGCCGCTACTTTGGAAAACGCGTCCCGCGCGTTGCTCAGCGCCGCGCTGGTGTTGGTCCGCGGAGGCCATGTTAACAATGACCGTGTTCCTTTCACGGATGGTGCACAAGAAACGGAAGCGCAGGCACACGGGAACGTCACACCGGCGTCGTGCGGCGTCGCGCCGGAAGTTCCTGAGTCTGTTCCGGCCGCGCCGACGGAGCGAGAACTCGGCGCGGCGGCGATTTCGGGGGTTTCGAAAGACGACAAGCGAACGAGCGCGATAAACAGCGTTACTCACGCGCGGGGGGCGTTTCTGGCACGATCGAGTCATGCGCGTGGAGACGACAGCGAAGACGATGACATGGACGATGCTCCCCTCGCGTTGAATGACACGCAAACGCGCAGCACGGGGGGACACGTCGTGCCGAAGATCGACTTCTCGCGGCTGGATTTGCGCAAGGCGAATTACGAAAGGTACGAAAAGAGAGGAGGCGCGCGCGATTTGGCGGGTGAGGCGTCGCCCGCGCCGCCGTCGCGCGAGAATGAGAGGGGGATACAAAAGTTCTTGAAAGCGAGCACGAAAGTCAGCGCACTGGTGCAAATGCGGCCTGGCGATGTGGAACACAGAAAAGAGCTCGGCGACACGCGCGAAGATTTCGTGGACGAACAGCGACGCGCGAAGAACTCTTCGTCGCCTGAACGAACCGAGGCGACGCGCGACGAACAGGCGAAGAAAACCGCCGCCGCGAAGTTACTCATGAGGAAAGCCAGCTCTGCGAGGCAGGTCGTCGCCGCGTTAACGGAGAAGTCGCCTGGTGGTCAACAGGCTGTTTATGAAGACGCGTCAACGGATGCGGCACACACCGAACCTTCATCGCTCGCCACGTCAACCGCCGCGAGTTCTCCGGGTGCGTATCCGCGGAAAGCGGACGCGAAGGCGCCCAGCGGCGCGACGACGCAGACCAAGCTCGCTGCAACGACGGAGCAAGAAAACGTACTCGCGCAGGTTTCGAAGCGTCAGTTTACCACGGAGGACTTCCGAAATTTGTTTTCCTATTCTCGGCATGGCAAGTACAAGCAAGTTACCGATCTACTGAAGAGCGGATGTCCGGCGGGCGGGCGCGATAAGTTTGGGAACAGCCCTTTGATAATCGCCTGTCAAAACGGCAACGCTCGGATCGTGAAAGCGCTGTTGCGACACGGAGCTGGCATTGACGCACAGAACAAACAAGGCTGTTCCGGATTGCACTACTGCATCTCGTACGGTTTCAACTCTCTGAGCGATTACTTGATTGCGAAGGGGGCGAATGACAAGCTGTTGAACAAGCTCGGCCTGACTCCGTACGAGGGCATCAGGTGATTCCATGGGGGTAATAAACTAGTCTAGACTATCAAACATGTAGCTCTCATCTTTTGCGATCAATCTCCCTATATTTCCGTCTCCATTCAAGGTGTTGTCTGTCTGCTTCCGCGAGCTGCTCTCGTAACAGATCTCGCGTGGCGCGCCATGCGTGCACCTCGCTCTCAGCCGCGGCGAGTGAGATTGTTTTGTCCAACCGTTTGGCTTCGCGCGCCTTCGCATCCGCTGTGAACGCCGCAAACGGGTCGAGCTTGCTTCGCGCTTTGAGCTCGACAGCTTTGCTTTCCAGTTCCACGAGTTCGGTTCGTTGCTCATCCAAGCGTTGTCTATCCGCCGCGGCCGTCGCAGAGGCGAACATGTGCGGGTACAACATAGGAATCAGCTTCGTGCTTAACTGTTCGAAATCCACGGAACCGACATCGCCAAACCAGTTTTCTCTATTTTCATCAGATTTCTTTTCGCGCGTTTTTTTTCCGTTCCCGTTTGTCGATTCCACGCCAACCTCTGTTGAAGCATCTTCCTTCGCCGTGACATGTTTTTGTTCCGCACTCGTTTCCTCAGTCACCGTGACGTCACCGACATCGGCTGTGCCTGAATCGTCATCCAACGGGTTTTCTTGTTCCGAGTTGACCTGCGTCAAAATCTTGGCCAGTTGTTCGCCGTGTAAGTTGGCTTTCTTCGCGACGCGCGCGAACATTCCCGCGTCGTCCCATTCAGCGCCAATCTCGCGAAACGCAGTCACCACGTACGCCATATCCGGTCGGTCCACTGGACTGGTGGCCCACATGGCGACAAGCAGTTCGGCTAACCTCGCGTCGCACGATTTCGGGATGGGTAACCGCTCGTTCTTCACCACGACCGAGTCGATGACTAGTTGTTTCGAGATGTCTCCGTGTGTCCACGGGATTTTGAATTCCATGAGTTCCCACAGCACGATTCCTAGGCTGTACACGTCCACTTTGTCTCCTGAATACCCCACCGGCGCAGTCGCGCCCTCTAAAGGAGGCTCGAGCATCTCAGGAGCCATCCATAACATGGTTCCCACGGGTTGCCACCGACCGGAAAAACCGAGCCAGTTTTTCGCCGGCCGCCGCGGCATTTTGGAGATTGGCGCGGCGCTTCCCAAGTCACAAAGTTTCGCTCTGTTTTGGTTTGTGAAGGGAAGAGGTGGTGAGTGGAGGAAAAGACGAGTTCGATGGCGAATTCGCTTTCGACGCGCGATTATCTTTTCGAACGCATCGCGACGCTTTACGTACCGAACGCGTTTCAGTGTTGGACACCACGTGAGCAACACGTTGTGGCTTTTCATGTCACGGTGCGCAAAGCCGGCGTTGTGCAGGTACTCCAACGCCAGCGCGACGTCCATGGCGACCGCGGGTATGTCGAGCAACGGCGCGTCGGTTGGCGTGTTTATTTTGATGCGTTTACTTTCATCCTCCTCGTCGCCTTCGTCGCCGACCCAATGTCTGGCTTTGATTTCTTCGCACTTCACTGCGTTCCACACGTTGCCCCCGTCGCACCACTCCGTCACAATGAACGGCGCTGGTGTTTTGCCGTGATGGTACATTCTGATTATGCCGGGATGATTGACTCGCCCCAGCAAAAGCGCTTCTCGTCGGAAGTTTTTAACGAAATCCTCGTTCGTCATCGACGTCAACAGAATCTTCACCGCAAACACAGTGCCTTTCTCGCCTTGCCACGTGTGTTCGTCCTCCGCACAGGCGGTCGCGCTTCCCAGGCTCACCGCCTTGAACACAGCCGCGCAGCTTCCCTTGTCCACGCACCCTTGAAGTTCCAGGCCGATCTCTGGCAGCGAGAAGAAAAAGAAGGGTGGACGGAAGAATTTGAGAAGGATTTGGTCAGTTGGAGGGGGGAAGCACGGCTTGGAGACCGCGATGGGGTGTTGAAGATCGAGCACGAGACGCACCTTTTAGTTTACCCGCAAGCGCGACTTCATCAATCTCACGGACGTTCTGTTCCTTTGCCGTCACAGTCGCCCGCATCGCGGTGACATGACGACGTTTTCTCAGCTCTCGCGTACGATCCAGGGGGCTGGTGGTCCACGGGCGCAGGCTCGCGGCAAGGCTTGTCATAGTCTCGTGAAGACAGCTCCCTAGTCCAGCCTCTCTGGGTGTAACCGACAGTCAAAAAGCGAGGTACTTGTTTTGTGGATGCGCTTGACCTGAGCGCCGCTTCCCCTGGATGTGGCGGGAAAAGTGAGCACTCGCGACTTACGACGGAGGGATTCGTTGAGGGGATTTGGTTGATAGGTGGCGTGCCTCAAATTGCGATTTCGAAAGGTTTTGTTTCATGGACTATCACAGTTTGAGATTTCCAAACTCGCTTTCAAATCGCAATGCTGCTTACTTACATATTGTTTGAACAGTCCCAACGCACTAGCGAGCAACAACGCCATACACGACGGATCTTGACACACACGGGTACCTTTTTTTGAGCTCATCGCTCCCGTGCAATAATAATACACAACTCCTACTGCTAATTCTTCTCATAAAACTTACACAGCGCCAGCATGCCCTCGCGTGTCACCCTCACATCTCTGCCAACAGATTTCAGGATGTTTCTATTCTTTTTGGAAAAACGCGTCGTTTTTGGTTGGCTGACGGCTGACGTCGAGGAACATGTGAAAGTTGAGAGTGGAAACGCGTTCCCGGTGGTCCGCGCGGTGCGGACTGGAGTGTTAGAGACACGACGAAATCATAGCTACGCATCCGAGAAGACCATGCGGTCGTGGTGCACGCGTGTAACCTGCGGGACACACAGGGCGTCGCGCGTGAACAAAGCATCTTCGCACCGAAACGAAGCGTCGCGCCTTCCCAGAAAGTTTCTACGTGAATCGCACTTTTTGAGTCGTCGCACATGTAGTGCTACAACAGGAACAGCACCAATAAACCCGCTACAGTGAAACAGTACGCCCCCATCTCAACAGCCCGCATCAACAGCATACCAAAGCCCACGGCACCCTTTACCGAGAAAAACATGACAGACGAGTTACTACCGCTTACGGAAGTGGCGCGTGTTACTACCCATCAATTTTCAGTTTGTCTTCCAGGTATAAAATTGCGAAAGCCACGTCATCAGCGACTGCCCTGACGGATTTGATGATTTTTGAACGATTTACGGCCACGTGATTGGTTCCGAAGGTTGAAAACGCGTATTCGAAGGTGGCGGCTAGCGGTTTAAGAATAAAACTCACGCGTTTTCCCCATTACGACGCGCACGCTTGCGTCCCCGCCGTATCGCTCACAGCCATCTCACGCACACGTACCATGGCCGCGGTTATCGCAACCTCACGCCGCCCCGCGTTCAACCCGTTCCAGTTCGACCGCGTCTCCACCGCGCCACATCCTGTAAGTTCCAACGCATGTGCCCTGCGTGCCCTACGAATTCCGCAAGCAGATCGACGCGCGGTTGCCGCGCGTGTTGTAACGACACGCGCGCGCGCGTGTCCCGACACGACCCGCAGATCCCTTCTTCTCCTTCTCCGGGTTTTTGAACGATGTCCGAACTCGCAGGCCCCGCACCCCCGACGAACAAAACCAGGGTTGCCGAGTACACCTCCACCTCATCCACCTCATCACTGACAAACTCACTTCCCTTCTTCGACGACGTAACCGTCGACACGACACGAAATCAACGACACAAAACAACAGCAAGTCGTACTCCCTCGCTGAGGACCCCAGAACGACCTGGTTAACAGGACCCCGGATGGCAAAGGGATCGTGGTGAAGGACCGCGAGGTGTTCGAGCGCAAGCACTTCTTTCCACACAAATTTGGATTGATGACCCATCATCGAAACATCGGCGGTGGTTAAACGCATTCACGGTGGTCCGCGCGGTCCGGACAAGAGTGTTAGAAACACAACGAAATCACAGGCACGCAACCACGAAGACCATGCGGTCGTGGTGCACGCGTGTAAACTGCGGGACACGCCGTTCGTTGCGCGTGAACAAAGCATCCAAGGCGTAAACTACAAAGCAGTCAGACAGCCTCGACACCAATTACAAAAGAAAGAAAATGCGAAGGAAATCACAAGGAATTCATCTAAAGGAATTCTGGATTGTCGATTTGTCGTTCAAGGAATTTGCGTTGAACGGCGATACGCGTTCAACACTCCCCCGCGGCCCTTCATTTTTTCAGTTTCTGCCGTCGTAGACGATCGTTTTTTAACGATCGTCTATGACACATAGCACAAGCCCGGCGTTCCGATTGGTGCATTTTGTAGAATCTAGTGACGTGGCGTCCACTGGACGCTTTTTTGAGTTTTTCTGACAGCTTTTTGAGTTCGCCGCCATGCCTGTCACTCAGCGAGTGCGCCGTCCCCCCTCCCCGCGCCGAGTTTTCCGGACCGGCGTTGCTCACATAAGTGTCGTGAGTCCACGTTGCTTCGCTTGGACACCACCCGATCTGCGTTCCTTGTGACGACGCCCGAGGGCGAGACGGTACGGTACGGCAACGAGTTCGCGGTGTAAACAAGACATTTGGTCAAGACATTGGAACGTCCAAAGGACGGAGGGAGCGCGCTTGAGTTCCGCAGCAGCGCACGCGGACGTAAGCCCTCACACACGTAACCATGGGTTTTCTCAAGCACACTGTGACGGTCCTCGGCACCGTGGTCACCGTCGGCGGTGGCGCGTTCATGTTCGCCACCCCCTCGGAGACAGGAAATGTGTCGTTCAGTCCGCCGCCACCCCCGCAGCCTAGCCCGCCGCCTCCGGACATCACCGCCGACGCCTTCAGGCTGAGCGCGTCGCTCACGGTCGAGCCCGGCGCGTGCGCGTTGATCCCCGAGAACCAGCCGGTTGTTGTTTCCGGGCTGGGCGACGGGATCCCGGTCAGCGCGTACCTGACCCCTCACCCGTACGGTGCCACAGACATGTCGGTCTATCAAATTATTGTCAATGGCCTGAACATGATCTCACCCGCGGCCGTCGAAAACGGCGATACGTTGCAGTTATTTTTGTGCGCGCCGGCCGAGTTTGGGTTCAACGAGACCTTCCGCCTGACGTACGGTGAGCACGTGGACACTATAAGCGTGTCCACCCTGTTCGCGCCCCCGCCCAACCCACCGCCGCCGTCGCCGAGCCCACCGCCGCCGCCGAGTCCGCCGCCGACGCCTCCCAGCCCGCCGCCGCCCGACATCACCGCGCTCGCGTTCGAGCTCAACACTACAATCACCGTCGATCCGGGCACGTGCTCGATGATTCCCTCTAATGAATCGGTCATGGTGTCCGGTTTGGGTCCAGACGTCATGGTCAACGCGACGCTGTCCCCCAGCGACGGGTTCCAGAGCGCGCACTTGTTGTTGAATGGGGTGAACGCCTCCTCCCCAACGCTCGTCCGAAACGGTGACAAGCTCAGGGTGCTCGTGTGCGCCCCACTCTCTTACGGCTTCAACGAAACTATCAGTCTGCAGTACGGTGAGCAGGACGACACCGTCACGGTGGTCACGCTTCATGCCCCGCCGCCGAATCCACCCCCACCATCGCCGAGCCCTCCGCCGCCGAGCCCGCCGACGCCGAGCCCTCCGCCGAGCCCAC
>TARA_B110000259_G_scaffold4541_1_pt1 | contig 12865 bp, 9 predicted proteins | sample TARA_B110000259 | Tara Oceans TARA_B110000259 (sample SAMEA4397649) | marine metagenome | biome: Polar Biome; feature: [SRF] surface water layer (ENVO:00010504); material: water (ENVO:00002006), including particulate matter (ENVO:01000060) such as... | depth 5 m | reverse complement strand
AAAAGTCAAAGTCAATATGTCAAAAACACAATTTACATTTAAGTCTAAGTCGGGAGAGTTCACACTTTTCGCGCCTTCAACTAAAGAAACTATCAAGGTTACTCAAGACCATGAAAAATACAAATGGTTACAGTCTCAAGAAGCTGGCCGTGTTATCAATGTCTATGAGACAGGTAAGATGACCTCATCAGCAGACTACTATGGTTTATACAAGGCAGCCACTCCAGCAGCCAAACCATCTAAACTTAAAATCTCACTTACCAAGTTAGATGATCTTAATTTCTCTGATGCACTCTTTGTGCCTCTAGCAACGGGTTTACCAATTGACTCATTCTTATCTAATGAGGGTGGTTTCTTACCAGGTTCAAACATCATGGCAGCAGGAGCGCCTGGTATTGGTAAGACTACTGTACTTCTTGAAACCCTATATGCAGTACAAAAACAAGATCCTACTAAGCGTGTGCTTTTCATCTCAGCTGAAATGAATCAGTTAGATATGGCCAGATACCTAAAACGTTTCCCACACTGGGGTCAGTTACCAATCCTCTTTCTTTCAGACTATGTAGACCAAGACCCACAAGCGGTCATAGAACAAACCCTTCAACAAGGTTGGGACATAGTCTTAACAGATTCATACACCGAGGTGAATGACACTATCAAAGAAGCATGCAACCTAACCAGAGGTAAGACTGAGAAATGGTTCTTAGACATGATGATTGCCAACAACCAAGGTAAAAACTCCCGTAAGGTCTACACCACATTTGTTACCATACTACAATTATCTAAGGGTGGTACATTCGTCGGGTCCAACAAACTAAAACACATGACCACTGCCATGCTAGAATTACAATGGAAAGGGTCAGAGAACTCAGCAGAGAGGTATATGGAATTCTCTAAGAACCGTTTAGGCCAAGTAGGTCATAAGTTATTCTTTGACTTCACTGATGGTGTTCAATTTGATACTAAGAGATGGAAGCGAGATCTACTTAACCAAGAGATGATAGAGGATGAGAGAGCTAAGTTAGCTACTGAAGATGACCACTTTGACCGTCTATTTGGTGCAATACCTAATGAATCTGAGTCCCAGGAGGCAGAGGATGCAGCAATTTAACTCCTCCCCGCCGGACCCAGTGTATTAATATACATTTGGGTTCACTGGGACACTTAAGACCTGATCCGATCCGGCGGATAGATTAACCGGAGACTTTTAATTATGCTAGTTGGAGTAATCTAACTGACCATGAGCTGGAACTGACTATTCCGGCTCTTGTGGTATCTGGGGATCTGGTAATGGGTATCCGGGTAGCTAGATGGGTGCTGGGGGTCTGATTTGAGGTACCTGGGTAGCACAGGGGGTAATCGGAGTCACGGAGCGTGTATGTGATCGCGCCCACGTTTAACTCATCTCCTGGATCGCCGCATACTTAATGAACGATACTAAGTGCCAGTATTTATCTTGTCCCCTGGGACCTTACTGGGATCAGAGTCGTCTTTAAGTTGTGTGGATTAGATTCTTCTACCACTTTTTACCACTTCCTACCACTTCCTACCACCTAAGAGACCTAGACTAGCTTTAGGGTGGAGTGGTGGTTTACTTGCCTTTATCCCAGTAATATAGAATCCTATTTGTAACTATATAGAACAGGCATAGGACTAAGAACATATTGATTACCATTTGTGTCTGGTCTGGTATCTTTGGTATATGGTTACTATTAGGTATGGAATGGCTAGGGGTAGGAGGTATATCATGGTAGTTCTGGGTTATGGGTTATGGGTTTAGGTTTAGCTTGTATCCCCTTTGGATTTATTAGTTATCTATCTAGTCTCTGTCTATTAGGTAATTGTTGGGTTGGTAGCGTGCGTTTTGGGATATCTGGTTTTGATAGAAATGGTTTGGTTGGTTGGTGCGCAAAAAAAAGACCTCTTTATAGGAGGTCTTTTGGTATATGCTTGGGTTGCGGCTCGATATGCCGCCGACTAGTTTGATCTAGGATTTAGTAAAGTTCTACTAACTTGGTTTCAATCTCTTCCCATGTTTGGGCTTTTGATATACCCCAATGCCAATTAGAGCTGCCTGTTTCTTCTAGTTCTTGTTGAGTCTTTAATTTACCATTGACTATCATTGAGACTATAGGTAATTCGTCTTTATTAGAACGTGGTGATTTGACAGTTGAGTTACATTTAAATCCGCTAGTTATACCAAAATTTATTATATGCATTTGATCTTTTTTACCATCATAAGCGAGCGTTGCAAATACTAATCCACATGCTCCACCTTTATAAGAAGGATGTGCACCTAGATATACATCAAACTCTTTTCCCAATCCAGAATATCCCATCTCAGAAGTATCAATGCCCTTTAGCATTTCTACAAGTCCTTCATATGTTGTTGGAGTAGGACCATATTGACGAATCCATGCTCCTTGAATATCAAGTCTTGCTTTATAAGCACCTACTGATAATTTTAATATATCATCAGCTGATTTTGCTTTCATAAATTTAGAAGCATTCTTTAATAACCAATTATATGTCTCGCCATACCAGATTCTATCAGCTGAATATTTCCATTCTTCTATTTTTTTGGACTGTGCGTTAGTGAGTTTACTGGCCTCATTTAATTTTGAAGATACAAACGCTTCAAATAATTTAATATGCTTCATGTTCTTTTTATATTTTTATTTTAACTAATCGTTTATTTTGATCATTTCCTCACCAACGTGTTGAGATGATGCTTCATTGATAAACTGTTCGAATAATTTAATGTGTTTCATATAGTTTTATAGTTAGTTTTAATATATGTCAAGACCTTCATCATGTTGTAGAAGGTTAGCCAATTTTACAGCATCTTTGGCTTCACATAATGTACCGGAATATTGATAGTCATCGTCATGTGATGCAAGTAACATACCTTTCCACTTATAGACGGAAATAGAAACATCACCATGCGGGTCTTCATCACCAAAACCGTCTAGATTAAAAGATTTAACCCCTTTACCTTCTTCCTCTACTATTTCAGGGAAATATGCACCTAACCAAACTAGATCGTCTAGATTGGACACACCGAACGCGTCTAACACTGGCTCCCATTTAGCATCTGCTTCATCACCACCTAAACCGTTGTCTCCACTATCTGATAAAGGCGTAAAATCGCTAAGCTTAAATGTTCTAGCTATTGCTTTAAAAGCTTCCCACCGGCCTCCGTAAATTTTGTATTGCCCCGGCAGAGAAACTATATTCGCGTCGTTGTCGTCATCTAATGGAAAACCATGCTCCTTTTGATGACTTTCTTTTGCTTTCTTCTCGTCTTTAGGATCCCATACATTAATAGACGTATATCCTGCTTTTACGGAACCGGTTTTGATTCTAATTAAAAAGCCATTGAAATCATGATCGAGTACATTTAATCCCTTAGACGGGTTGAAGTTAAGAAGTCCGGATTTCTTCATTTGGTCATAAGCTTTTTTAATTCCGATTCCGGAAGCCATAAGCTCTTCAATTCCGTCTACTAGTGGCCCTTGGAAGCCCTCGTTTAATTTCTGTGAAGATACAAATGCTTCGAATAATTTAATGTGTTTCATACTGTATTCTGTTTTATTTGATTCTTCAATTCCGTCGTCATCTGCTGACCATTTGTACCCTTTACCATCTGCTCCATTTCCAAGGTAACCATAAGCACCTGGTTTGAAACCATCAAAGTAAATTGCTCCGAAGTTTTCTTTTCCGTCAACCTCTTCTCTTGCATCATCTTCATCCATAGCATCAATAGACCAATCCCCGTCTTCCATTTGGAATAAGATACCTTTTTTAAAGTCTAGCTGATCACCAGTGAACCATAAATCGTTGTCTTCATCATATATAGCATCTGTATCATCGAACATATCAAACTCATCGAATTGTGATTGTCCATAAGATAATGCATCTTTTTCTGTTTTAAAGAAATTAACTTGTGCGTAATCTCCTGCTTTTTCTACTACGTAAAATATTTTAGCCATAATTGTTTTTAATTGTTTTTATTTATATTATATATCAAAATCTTCTTTGGTTTCAGGTCTAGTCCATCTTCTAAGATCTCCTATCCAATCTTCTAGTTTATATGGATGTTCCCAATTAAGTGGTCTTGGTATGTTTATCTTTGGAACTCTTCTTCTATCACCTAGTCTTTCTGGTAACCATTTGGTTTTCTTTCTAAGTTTTTGTACTATTTGTAAGAGCGTGACCTTATCATCTGAGTAAAGAGCCCATTCCCCGTTAAGTGGTAACTGTCTCCATCTAGTACATGATAACGCTATGGCTTCTACACGTGTGAAGATTCTTGTTTGTAGTCCTGGTTCTACCACAGTAATAGCTTCTTCGTTTTTAATCTGTGATTCCCATATACCTAAAACAGTTGCGTATGGTCCTTCGCTAATTTGACCTGGTCCATATGCATTAAAGAAGTAAAATATCTGTGATTTAAGTCCGCTCCATTTTTGGTGCATCTTAATTAGGGCTACATTTTGTTTTTTAAGCCAACTATATGGTGATAGATCTGGATCTTTTTGTCCCAGATGTGATGATGATGCTGAATAAATTAAGACCGCATCCTGTTTAATAGCTAATCTTATTATTTGACTTGTTCCTTCTAGACATGATGATTGTACTCTGTCTATGTCTTCATATGATTGAAAGATGCGCGAATATTCTCCGAAGTGGTATATTGTATCAATATGAAATCTTTCTAATAATCGACATGCATCTTGAGTTCTACCATCTACATACTGTACACCTTCAATGTGGTTGGATTTTTGTCCAGTAGAATAGTCATCTAATGAAACTATGTTGGTGTGTGGTGCCTCATTAAGTATATTCTTAATAAGGTGTGTTCCAATAAATCCGGCTCCACCGGTGACTAGTGTATACATATTTGATTATTTAGTTCCAAGCCAACTGTAATATTCTCTCCAACCATGTTTGACTAGTGTAAATTGTTTAGGATCTCTTAAGTATGTTAGATCAAAAATCTTTTCATCGCTTCCAATGAAATCCCTATCTAAACAGAAACCTATTGTTTTATGTATCTCATTCATATACCAATCTATCATATGTGATGGACAAACAAATGCACCACCTTGTATATGTCTTTGTTGTGAAAGAGTATGCCATTCTAGATCTGGTATTTCAAAATCCAAATTATGTGTAAAATGCATTACAGTATCATGTGACAGTTTTTCTATATTTGGCCATGTTTCTGGATAATCCATATCCTCTCTAATACCACCTGCATCTACCCATATCAAATGAGTTGCATCTTTATGTAATTTAAGTGCCTCTTTTAAAAAGAAGATCTTATTGAACATTACTATATTGTATAAAGGATGATTCATTTCAGGAACGTGATCCCAATGTCTCTTTGATAAGAAAGGTTCATTACTCATCACATGTTCCATTTTACTAAACCATACCTTATACGCTTCTAAGTCTTCTATTGAGTTTATAACATATGTAGTCATTTCTCCAGTTGGATCCACCTCAGATCTCATCCTTCTAATCTCTTCTTCGAATTTAAGTTCTGTAAAAATCACCATATTAGATCTAAGACTAAGTGCTCTTTGCATCCAATGTAAGTATGTGTGATATGATTGCGCGAAGTCTTTCCATTCCGATCTACCGATATCATAAAGAGCTGTAATAACTAATGGTTTCATGTTTGATCTTTATTTATATCCAAGACCATTCTACTTTAATGCCCTTATGTTTAATATGTATCTTATCTACATCGAAATGATCTGATCTACTTTGATTATTAAAAATAGTGTCTAGCTTAAATCCTTCTTGATTTAATACAGTTGGTACAAAACCTTCATGCCATCCATGTATGTCTTTATTGATTATATCTACTAAATATTTTAGACTTTCGTTTGAGAATCTAACAATTGGAAAGAATGAACCAAATAAATCTGAATCAGTATCTACTTGATCACCATCTCCAGGAAATCTTTCATACCATTCAGGTCCACTATATGTGTTACCGTCAATTTCGGGTATATTGGGTTGACTTTGAACGCCTACATTCTTATGTATATAGTATGAAATAAAATCAGCGTCATTGCTCTCAAATGATTTAAAGAATTCAGACCAATTATCGCAAACAACATCATCATCCATAAACCAATACCAATCCTCATTAGGGTTTAGTGTATAATAATACGCCATCCTAATATGAGCATAAAACCAAATGATATTTCTATTTCCTTGTTGATTCCACCAGTGTTTTTTACTAACATCACCTTTAAAATTAAAAGTATCTCTAAGTGTTTGTTCATTATATTCAACACCTTCTGATACTCTATCTGATAAATACTCGAAATCGAAATCTACTGTTTTCCAATATGGATCATATTGTTTAAATGTAGGCAAGCATGTGCACACTATTACTTTATTAGACATATTGTTTAGTTATTTTTTCATTCCATTCTGGAATTCTATTATATTGGTGTGCAATTTTAAAAACTAATCCATTAGGATTCTTCAAAACATTACCCTCTATTAATGGTAAACCATATCGATTAACATGAATTTTATCTAATCCCCATGCATTAGTTTCAAACGTTGGACCTGATAGCGCACAATGTATGGCCCAACCATCATTAGGTTTAAATATTTTGAAATTAGGAATTAAGTCTTTATAAATTAATATGTTTAATGCGGCCTGATCCCTTATATCATGACCATGTAATGCATTATCTACCAATTCTTGTTGCATTCTTAGAGTTTTAACAAGAGTGTCTTTTCGACCTCCCATTACGCCACTACACACTATTTCATATGGTTTTATGAAATCTACATATTCTGGAAATGCCTTATTCATCACATCTAAATTCCAAGCCTCTTCAGTATGGATCAAACCTTCTGATGCTGCATAAAAATCATGGTGATCAAACATTTCAAATGGATCTGCTTGAAAACAAACATCAAATACATCAGTTACCATAAATAAATCATATGGACTATTCTCTATCCAATTTGCAGTGTGAATTAATCTACTATCATTGATGGTTAATCCTGGATCTGATTCAATCTCATGGAATTTAATATCATTTAAACGTAAAACATTTCTATCTTCATCAGTCATATCAGCAGCAATGAGTACCACTTTACCATCCTTTACATGTTTTTTAAAACTATTAGCCCAAACTTTAATCTTATCTATATTATTGGTTACATTATTACTAACACCAGTTAATGCTTTTTTCATTTCTAACAATTATCTAATTTATGTGTTAACATATGATTTGCACCAAAAATAGTAGGCCAACTATACTCTAACGCCCATATTTGCGGATCATTTCCATGTGCTCCTCCAGAAAACGAAGAAGTTGATATGTTTTTTGCTATACTTTCCATTAGTTTTACATAAAAATCTAATGATCTTTTCTTAATTTGTTCTTTCTTTACAATACATTGCATACCGCCTATGAACATGAATGGTAATTCATATTCAATTCCCATCTTTTCACAATAATCTACAGCTTGTTTAATACAACCTTCATTATCTCTAATATAAGTTGGTCCAATTGGATAAAACGGCTTGGTAAAATCACAATCATTGATAAATTCTACACAAGTTTCGCAATCATGTTCAAATGGATTTCCCTGTAAGAATATAGTGTAATCTGCTAAATTATACCAATTTGTTACAATATGATGTAAATGCGTATGTGCATCTTTACCGTAATTTAATAGATTTCTTTCAAACAAATGATTATCTGCTTCATTTTTATTGTAAACAGTTACTTTATATTTGAGTTTCTCTGTCCAAGATACATCTTCGTTGTATTTGGCAATAACAGCCTCTATTATCATATCACCCTTTCTATTTTCTTACACCATCCTTTTGTTGCACTATGAGGCCAAACTATCCACTTGTATGGTTTCTTTCCTTGCATATTTACGTTGATATGTATCCACTCACCTTCTCCTGCTAATTTAGCAGTAATTTCATGAGCTTCTAAATCTTGTCGATATACACCTGTTCCATCTTCTGCTTCCATGATCACTGCACAAAAAGTGTAATCAGTTTCAGTAAATTCACTTCTATATACATCTATGACATGTTTAAATGTGTGATAAAAACTAGCATCATAATCTTCAACTTTAGGATTTGGTGCTAATTTATTACGAGTAGTCCATTCTTGTACCGATCTGTCTTTTAATCTAATTCCTGCATGCCTTTCCCAATCTGCAATAGTTCTAAGTCTACCTAATCCATATTTACCATAAGTATCATCATCTGAATCGAAAGAATCACCATCAATACCTAATAGTTTACGAGTTTTTTCATGAGTTCTTGTATTTCTCTTACCCCATTCTGAATCATCATCCCATTGTTTGACTCTACCCTTACGAGTGTATTCATGCCATGCAATAATCTTATGTGGGTGGAATAAATCATATCCATGCGTAAATGCTCTGATCGCAATTGTAATCTCTTCACCATGAAAATAGAATTCAGGATCATGTTGAACCTCAACTGCAAATTGACCTAATGTGAATGCGAAATGTGCTGAATAAAATCTTGAAGGAATTGGTTCTGTCATGGTTTCCCATCCTGGAATCGTAGCAGGTAAAAAGAATATTACACCTTCTGGTGTAAATCTATCAAAATTCATTAACCATGGCACTTGAGTTCTACCCTTTGGATCAGTTTCTGGATTATATGAAGAGATATAACTTGTAAGTAATGGTTTAGCATGACCTTTAGCCTGTAAACCTTTTAACATACCAATTAATTCAGTATCCCAATTTCTAATAAATCTATGGTGACTGTCTAATTGAAAGGTGTAAGTTTCACCTTGATATAACTGTTGAATACTGTTTCGTGCCCAACATGCTCCAGTTGAATCTTTGTAATTTACATCTAAAATTCTAAACCGTGAATCGTCTTTATATTGGTCTAGTGTATCCCAAACATCTTCATCTGAGTGTTGCCAACATATACCAAATCTAAGGCGATCTGGAAATTCAGCATTCAGTAAACAATCTTTAAGTGTGTTTAATAATTCTGGATCTCTATAACTGGCAATTTGAATAAATATGGTTTCTTCCATAAAATATAATAGTTTTGATTATTATATTATATATCACCATTTTGTTTATTACCTCCGTGGAAGTGATCCCTGTTGAGATCACTTCCACTTATATGTAACTAATAGTAAATTTATAGTTGAATCAACCAGACGTCTGCAGACTATTCTGGTGTATTATGGTTGCGGTGCTATCTTCGCGTTGTGTGTGATTATTCCGTTTGCAACGAAGATGTCGTTAGTTTCTATATCTAATTTATAAACAGTATAAGTACCTGTCATTTCTACCATAGAAGTTATAACAATTTCTGATCCAGTCTCACTCATTAAAATATCACCTATTAATATTTCATTTGCTTTTTTGATTATCCAATTACCAGATCTTTTAATAATATGTAAGTGATGCTCACTTGAGATTAATAGGTCGTTGTTAAAATTCCATACGCTAGTCACTGTACTTGGTTCAACACTAACAATAGTAGCGGTTGTATTAGATACAGTAGGATTAGATTGTGACCAATTGCTTAATACTGTAGAATCATCACTGTCTGGCATATTACCTACAATCATAGAATATAATTCCTGTCCAACTTCTAATGTTTCAATTGCTACCTGAGTACCATTTGCTAATTTAACCATTGTACCTTCTAGTAAACATTTAGGATCAATTCCACCACCACCACATGTACCCGCATCGGAGATGTATGTTTCTCTAAATGATGAACTTGTTGCTATAATAGTATATGATTGACTACTCCAAGTACTGCCTGTTAAATTCCAAACACTACCAATAGATTTTGCACCTGTTTGAGATTCTGCCACTACATATTCACTAGTACCATCACATGGATCCATTAAATATTTATATACTGTCGCAGGTATTGCAGTTGGAAATGGCGTTGGATCTGGAAATGGCGTTGCAGTCGGTGGAAGATATACATAAGGCGTTGCAGTCGGTGCTGGCACTGGTGTTGAAGTCGGTGCTGGCACTGGTGTTGAAGTCGGTGTTTGACTTGGTGGTACACAATATACTCCTTCACATGTGCCTCCCTGCGCTAGAACATAGAATCCACGATCCATCATTACTAAAGCATTATTATCAAAATCATATACATTTGGTGATACAGTAGAACAAACAGAATATGCTGTACCTGATACTCCACTATACCAGTAGTCAGCGGTACCTAACATATTAGAAAATCTAACAGTTCGATAGCTACCATCAGGTGTTCGCCATTGTAAACCATATCTAACTGAGTCTACTTCTGTATGATTAACCCATACATTTTCACATGTTCCAGTTGGTATTGCAGTCGGTGCTGGCACTGGTGTTGCAGTTGGTGGTATTGGTGTTGGTGGTATTGGTGTTGCAGTTGGTGGTATTGGTGTTGGTGGTATTGGTGTTGCAGTTGGTGTTGGTGTTGCAGTCGGTGCAATATAACAACTTGCGATATTCGATATTATACCAGTATCGCTAATTCGTACCTTTCTAGTTGCAGCTCCTCCAAAATAATCTCCAATTCCATACCATAAATTATTTCCAACAAACGGTGTTAAACTTGCATTACTATATAATGAATCTCCAATTTGTAAACCTATAGTAACACTAGTGTCTTGCGTCCATATACCATATGTTGTATCTCCACATGGATCAGTTGATTTACCTCCATTACCAAATGGTACTTCACTGTATAATTGATACACAGTTGGTGTTGGTGTTGGTGGATTTGGTGTTGCAGTTGGTGTTAATGAAGTATCGTAAATAATGACACGGTCTGCAGTTGCGACTATAGTCCCAGAAATACTTCCTGTTCTAAGTTTTGCAAAAATTGATTCTGGTCCTTCTGTAATATTATCTTGTAATGTTGTAAATTGGAACGAACCTCTGCCGTTTGCGTCAATTGATAACATGCCACTGTTTACGCCTCCTACAAAATCGTTAGCAGAAACCTTTCCGCTACCTGAATCTAATGTATAATATAGTTTTGTGCCTGCAGGAACATATGTTGTTTCTACTTGGAATACAACAGTTTCTCCAGATTCTCCTACATCAGGCGGTGGTGAACCAAATCCATATGATGGAGGGAAGTTGTATTGATTTGTAATCTCACATGTTGTAGCATCAAAATAAAATGCATAAGATGATCCATCTTCATGATACCAACCTGATGGTGCACAATCACATGTAGCTGTATAACTTGAACCACATAAACTTTGAATACCTGCAATTAAACCGGTGTTAATCCAACCTGATGTAGCAAAAGAAACTTGATCATATCTTCCAATTGGTGTAGTACCTGTTGCGAGTGCATAATAATTATTATATGTAGTATTATATGCTTTTGTACTTTGAACTAAGGTTTGAATATTTAAAGAATCTGCTAATGGTATCAAAGTGTTTGCAAAGTATGTAGTATCTGTTGGATCTGCGAAATCATCATTACCACCTGGTACGTCATCAGTTATTAAAATAATTACCTTAATAGCGTCTTCTCTAAAACCTCCTGCAATACCATTTTGTATTACTTCATATACACCTAATCCACCTGGTTCTGGCGCGTCATCACCGTTTCCTAGTGGTAATGCCGCAGCCAATTTATTTAATTGAGTTTGAAAAACACTAGTATCTCCAACACCACCCATTGGATGCATACATGTTATGAATTGTGTGTGTCCAATCCCGTTTATAGTAACTTTTTGAGAAGCTGGTAAACTAGTATAATTAATATTAGTACCATACAGACTCGGAGATGTTACAGATCCCTTATATTCGTCAAAAATACAAAGACCTACTCTAAAGTTATCTAATGATTCAGTAGCAATTGTAGATAATATATTTGTAATACCTGTTTTAACATTTGATATAGCACCGCTCATTGACCCTGTATAATCAACCATGAAGACAATATCCATTCCAGATCCACATTCAGTGGGTTGAGTCAATGAACTACCTAGACTAAGACTAGTACCATTTGTTGAATATGTATTGAAAACCGTAGAAGTATCTAAACTGTTAGGTGAAGATACATTATATGCTAGTTGTATGAAATCACTAGGTGGATTACACTCCTCAAATGAAAATACTGATAAAGCCATTTATATTGTTATATTAATTTTTTATACCAAACACTCATTTCTTGTAAATATAAGAGTGGCTGTATATCCTGTTCCTGTATATGTTGATGCATTTCCAACAATGTATAATGTTTTATTATTCCATAATGTTGCGTTTAAACTCAATGATATATTTGAAAAATGTCTAGTGTTGGCAGCATGTGTAAATGTAGTGACATTCGTAACACTACCGGCAGCATCAACTGCTTTTAGAGTGTATATGACTGATGCACTATTTGCTGTAACACCATATGATGATTCTATACCTGTTAATACTAAACCTTCTGAGTTGAATGTATATGGTACTTTCACAAATGCCTTTTGAATTAATATGTTTGTAATTGTAGTATCTCTCGGTACACTGTTGATAGATATTTGTTCATAACAAGTACCTATTCCGGTTGGTCCAGTGACAGAGTTTCCTTGTACACCTTTTATACCTGAAGATCCACTAGAACCCGAAGATCCTGAAGATCCACTAGAACCCGAAGATCCAGAAGATCCACTTACACCTGAAGAACCTGAAGATCCACTTACACCTGAAGAACCTGAAGTTCCTGGTGCACCTTTTATACCACTAGTTCCATTAGTTCCTGAAGAACCTGAAGAACCTGAAGTTCCATCTATTCCACTTAATCCACTAGAACCTGAAGTTCCCGGAGCACCTTTTATACCTGAAGATCCAGAAG
>TARA_B110000259_G_scaffold29657_1_pt1 | contig 12873 bp, 12 predicted proteins | sample TARA_B110000259 | Tara Oceans TARA_B110000259 (sample SAMEA4397649) | marine metagenome | biome: Polar Biome; feature: [SRF] surface water layer (ENVO:00010504); material: water (ENVO:00002006), including particulate matter (ENVO:01000060) such as... | depth 5 m | reverse complement strand
AAAGTAATATATTTTAGTGAGTCCAGGAAGTTCTTCTATTATTAGCGAAATTGCTAGCATAACTTTTAGGTTTAATATTACGCTTGGTTTCATCAATAACTGAAAAATCATACTTATTTTTGATACACCATTTTTTAGCATCCTCTAAAGAAGAGAAATTAAGAGATAATTGCTTAGATGTATCTTTAGAACTATTCCAGCCCATCAAAACATCTTTTTTTATGGAAGGGTCAAAAGGGAATTCTATGACCCAATTTTTAGTTTTATTCAGACCTGATTGCATATTAGTTCTGCAAGGTTTTTTGATTAAAACTTTAGTCATCAGAGTACTTAATACCTTATATTTATAAAATTATAAATAATTTAATTATCTACTATTAAATATCAGCTTCAATAAAAGTTTTTTTTGCCGTATCTATAAAAGCTTTAATCAAATTATCATCAAGTTTTTTTTTGAGGCAAACAATATATGCTTGAGTAAATAAATCATAATCAATTATATGAATTTTATTTATATCTTTGTAGTTATCAAATTCTGGTTCGGATATTAAGCCTAAGCCCATATTATCTTTTACTGCTTGAACCATAGTAATTCTTTCAACTTCCATAATAGTGTTAATTTTTGTATCTGATTCTGATAAAAATTTTTCAAAAACACTTCTAGTCTCAGATCCTTTTTCTCTATTAATAAAATCTAAACCATTTAATTCATTTATATTAATGGACTTTTTATTATAAAATTTATGTCCTCTACCGGCAATAATTACAATTTTTTGCTTTAAGTAAGGAATAGAATAGATAAATGAATTATTGTTTTTAGAAATAGGCTTACCAATTACCCCTACATCAATTTTATAATCAAGAATATCATCTAAAATAGAATTAGAATTGCTTGAAATAATCTTTAACTTAATTCCAGGATGAAGTTTTTTGAACTCCTTTACAAGTTTAATGATATAATAAGATCCGGATGTGCCTGTCACCAATGTGCCTTTATTTATATTTAAATTAGAGGAAAACAGTTGTATTGCCTCTTCTTCAAGTTCAAAAATATTGAATGTAATTTCAAAAAGTTTCTTACCTAATTCTGTAAGAGTTATTCCTCTAGCGTGCCTATTGACTAAATTAATATTATAATAGCTTTCTAATAATTGTAGTTGTTTAGTTATAGTAGGCTGACTAACGCTTAAGAGTTTTGAGGCTTGAGTTATACTTCCTGTTTTTGCAATGGCATGAAAAGATCTAATCTGACTAAAATTAATATATTTCATATAGTTTTTTTATAATCTAAAGCAATAACCATAGATAGTAGTTATATATTAATTTTGTAGTAATTTAAGAAATTAGTTTTTTAAATTTTTCTAATTCAGCTTTATCAATTTTAACTATCTCATTTTTATTAGGGAAAGTATCGTTAAATACAGCTTCTTTATAATTTGATAAGGCTTTTACTCTCTCATTGTAAATCTGCTTTTTTAATTCAAATAAGTTACCGAATGATCTGGCATGTCTAGGTATACTCTCACTCTCTCCACAGATATCATCTTGGAATAGATATATAATATCCCCACTAGTGCCAGAACCTAAAGAACTAATAATCATAGATGTTTTTTTATATATTTCTGTCATAACTTCCTGATTAATGACTTCACATTCTGCTGAAATAGCTCCAGCACTTTCCATAGTCTTAAATTTATTGAATAAGTCATAGGCTTCTTCAGAAGTTCCTCCAACAGCTCTAAGACCCCCTCTCCATGATGATTTTCTTGGCACAAGACCCAAATGACACATAACGGGAATTTCTTCTTTTGAAAGCATTTCAACTACATGAGGACCTCTAGCTGTATAAATTTGATCTGCCCCATCTTTCATAGCGTTAAAGGCTTCTTTTAAAACGTCTTCTTTAAGGGGGAATAAAGCTAAGTCAATTGTGGCTGTTAAAAATATATTACCAGCTCCTTCTCTTACACTTTTAATATTTGGTGATTTGCAAAGCAGCATATCAAAATTAGCTTCCTTAGCAGCAGCAGCTTCTTCACTATTAGTTGCAGTGGTTTGTATATATTTTCTTTTACCTTTATTACGAATTAAGTCATAAACAGTAAGATTTCTTTCAGCGAATTTTCCACCCCATGTATATATTTTTTTCATTCAATAACGGTATACCAAAATAGTCATAAAAAAAAACATAGATAATTAGTATAATTTATATGCATATAAGATATTTGATAAAACTATAAAAAATATTAATTATTAATTATGAATGAAAATATTAGTAATGAAACAAATAGTAATTGGCCATATCATGGTTCAAAACTAATACCAAAAGACGACCTAAAGCCTTTCTTAAAAAGAAATAACATAAATGGAATCATTCATCTTTTTTTGCATTTATTTCTAATTTTTATATCTGGGTTTATTATATTTTTAGCTCCTAATATTTATATAAAGGTAATAGCTATGATTGCGCATGGTACTTTTATAGCTTTTCTTTACGCAGGTTTACATGAATGCATACATAAAACCGCATTTATAAATAGAAAATTGAATGAAATAGTTGGCTATACTTTAGGTTTTATAATATTTCGCTCATTTCTAAATGGAAGATATAGACACATAGCTCACCATACTTTTACGCAACACCCTGAAAAAGATCCAGATAAAGTAAAGTTTCCTGAAAAGTACAGCGACTACATTAAACAAGTTACTGGATTTGCAATATGGGTAAGAATAATAGAAAATTTAATAAGACACTCTCTTGGCAAAATAAATGAAAATGAAAAAGAATATATACCATCTTCTGATATTAAAAAATTAATCAGAGAGTCTAGATTCATGATGCTAGGTTATTTTATAGTTATTTTAGTATCGGTTTATTTTAGCACAACTTTTTTTCTAATTTATTGGATAATACCTAGAGTGCTAGGAGAGCCATTTATTAGATTTGTAAGAATGGTTGAACACACAGGTAAAGAAGAAACAGCTGATATGATACATAATACAAGAACATCATTTCCAAGTTTATTTTTAAGATTTTTATATTGGAATATGCCATTTCATATTGAGCATCACTTATATTCTAACGTTCCTTTTCATAGCTTACCTGAATTTCATAAATTAATTAAACCCCATACAGATGAAATGGAACCATCTATAATAAATGTTCATATAGATATATTGAAACAGATATGGAAAAATAAAAAAAATAATAAAAAGGATACAGTCTTAAGTTCTTAAAAATACAGTGTCCAATATTGGTATTATAGGCGGTGGTCACTCAAGTGGAAAACTCACACAGCATTTAATAAATGGTAATTTTAAGGGCAATATAAAAATATTTAGCGAAGAGGATTCTCCACCGTACGAGAGACCTCCACTTTCAAAAGAATATTTAGAAGGTACAAAATCAATTAAAGATCTTGAATTAAAAATAAATTTTGAAAAAAAAATTCAATTATTTTTGAATTCAAGAATAGAAAATATTAACTTAGAAAAAAAAACTATAGTTGATAAAAATAACAATAAATATGAATTTGATAAAATTGTATTTGCTAGTGGTGCCAGACCAAGAAAAATAAATTTTAGAGAAAGAGAAGGTATTTGTTATCTGAGAAACCTAAAAGATAGCATAATTATTAAAGATAAATTATTAAATTCAAAAAATATTGTCATAGCAGGGGCTGGTTATATTGGATTGGAAGTAGCTTCTACAATAAGAAAAAAATATCCATCTAAAAATATTACCATCATAGAGTCGTCGGAAAACATACTTAATAGGAATGCTAATGATAATTTAAGAAATTATATTAAAAACATACATATCGAAAACAATGTTAATTTAATATTAAACTCAAAGATTGAAATTATCAATGGTCTCAAAAAAATAGAATCCTTGGTTTTAAATAATAGCACCGAATTAACATGCGATTTATTAATTGTTGGAATTGGTGTCAAACCAAATACAGAGATCATACAAGAAACAAGTATATTTAATGAGAGTGGAATATTGATTAATGAATATTGTGAAACAAAAATCAAAGATATATACGCAATTGGAGATATTACATATTTTAATAGTAAGTATTTTAAAAATTATGTGAGGGAAGAATCTTGGAATAATGCGGAAAAACAATCTTATGTATTGGCCCAAAATCTTCTTGGAATAAAAAAATCTTATAATGAAATTCCATGGTTTTGGACTAATCAATACGATAACAACATTCAAATATTAGGAGATATAATGAATTATGATAATTATGCAAAAAAAATTTATGATAGTAAAAAAATAACTCAAGTATTTTTTAAAGATCAAAAGTTAAAAGGAATATTTACTGTTAATAATGGAAAAGATATTTCTATGGCTAAACAAATAATTAAAGATGATAAAAAAATTGATTTTAATAATATAGATACTAATAATCTTGATTTAAAGAGTCTTTATTAATTATGGAAAATAACTGGTTTAAAACAATTCAAAAAAATGAAATTAATAATGAAGATGTGAAGGAATTTAAACTACCTAATGGTAAGGAAATTGCTATTTTTAATCTTAATGATAAGTTTTTTGCAACAGACCTATATTGTTCTCACGAAAAAGTTTCTTTATGCGATGGTTTTATTAACGGAGATTCAATTGAGTGCCCACTCCATCAAGGTGTCTTTAAAATCTCAACAGGAGAAGTACTAGAAAGCCCTCCTACTGAAAAGATACAGGCATATAAAGTAAAAATTGAAGATAATTATATCTTTGTCAAAGACGACTAATTTGAAGATATACTTAATGAGATTTTGTGTTCATTAAATTCTTGGTGGTTAAAAGTATTATTTATAACACCTTTCTGTAAAGTTAAAATTCTATCACAATTATTAATTAATTCAGGTATCTCATTAGAAGCAACTATCACCGATCCGCCTTCTTTAGTAAATTCAGATATTAATTTCCAAATTTGCACTTTAGCTGCAACGTCTATACCTCTTGTAGGCTCATCAAAAAGTAAAATTTTACATTTTTTAGCTAGCCATTTAGCAATAACGACTTTTTGTTGATTTCCACCTGATAGATTCATTACAAAATTATTAATATCAGATACTTTTATATCTAATTTTTCGATATAGCTATTTGTGGTTAAAGCAGCTTCTTTATTATTAAAAAAACCAAAATTAGTTAACTTTTCAAATATTGTTAATACAGCATTATCTTTTATAGAATTATTCTGAATTAAACCCTCATTTTTTCTATCAGAAGGAATATATCCAATACCATAATTTATAGCATCTTTAATACTATTAATTTTAATACTTATATTTGATAGAGATATTTCTCCTTCTTCTGTTTTATCAATTCCAAATATACATCTAAGCAATTCATTAGAACCTGATCCCAAAAGACCGCTCAAACCCAACACTTCACCTTGGGCTAAATTCAAATTAATTTTATTAAATTTATTTTGATAGGAAAGATTTTTTAAAGAAAGGATACAATTACTATTTTTAAATTCTTTTAATTCTTTTTGCTTTATAAGTAAATTTTCTCCAACCATAGCTTCAATTAAAATCTCTTCATTAACAATATTTTTTTCAAAGGTTTTACGTATTTTACCATCTTTCAATACTGTAATGACGTCAGAAATTTTAATTATTTCTTTTAGCTTATGAGATATATAAATAATTCCTATTCCATTTTTTTTTAATGTACTAATTATTTCGAATAAATTGTCAATCTGACTCTCATCCAATGATGCCGTCGGCTCATCCATTACTAAAAACTTTGGTTTTTTTGCTAAAGCCTTACATATTTCTATAATTTGCCATTGAGAAGTATTAAGATTTCCAACTATTTCATAAGTATCTAAATCTACATTAATGCTATCTAGCATTTCTTTAGCATCAAAGTGAATTTTTTTATAGTCTACAATTCCATAAATATTATAAGGTTCAGCACCTAAGAATATATTTTCTGCAACTGTTAAGTTATTACAAAGTGCAAATTCTTGATGAACAATCGAAAGATTTAAGTTAAATGCATCTTTAGGGTCGTCAATTTTAACTGCTCTATCATTTATTAAAATTTCACCTTTATCTGGCTTTGTAATTCCATTTAAAATACTCATCAGGGTTGATTTTCCTGCACCATTTTGCCCAATAAGAGAATGTACCTGTCCTGACAGAACTTCAAAAGAAACTCCATCCAGGGCTTTGACCCCTGGATAAGTTTTTGAAATATTTTTCATTGATAAATTATCTCTATTCATATTTTATCTATTTAGTTTTAGGAAAAATCATATTTTTTCTTTAAATCATGATGATCTTTCATATCAGCAATAAGGTTATGATAAATACTTCTCCAAACTCTGTAAAACTCACTATACATTTCGTGGTTTTTCATATCAGGTTCAAATGTTTCCTTAACTTTGACAATATCATTAAGTTTTTCAAGGGGATTGTCATAAAAACCCGCACCTACAGCAGCAAGAATTGCATCACCAAGAGGGGCTGCTTCTGGAGGGAATCCAGATTCATCCGATTTACCAACATCAGGTAGATCTAAATGTAATCCGGTAATGTCAGAAGTAATCTGATTCCATAATTTACTTTTTGTAGGACCTCCATTTAAAGTAAGTTTATCAATTTTTGCACCAGCCTGTCTTGCAACCTCTAGATTAGAATTACAATCGTAGGCAATGCCTTCTATCACCGCCCTGATGAAATGAGCTTTAGTTGTAGTCGGCGTCATTCCAAAAAACATACCAGTAGCAGCTGAATTCCAATTAGGAGCTAGAGTACTTCCTAAATAAGGAAAGTACATTAAGCCATCCGATCCAGGTTTAATTTTTTGAGCTTGCTCAGTTAAAAGATCAAATACATTTAAATTATTTTCTTGAGCTTCTTTAATTTCAAGTTCTCCAAAAATATTTTTAAACCAATTTAATGAGGCACCAACAAAAGCCATAGGCCCATCAAACATAGTGATACCAGGCAAGACAGAAGTCCACTTTAGAATTCTAAATTCATTAATATCTTGAGATGTAGGAATCATGACACCAATATTTGCTCCTGTACCCATTGAATAAAATGCTTGCCCAACTTCAGTTACTCCACAGCCAAGTGCCGCACAACTAATATCAGTACCACCAGCAACAACTACTGCACCTTCTTTAATACCTGTTTCTTCGGAAGCTTCTTTTGTTACTTTACCAATAACTTCATGAGAATTATAAATAGGTGGATATTTTTCTAAAGGGATACCTAGTCCGTCTGAGATTTCTTTGTTCCAAATACCTTTTTTATATTCATAAGGATAGAACAATTGAGCATCTCCATGATTCATAGAAAACTCGCCACTCATTTTATAAGTACAATACCCTGATGGAGAAAGTAGTTTAAAGGTTTTATCGAAATTTTCAGGTTCATGCTTCTTCATCCATAAAGCTTTTGGCTCAACAAACCAGGGAGCAACTCTATTGCCATTAATTTGATTTATTTTTTCTTCACCAATTGAATTTCTTATATCAGTGCACTCTTCTTCAGATCTAGAATCCATCCAAATCATTGCAGGTCTAACTGGTTTGCCTTCTTTATCAATAGGTAACATAACGCCAACTAAACCCGATATAGATACACCTGCTATCTTATTTCCATAGGAACCTTGACTGAAACAATCCTTGATTGCCTCGACAACAGCCTTCCAGTAATTATCACCTTCTTGTTCAGCATAACCCGGCTTTGGATGAAAAAGAGGATGCTCTATTAATGAATGAGCAACTACTTTACTGTTTTCAATGTCTAAGACTGATGCTTTTACCCCTGTAGTTCCGATGTCTATTCCTAAAGTATATTTTTCTGTCATGATTAGATCCTCCCAAACCTATTTTTTCTTTGGTCTAACATAACAACTAAAATAATTATTATGCCCACCACAATATTTCTATGCCAAGTATTTAATCCCCACATAGAGAATAGGCTAAATAAAGCACCCATTACTATTGTACCTAAAAAAGCTCTATAAGGTGAGCCCCTACCCCCTGTCAAACTTACCCCACCAACAACTGCAAATGCAATAGCAGTAAGTTCAAATCCTACAGCTAATGGAGCATCAACAGTTTGTAATCTTGAGGAGAATAAAAGTCCTGCAACAGAAGCACAAAAACTACTCATAACAAAAGCAGATATAATCCAAAAAGTTACATTTATTCCGGCAAGGCGTGCGGTTTTTTCATCTCCACCTATAGCATAAATTCTTCTTCCAACTATAGTATACCTCATTATGAAGGCGGCAATAATTGTCATAATCACATAGACCCAAGTCATAAATGGTATGTGAAATACATTTAATGTACCCATCCAAGTAAATGTTGAGATTTGTAAATAATAGGCGTGACCATGAGTTAAAACATAATTTAATCCCCATAAGGCTTTCATCATAGCTAAAGTCATTATGAATGAAGTAATTTTTCCATACATAACTCCAACACCATTGAGAACACCAACTACTATTCCTGTAATCAAAGAAACTATAACTAGATACATAGCACTATTCGCGTATTGATTACCTTTTATTAATACTTTGAAGTCAAAAATATCTCCTAGAAAAGCTAGCGAAGAGACAGCCAGTATTGGTCCAAATATCGTTAGAGAACCAACAGATAAATCGATTCTAGAAACGAGAAAAACAAATGAAACACCTAAAGCTAATAGGCCTGGCACTGCCATATTTCTAATCATATTCTGTAAATTAGTAACAGTAAAAAAATATTCACTAGTAAAAGTGCCAATCAAGCAAATCACAAAAAAAATAAATAATAAAAAATGATTTGAAAAAAAATTATTTATTAATTTAAACATTATCTCTTAGCGTCTTTTCCAAAATTATGTAATAAAACCATAGTAATAATAATAAAAGCTATAACAACTTCTTGTGAATGATTGCTCATTCCAAGTAAATTTAATAAATTATTAATGACTCCAATAATTAATGTAGCAATTATAGTGCCTTCTATTGAACCTTTACCTCCATATAAAGAAGCTCCACCAAGTACAGCAATGGCTATCACAGTAAGTTCCCACCCAATTCCCATATGAGGATCAATTTGACCCAATCTAGCACTTTGAATTAAACCAGCTATAGAGCAGCACAATCCGCATAAGGTAAATGCAATTATCTTTGCAGAATTATTTTGTATTCCTGATAACAAACTCGCAACATTGTTTGCTCCTACCACGTATAAACTTTTACCCACAGTAGAATACCTCACTATGATTGTGAAAATAATTGATAGTAAAATAAATATTATTACGGGTATTGGAATATTACCAATATAGCCTTTGGCAGATGCCATATATATATTTAATTTTGTTGGATATGCCGCTTGTCCATTAGTCATAATATATCCAGCGTTACGTATTATAGCCATCGTTCCTAATGTCATTATTAGAGACGGTACTTTAAAGAAAGTGACTCCCAAGCCGTTTAGAAAACCGCAAAAAGTTCCGGCAAATAATGTTAGCATTATTACTAAAAGAGAAGAATTACTATCAACAAACAATCCTCCAAAAGCACAAGAAAAAGCTGCTATAGAACCTACAGATAAATCTATTTCACCAACAATCATTACCATAGTAATGCCAAAGGAAATTATACCTAAAACCATTACAGTTCTTATGATATTTTGAATATTGTTAAAATCTAAAAAAGCTGGACTAATAAAAGTGGCAAAGGTAAATAAAATAAAAAATAAAATTAATAAATTAATATTACTTCCAAAATTTTTTATATTTTTAAGCATAAATAAAACCCTTCCCCCTAAGTTTGTGCCTTAGGGGAAAGTTTAAATTAATTATTAACTATATAGCAATATATTATTCAGCTTCTGGACCGTAAGCATACGGCCATTCATCTGGAGTAATTGTTGTTATGCCTGATATAGTCATTTTCTCTTTAGTTATCATTGGCAAATTAGGAGTAATTATTTGTTTAGGTGGTTTTTGATTGAAGCCTTCTTTAGCGCCAATATGCAACAAAGCAGCTCTTACACCAATTCCGCCTAAAAGAGGAGTATAAGGAACTACAACATCCATATTACCTTTTCTAACTTCATTAACAGTTTCCTTAGAGTCATCATTAACTAAAATAATGATTTTTTTTCCTCCAGGAGCAGTATTAAGTCTATTAGCTTCCATAACGGCATCTAAAGCACCAAGCGCTTCCTCACCTCCAGTATTAAAAATTACCGAAACATCATCATGTGCTTGTAGAGCAGCTTGGGTGGCTTCGAAAGCAGCCTGTCTGGAACTATTAGTATGCATAGACTCACTAATTACATAATTGTAATCTCCGATAGCTTCCATGAAAGCTCCTGAACGCATAGCATCTGCAGTACTACCAAGAGGTTTTCTATTCATAACAATATTACCCTCTCCGCCAGCTACATGATTTAAAAATAAACCTTGCTGTAAACCATTAGCATAAAAATTACCTAATACCTCAGTGCTGATATTCGGAGCCGCAGCTCTTCGATCTAGACTAACAACAGGAATATTGGCAGCTTCTGCTCTTTCTACTGGTGGTCCCATAGGAGCTTCTCTTGCAGGCCACATTACAATTGCATCCATTTTTTTTGCAATAAAATCGTCAATCATTTGACCCATCTTATTGTCATCACCTTCTGCATCCATTACCTCGATCTCAACATTAGAATGAAGACTAGCTTCATAAACAGCTGTATCAGCAAGACTAATTAACCAAGGGTGGGAACCCCAATGATAAACAAAACCAATTCTATAAGTCTTACTGGTATCTAAAACCGGACCATCAGGAATTGGAATGTAATCACTAAATGGTGCTTTAATAGGTAATCCACTTAATGGTCCAATAAATTCTCTTCCCATACCAGGCTTCCATTCAAAACCACCGGTTAATGAAGTAACTGGATATACATCTAAGAAATCCTTAAAGCCATCTTTTTTAAAAAATTTACCTAAATCTTTATTTTTAAAATCTTTCCAACCTTTTTGATTTTCAGCAATCAAATCGTTAATATTCGTATGAATATCTTTCGCATAAGAATTAGCTGAAAAAAAAATAGTTACAAAAAAAATTAATAATTTTGTATTTTTCATAATTAATACTCCTTAATAAATTAATAAATAAATTCTACATCGAGAAATAAAATAAAAATTATACTATTTATGAATATCAAACATTCAATAAAGATATTTATGATTTATAAATAAAAATAATACTTTAAAAAAAATATTGAAAACATTAATGAATTTAAGCTATATAAAAATGGTATGAAATGCATACTGAATTTTAAAAAATAATAATGAAGTATGATATTTTTATAATTGGTGGTGGAATAAATGGTGTTGGAATAGCAAGAGATGCTGCAGGAAGGGGATTAAAAATCGGCTTATGTGAAAAAGGAGACTTAGCATCACAGACTTCATCATGGTCAACTAAATTAATTCATGGTGGGATTAGATATTTAGAAAATTATCAATTTAAATTAGTAAGAGAGTCTCTAAAAGAAAGAGAAATTATTAATAATATTGCAAGTCATATAACTAAACCCATTAGATTTGTTATGCCTCATGTTAAATCAATAAGGCCTATATGGATAATTAGATTAGGTTTGTTGTTTTATGATTTCTTGGGTGGTGTGATTACTTTACCAAAATCCAAGTTCGTGTATTTAGATAAAGATTACAATGACAATCCAATTAAAGAAGATTTTAAAATAGGTTATGAGTATTCGGACCTTCAAATAGATGATTCAAGACTGGTTTTAATAAATGCTCAGGATGCGATATTCAAAGGAGCTGATTTTTTTTTAAATACTGAGGTAATTGATGCTAAAAGAGTAAAAGATTATTGGGAAATAAAATTAAATAATAATCAAATAAAATATTCAAAAACTTTAATTAATGCTTCTGGACCATGGGCAGTCAATACACTAAAAAATATTTGTAATATAAATACTAAGAGAACACTAAGACTAGTTCAGGGAAGTCATATTATAATAAGTAAAAATTATAAAGGAGAACAGGCATATATTTTACAACAACCAGATAAGAGAATTGTTTTTATAATACCCTATTTAGAAAAATACTTATTAATTGGGACTACTGATAAAGAAGTAGAAGCTTTCGAAAATCCAAAAATAACTAATGAAGAAATAGAATATTTATTAAATGCTTGTAATATTTTCTTAAAAAAAAAAATTTCAAGAAATGAAATTGTATTTTCTTATTCTGGAGTCAGGTCATTAGTAAATGATTTGAGTGTAAAAGTTTCAAAGATTACTAGGGATTATGAATTTGAAATCAATGATAAAGGGCCTGTCATATTAACTATATTTGGAGGTAAGCTAACGACATATAGAAAGTTAGCTGAACATGTTTTAGAAAAATTATCTAAATATATCTTAATTGATAAAAATTCATGGACTAGTAAAAAAAATTTACCAGGCTCTCAAATAAATAATGACAAAATTAATATAGAATTACCTGCAGAATTATCCAAACGACTTAACTCAACATATGGATCAAATTTAATAAATGTTATTAAATATATTGATTTATTGAATGGCTTAGGTGAAAAAATTTCTGATGAACTATATGAATTTGAAGTAATTTATTTAATTAAAGAGGAGTATGCTAAAAATTCTGAAGACATATTATTCAGAAGAACTAAACTTGGAATTGGTTTTTCAAAAAATTCATTACAAAAACTAGATGAAATTATTAATCGATATGTAAATAACTAAGAGTGTCATTATATTTAAAGAATCTTATAAATTTTTTTCCTAAAAACTGCAATTATTAATTTTACTGGATTTTAATGGTCGGGGAGACAGGATTCGAACCTGCGACTTT
>TARA_B110000259_G_scaffold48326_1_pt1 | contig 12887 bp, 11 predicted proteins | sample TARA_B110000259 | Tara Oceans TARA_B110000259 (sample SAMEA4397649) | marine metagenome | biome: Polar Biome; feature: [SRF] surface water layer (ENVO:00010504); material: water (ENVO:00002006), including particulate matter (ENVO:01000060) such as... | depth 5 m | reverse complement strand
ACGCTGAAGGCAGGACGAAGGTGGCTACTCTATAGACGATAGTGCCTTCGGCTCTTGGTTCCCGGTCCACGGGGCTAAGCAAGGTGGTACAGGAACCACGGGCCAGGTTTAAAGTAGCGAAATGGAGAGTGTTTTGTTATTTGGCATGGTTACAAATTAGCCCTGCCCGCTTCAACTGGTTTGGTCTGAAAAAGCCAAATTAATAGGTCCTGAGCCTAGCTAATACTAATTTCAGAGATGGATGGGTTGCCCTGATTTATCAAATAAATGAAAATTGTCTGCAATTGGGCCCACAGATATTGTCTGCCCTGCGACAAGATTAGTTGTTCCGGATTGTCGAACGGTCAACGGATCTTCGTTGCCAATGTCGATGTAAAGAAAACTATCTGCACCCAGGTTTTCCGAATGGATAAGTTTGCCAGTCCAAGGGCCGTCATCTTGGACCTGGAGGTTTTCAGGGCGAATTCCAACAATATCCGCAGCGTACATAGATGCGTGATCACCCGAAAATATATTCATTTTTGGTGACCCAATAAACTGTGCGACAAACAGCGAATTGGGTGAATGATAAAGTTCTAAAGGGGTACCGACTTGCTGCACGCTTCCGTCTTTTAGAACAACAATCCTGTCAGCCATCGTCATTGCCTCGACCTGATCATGAGTAACGTAGATCATTGTCGTGTCGGCCATGTCTGCACTCAACTTAGATATTTCCAAGCGCATCTTTAATCTAAGTGCAGCATCAAGATTAGATAACGGTTCATCAAATAGGAATACTTTGGGATCACGAACGATGGCCCGTCCAATTGCAACCCTTTGACGTTGGCCACCTGAAAGTTCTTTAGGCAGTCGATCAAGGTAATCATCCAGATGCAACGTTTTAGCCACCCTCTGGACCAAAGCTTGCCGTTCCTTCTTGGGCATCTTTGCTATTTTCAAGGAATATTGCATATTTTCCGACACGGACATGTGCGGGTACAACGCATAAGTTTGAAAAACCATTGCAATGCCACGTTCAGACGCTGGTACGTCCTTCATTTGAATTCCATCAATTTCCAAGTTTCCGGAAGATAGCGATTCTAGACCTGCTATACAGCGAAGTAGGGTAGATTTTCCGCAGCCCGAAGGTCCAACAAATACAATAAATTCGCCTGAGTTTATTTCAAGATTTATGTCCTTCAGAACCCTGGTTTCGCCGAAAGATTTATTTAGATTAGTAATTTTCAGTTGGGACATTCTGGCTCCTACCTTACGAACACGGCTTTCTCAGTTTCTCGATTATCAAACATTTGAAATGCTTTTTCGGCTTCCTTTAGGTTGAAAGTATGAGTGGCAAGCCTCTCTAAGTCGATCTTATGCGTATCAATTAGCTTTAAGATTTCTGCATATTCGTGAATGCTAAAATACCATGATCCAAAAACAGTGAGTTGTTTGCGGATCAGATGATCAGAGGTTTTGATAGTCGTTTCTTGATTTTCACCGACCAGAGCAATTTTAGCCATTGGGGCCGCCGCATCCAGCGCCATATTATGGGCTTTTGTACTTCCCGAGCAGTCGATTGCGCCCGAAAGTCCCTCACCCTTTGTGAATTCTTTTATGGCGTCAAGAGTTGATGGGTCGGTGGGGTCCAAGACTAAATCAGCACCCAGCCCGGAAGCAAATTTTCGCCGCTCCTCGACAGGATCCAATGCAAGAACTTTCCCCCCCATCGCCTTTGCAGCGAGTATGCCTGCCGCTCCCATTGGTCCTAAGCCCCAAATTCCAATTTGTGACAGCCCATTGACCCCAACTTTTCGGCAGGCGGAAACGAGTGTCCCAAATGCGTCAGTCGAGATAGCTGCCGCAAGATGAGACATCCCCTTGGGTGTCTTAAGTAAATTTCGAGCAGGTACTTTTAGAAACTCTGCATTGCCGCCATCCATAGTGAAGCCAAGGCATTTCCACTTATGGCAGAGATAGTTGTGGCCGGTCCGGCAGTGATGGCAGACGCCACATCCAACAGCCAAATAGACCGCTACGTTGTCCCCATTTTCGAATTCAGTAACGGCTTCTCCTATCTTGACCACAACGCCAGATGGCTCGTGACCGCAAATGAAATCATCAGAATTACCACCGCTAATTACAGCATTTCCATAGTAAAGCGACAGGTCCGATCGGCAAATGCAACTTGCCTTCATTTCGACCAATACTTCGTCGGGGCCAGGTTCGGGTACAATTGCAGTTCGGACGTGGACCTGCTTATTCCCCGGTAAATATACCGCTGTCATTCTTGCCATTTTGTATTTCCTTCTGTCTGATTTTTGCTCACTTGACGGCTCCGGCCGAAAGGCCACGAACGAAAGAGCGTTGCATTGCTAGAAATAACACGACGAGTGGAGCAAATGCGATTAAGCCCGCTGCCGCTATCCCGCCATAATCAACGCCATATCTACCCTGAAGGCTGGCAGCACCGACGGTAATTGGTTTGAGTGTTTCTGTTTGCAGCACGACAAGTGGCAACAGGTACTCCTGCCAAGAAAACAGAAATACAATCAATATTAGAGACATGATTCCAGGGCGAACTACAGGCAGGACAACTCGGATGAAGGTTTCGAACGGTGTAGCGCCGTCCATTGTCGACGCCTCAATAAGTTCATCCGGAACATCTTGCATAACAGTCCGCATCAAGAAGATAGAGAATGGTAGCAAAAGAGCTGCTTGGGGAAGAATGACGCCAATGTGGCTATCGATCATGCCAAGCGTTTGTAGATTTCCGTAAAGAGCTACGATCACGGATGGTGCTGGAACTACGAGGCCCGCGAGAAATAATGCGAACATAGGTTCGCGGCCTCGAAACTTCATTTTGGCAAATGCATATCCTGCTGGTGGAGCACATAGCACCACTAAGATCGTGACGGATGCGGAAATTTTCATTGAATTCATAAAAAATACGGAGAAACCAGAATCGCCCCAAACTCGCGAAAAGTTCTGCCAATTTGGAGGCCAAGGCATAGTTAGGGGACCTGAAAATAGATCTGCTTCACTTCTCATTGCTGCAAGTATCACGAGGTATACAGGCGTGAGCGCATAAATCACAAAAATACCAAGTATCAAGGTTTGAAGCGGTTTTGTAAGTTTTATCATTTTGACCGCAATATCCAGAAGCTGATTGAAGAGATGGAGAGAACGATCGCGAGCAAAACAACTGAGAGAACTGCGGCATAACCAAAGTCACCAACCAAAAAAAACGTCTTGTAGACATGCGTTGTTAATACTTCGGTTGCGTAGCCTGGACCTCCTTGCGTGGTTACCCAAATAAGATCGAAAAACCGCATTGCTTCAATGGCTGCGTACAGGCCAAGAAACAGAGTAGAGTTTTTGAGCAATGGAACTGTGATGTCCCGGAATTTTCGCCACCATTTGGCACCATCGATTTCGGCCGCTTCATAAAGTGACGGATCAATGGATTGGATGGCAGCAAGGTATATCACAACACAGAAACCAAAGAACGTCCAAGCTCCAACAACATTGAGCGATAATAGTGCAGTATTGGATTCAGCTAACCAGGCTCCCGCAAGGCTACCAAGCCCAACACTATCGAGAACAAAATTCAACAGTCCGAAAAGAGGATTGTAAATCCAGCCCCAGATAATTCCTGCAACGACTAGCGGAATTGTACGGGGAATAAAGTAAATCGCGGCCATCCATCTTATAGTTGAACTATTTCGTTCAGCCAAAATAGCAGACAGCAAAAGGCCAGCCATCAATGGAAACGCCAAAGTAAGCGCGACCCAAATGGCGTTGTGGCCTAATGCTGCCCAGAATACTCCGTCACTGCCTAGCCGACTATAGTTATTTAAGCCTACAAATTGACCAATAATACCATTATCCCAGTCAAAAAAACTGTATCCGACCACTTGAAGTATTGGGAGTACCACAAATACCGAATATAGTATTAATGCGGGAAGCAGAAAAAAATAAGCGGTACGAGAAGTCATAAGAAGCTCCGGAATTAGAGGACGGGTACAAGGATATGCACCCGTCTATGTTTGTTATGGCCTCCAGCGTTCGCCGTTAGCAATCGCGAGTTCCCAAGAAGTTTGCATTTTGTTGAGGAACTCGTCGGCAGTTGTTTCGCCTCCGATCAGGAGCTGAAGCTCTGGATATAGAACCTGCGTTACACTTTCCGGAAGTGTGGTATGCAGGTCGTAGAAATTGTTTTCGGTTGTCGAGAGCCCCGCAGTGAAGAACTCTTGGACAACCGGATCAGCTCCCCACTCAGAAAGCTCCTCAGGTGTAGTTCCAATGACCACAGTGTTGGCTTTTTGCACCCAAATCTGTTTGGCTTCATCGCCTAGCAAACAGTTAAGATATGCCGCAGCAGCGTCTTGAGTTTCACTACTTGCAGAAGCAGACAACTGCCATTGTGAGCCTTCACCCCACATTGTTCCTGCTTCAATTCCGTCAACCATTGGAGGCAACATAAAGACGCCAAGATCAATGTCTGTTGCGCCACGGATCATATCTTGCAAAACCCATGTTCCGGTTATGGTCATTGCGGCATTGCCCGATAGAAATAGTGCGTTGGCCTCATCGTATCCAACCCCATTGAACCCACGTGGGAAGTATCCATCGTTAGCCCAAGCTTGAAAGTTTTCTGCAGCCAATTTGAAGGCGTCATTTGTCCAAGGGGTGTCTCCGAATAAAACAGCTTCTTCAGCAGCCTTACCCGCGGTTAACCCAAGAATTAGGCTGAATGTGTTTGTCGCTGGCCAACGGCCTCGATTGCCAAATGACACCGGTACAATTCCGGCGGATTTGAAAGTTTCGGCCGCGGCTTGAAATTCCGCATAAGTCGTTGGGAGACTAATGCCATGTTCAGCGAAGAGTGTCTTGTTATAGTAAACACCCATAAGATCTTGTTCCATGGGAACGCCATAGAGAGAGCCCTCATAGGAGTTGCGCCCCCGATAGAAATCGTTGATGTGGTCCCAACCATACTGTTCATAATATCCATCTAGAGGGGCCAATGCGCCAACTCTTGCATAACCTGCCAAAACTGACGCAGCAGGCCAAGTATAAGCGAGGTCGGGTGTTTTACCGGCTGAAACTGCTAGACGATAGCTATCCCGAATTCCGATGGACGGTGCAATTGTTCGTAAGATTGAAGCACCATCTATTGCTGGCGCGCAGGTTAAAATCAACTCGTCCATGGCCGGTCCAGCAGCAGAGATTCCTGATTGAGAAAATTGGTCCCATTGAGTTACAACCGTCTCCGCTTGAACGGCCGTAACCGTTGAGACGATCGTGATTGCTCTGATTGCAAATTTATTCATGTTTTCCATCCCTTTATTGTTGTCCGGTTTTTGAACCGGTGGCTAAGGTCGATCAAATGATCGATCTTAAATAGTCGTGGGCGCGCCGAGCCATATCGTCGGGCTCCACATTTCGTCGATTAAAACCAATCTCCATTGCCAAATACCCACCGTACTCGACGTCGCGAAGCGCTTGAATTATAGACACATAGTCGACTACTCCACTGCCAGGGGGGCCTCGATCCAAATCGGCTAAATGTATGTGTTTTAACCGCTTTCCGAGCCGGTAAATGTAGTCGGTTGGAACCTCGTTTCGATAGAGCGTGTGAAACGTATCGAACATTGCACCAATGTTTGGTTTGTCCACTTGGTCCATCAGTTCGATAACATCATCGCAACTATCAATTAGGTTGCTATCCGAAGACGTCGGCTCAATCGCGATTGTCAGATCCGGCGCAAATTCCGCAATCTCATTGAGAGATTCAGAAGTCCAAGACCAAGCGTCTTTTCTACTTGTGCCAAATATTTGCCAGCCCGCAATATACATCAAAGTTGGAGCACCCCATTCACGGCAAAGATCCGCAACTTTTTTATACTGATCTACGGCAGCTGCGCGTTCCAATGGATTAGCGGACGCGACGTTAAAGCCGGCGCCTCCGCCAGGCGCAGGCAACATAGATGAACACACTATCCCATTGTCATCGAGTGCGCGGCTAACGGATTTAATCGCATCGGATGTAAGGTAATCTGGATAGGCGTGAGGTGCGGCCGCGCCGATTTCGATACCATCATACCCAATCCGGGCAAGTCGACGAATAACCTCCTCAAGTGGATACGCCGGCACCCACACCGGAAAACTAGAATAGACCCATGTGTTGAAAGATAACTTCATTCCCCCCCCTTGACGACAGCCAAAGCTCCGCCTTCGCTGGAAGTTCCCAGCGATTCTCAATTTGAACACAACTTAATACTGTAATTATTTTTAGGCTAACAACCTTGCGGCAAAGCGTCAGCAGCAAAGTTATTCAAAATGAATAAAGCAGACGGTCTACTTGCTCACTCTAATTTTTCACTTCGGTTTTGAGCTGTTTCCAAAGCTTCCTTCAAGGTTTTTTTCCCCATCAATGCGTCGTGCACCTCTTCTCCAGCAATCGTTATTATCGACTTAATTCCTCGAACAGGGGGCCGAGGCCACATTCTCAAAACTCTGTTGCGTGACATGCTGTCAACGACCTGAATCACCGGAGAAACAGATTTCACTTCCGGGTCTGAATTTACGGAATACCGGGTGCTGGCCAAGCTACCATTTGTGACATACAATTTTACCGCTTCAGGAGATGTCAAAGCATTGATCGCTTTTCGGGCACCCTCGATTCGACTTGGTTCAATATTTTTCGGAATAGCTAAAGCATAACCACCAAGTGGGCAAACAGGGGTGCCACTGCGCCCAGTTGGGTGTGCGACGTAACCGGTCGAACCGTACGCCACTGACGAATTGTCGAGCTCGAACAGGTTGGCTAAAAGAGTGTGGCTGTAGGCCATTCCAACATCTCCGCGAGCATATGACCTTGCTCGGTCATACCAGTTCATCCGCAAAACGTTTGGAGGAGAATATGGTAGCAGTCGACACAGAAATTCTAGTGTCTCTTCTGCCTCAACTCGGTGAAAGTTCGCCTTAGGGCGTAGCATTACGTCGTCTGGAAGCCCAAAACCATCAGCGCTCGACGGTAGATCAACAATAGGGCAACCGTGAGCAGCCATTAATGTCATAAACGTGTGCCCCATAGCGGTTCCACGTGCGCCATTCCAAGCGATTCCATAGGGAATATAAGAATTGGACATGATCGCTGATGAAACTTCGAGAAGTTCCAAAGTCGTACGAGGAGGCAATAATTCCAACTCGGAAAAGAGATCTTCTCTGTAGACCAGCATTTCCGCTGTAGTCAAAATTGGAATGCCATATATCTTGCCATCGCGGGTAACATTTTCGATAGCATCTGGGTAAAAATCTGAGTACTTGCCAGCTATGTCAGCGGCAGTCTCGCTAAGAGGTAACAATTGGTTGCTGGCAATTAGATCGCCAAACCAAGGCATGTCGCACGCGATAATGTCAAATTCCGAAACTTTTCTACCAGCGTTGCGGCAAATTTCATCATCTAACTTGTCTATGGACAATGCTTTCAAGCTAATACCTACACCCAAGTTTAGCTCAAACTGTCGTTTCAATGCGTGCATCGCCATGATAGTTGGGTCTGCGTGCATGAGTAATCGTAAACCGCGAGAAAGGCCGACACTTTCAGCTAAGACAGCTAATGGGCCTATTGAGACTTCCTCGATTACGGTATCAGCCAAATGCTGTCCGTCACTTTCAACTCTTTTCCGGCCTGAACGAACTTGGACTTCTGCCATAGTTAAATGCCATCCAGCGAGCAGGTCTGGAGAAGGATGAAGAGAAAAAGTCTTTCCACTCTTTGTTTTGGCGCGCCGCAGGATAGCACCATCACCAATCATTGCTTCAATTGCTCGATAAGCTGTTGAATAGGAAAGCTTCGAAGCGCCCGTCAACGAAGACATTGTAGTAGAACGCCCAAGAAAGTGGTCTGTCAAAAGACCAATCAGAATATCGAGTTTTCTCAGATCGCCTTGCATGCCAAGCAAGTTAGCCAATCTTTGCTCCAATATGGTTAAAAGCTCCATTTTTTCGAGAGCGTCACGATCGTACCCTGGCTTTGCCTTGGCGTCGTTAAGAAGCTCATAGGGGCCTTCTGGATTTGCCTTTTTGCTGGGCTTTCTCATTTTGCGTTTCACTACTCAGCATTAATTTCTGTTACGTAGAATTCGTCTCATCCTAGGACACACAAACAAAATGTATATAAGAACCGGTGGGATCGCTTGGTGTTACTCACACTTGCCAAAGTGAAACCCAGGCAGAATTTCTTTTCGAAGATTGGACGCATGCGGTGAGAAAGCGAACGCCTTCAACACCTTCCTCGATACCTTGCAGTTTGATATCCGTTGGAATGGGTTTTGCAGCACCCACCGCTCTTATAGCTTTTGCAGCTTCCGTATAAATGTTTGCAAACCCTTCTAAGTACCCTTCGGGATGCCCCCCAGGGGTGCGGCTGACAGCATTTGCAGAGTCTGCCGCGCCACTACCAGCACGGGTTAACAGCTGCTTTGGAGCCCCATATGGTGAATACCAAAGATAATTTGGATCTTCCTGGCTCCACTCTATGCCGCCATTTTCACCAAAAATACGTAAGCGTAGGTTATTTTCATTACCCGGAGCGACCTGGCTACACCACAACATTCCCTTTGCTCCGCCTTCAAATCGCATCATTACATGTGCGTTGTCATCAAGTCTCCTTCCAGGCACAAAAGAATCAAGGTCTGCTGCCAAACTATCTAGTTTATATCCGGTCACAAACCGTGCCAAATTGTAGGCGTGAGTCCCTATATCGCCAATCGCTCCTCCAACTCCTGAGCGAGCAGGATCTGTGCGCCATTCCGCCTGCTTTGCTCCCAACTCTTCTGCAGGTTCGGTAAGCCAATCCTGAACATACTCAACTTGAATCATCCGCAAATTTCCCAATGTGCCATCCGCAATCATTTCTTTGGCCTGACGGATCATTGGGTAACCAGTGTAATTGTGTGACAGAATAAAGAGTGCGTCTGACTTCCTGACGGCGACCTCCATTTTTTTTGCATCTGAAAGAGTTGACGTCAAAGGCTTGTCGCAGATAACGTGTATACCTCGTTTTATAAATTCTCGGGCCACTGGATAGTGCAAGTGATTTGGCGTGACAATTGCGACAGCTTCGATCCCATCTTTCAGTCGGGCTTCGCGTTTAGCCATATCCAAAAATGTCGGGTAGGTCCGGTCGGCTGCAAGACCTAAAGCTTTACCGGATGCCATCGCCTTTTCAGGAGTTGATGATAATGCACCTGCAGTGAGGACAAATTCACCATCTAAGCGAGCTGCGATACGGTGTACTGCACCGATAAATGCATCATTACCACCGCCCACCATTCCTAATTTAATTGGATCACTCATAGTTCAACTTTCCAATCCAAGCATTTTGCGGTTCTCAGCTTCGTTGTATTCGACCCCTGCAAAATCATCGAATGCGTGAGGTGTCACACGAATGATTTGGTCTTTCACAAACTGAGCGCCTTCCTTGGCCCCATCTTCTGGATGCTTAATCGCGCACTCCCACTCGACAACCGCCCAACCATCGAAATTATTGGTTGCCATCTTCGAAAAAATTGCTCCGAAGTCTATTTGGCCATCGCCAAGACTGCGGAAGCGGCCCGCACGGTCTGCCCAAGCTTGAAATCCACCATATATTCCTTTTCTGCCAGTTGGATTGAATTCTGCGTCTTTGACATGAAACATTTTTATACGCTCGGCATATATGTCGATGTTGTCCAGATAATCTAATTGCTGCAGAAGGTAATGGCTGGGATCGTATAGCATGTTGCAACGAGCGTGGTTGTCAACACGCTCCAGAAACATTTCAAAAGTATCGCCGTCGTGTAAATCTTCACCCGGATGTATTTCATAGCAAATGTCGACACCATTGGTTTCCGCGTGATCGAGAATGGGCATCCAGCGGTGAGCTAGTTCGTCAAAGGCTGTTTCAACTAGGCCAGTGGGTCGTTGCGGCCAAGGGTATAAATATGGCCATGCAAGTGCTCCAGAAAACGTCGCATGTTCAGAAATTCCCATGTTTCGCGAAGCTGTGATCGCTTTCTTGACTTGATCAACTGCCCATTCCTGTCGAGCAGCAGGACTCCCCCGAAAGTGCTCAGGACAGAATCCGTCGAATGCAGTCTCATAAGCCGGATGCACCGCAACGAGCTGACCTTGCAAGTGGCTAGACAATTCCGTCACGACAATACCATTCATCGCAGCCTGCCCCTTGAATTCGTCACAATAATTTTTGCTTTCTGCGGCGAGGTCTAAGTCAATAAGACGTTTGTCCCAACTTGGAACTTGAACACCTATATAGCCACACTCAGCGGCCCATTTAGTGATCGATTGCCATGAATTGAAAGGCGACTTATCACCAACAAATTGCGCTAAAAATAAAGCAGGGCCCTTGATTGTTTTCATGTCTTCTCCATTGAGTGTTTTTACATCAAAGCGTTTTCATTTTGATTGAATCAGAAAGGTCCTAATTTCAATCGATATATGTTCTGGCTTAATTCTAACGTTAGAATGATAATCCCACGGCACTCAATTAATCGCTGGATAAATTTCTACCCATAAAGGCTTGAGCCATTGGTAATAAGCTCAATCACCAAGGCATCTCCGATTGACCACATTTCGGCCGGTGGTACTCGTTGAACGAATGTTAATTTACATCCAGCTATTTATTATCTTTGGGGCCGCTATTATCAGATAATTTTGTCTCCCGTGATTGCATCTGAAGTTACAGATTTCATGAGTTTCAACCCATCATAGGCAATGGCGTCTTGATTAACCGCTAACGGCCGCCAGAGCGATACTGCCTTGGCAATCTCTTTGATTTCGGGGTTAAACGCCTCTATCACCCAAGGTCCTGTGTATCCCGCATCCGATAAAGAGTTCACGATTTCGGGCCAAGGCAAGTGGTCCTTACCGGGAATGCCGCGGTCATTTGCGCAAGAATGGAAGTGAAATATTTTCCCTGCTGCGCGGCGGATCGCATTGGGGATGGAATGTTCTTCTATATTCATATGGAAAGTGTCGAGCAACAGCCCGACATTGTCGCGCCCGATGCGGCGAACAAGTTCCATCCCCTGATCAACGGTGTTGATAAGATCAGTTTCAAACCGGTTCAGCGGTTCAATCGCCAGCGAGACATGCTGTGTTGCTGCGTGATCGGCAGAAAAAGCAAGGTTTTCACTTGCCCACTTCCATTGCTCGGCTCGTTTTTCCGCAGAAACGGCTGCGGTCTTACCCGTGGCTGAATACATCGGACCGGCAACGGCAGGTGCACCAAGTTCGGCCGCAATATCAGAGCAAATATTGATATAATCGATGCCGTTCGCCCTAATACTGGGATCGTCCGAGCTGACGTCACGATCTGGCCCGAACGCGCCACAAACCAGCGCGCCAATACCCGTGTGTAAAAGTCTTTTGTTGATGGCCTTGGTGTTGATTGTTGCGGGGTCTTCTACGCAAATCTCGATTAAATCAAATCCGGCTCCTGCCACTTTATCAATCAGATCCAGCGTGTCGTTAGAAAACGGCGAAGTCCAGATGAATGTGCTTGCTCCAAATTTTATTGCAGTCATCTTCGAACCTCAGCTTCAACGGTTTTGATCGTCTCGATCGCCATTCTTGTGTAGTGGTCAAGGAATTCATCGCCTCTACCGCTTTTCAGCGTGGCAAAAGGGTCGGCGGCGGCGGGTAATAATTCAAACGCAATGTAGCCCTTATAATCAATGTCAATCAGCGCCTGAATTGAAGGTGCAAAATCAATATGCCCGGCGCCAGGAGCCGCGCGTTGGCTATCAGCAAAGTGAACGTGAAATAGTTGATCGCCAGCCTTGCGGTAGTTTCCAGCAATGTCAACATCCTCAATATTCATATGGAAGCTGTCGCCCATGACACCGAGATTATTGTGCCCGACCGCCTTAGCAAGATCTAGCGCCTGATCAAGACTGTTGATAAAGTAAGTCTCATATCTATTCCAAGGTTCAAGACAGGTTCTGATGCCCGCCTTTTCCGCATAGTCGGCAATCTCGCCCAAACTTTCGAGCGCCAAATCCCATTCCTGCTGTTTGTCACCAACTGCGACCAGTTTTCCAACTGGACTAGGGGCTAGGTTGATAGTTGGAGCACCTGTTTCGGCAGCAAAATCTACGACCGATTTAGCATAGCCCACAGCTTTTTTTCGCATCTCTGGATCAAGAGCAACTAGATCGCGCTCTGGCCCAAAAAAGATCGAACAGATCGAAGAAACAGAAATTCCATTGTTTTTGCAAAGACGCCGGACTTCGGCAGTGTCGTGTTGATCAGGTTCGCCAACAAGTTCGATAGCATCATAGCCAAATTTTGCCACCCTGCGGATGGATTTTTCGATAGGTTCATCAGCATAAACCAAGGCATCGTAGCTGTATTTAAACATCTAAAGTCTCCTTAAATTAATTTGAAGGGGGATGGTCTGCAATCGCTACTAACGATTTCGAGGGAAGGACCGTTTCCCCCTTACCAGTTTCGAAAATCATGATGTGATCAGTCGAGTACCAAACCTTGGCTGGCTGATCGATCTGATATCCACTACACGCATCAAGTTTGGCAATAAAGCGGGCAGTTTTAGATCTGTTTACATCCAGATCGAGACGGCTATTTGCACTGCGGGCAGCGGCAGTCATTTCGATGGGTACTCGCTCAGCTGCCACTTCAAAATGTACCAGAAGCTCGCTTCCAAGAGATTCAATAATATTCGGTACGATTGTCATCGATTGGTCATGTTCGGAATCACGCCGGTAATTGAATGCTTCGGGTCGAATCCCCACCATTACTTCCCCATCAATGCCTACCTTCGGTCTACGATCATCGGGGAGTTCGATATAGTTGTCCGCTAATTGCAGCACGCCGGT
>TARA_B110000259_G_scaffold16661_1_pt1 | contig 12930 bp, 12 predicted proteins | sample TARA_B110000259 | Tara Oceans TARA_B110000259 (sample SAMEA4397649) | marine metagenome | biome: Polar Biome; feature: [SRF] surface water layer (ENVO:00010504); material: water (ENVO:00002006), including particulate matter (ENVO:01000060) such as... | depth 5 m | reverse complement strand
GAATGGTGTGGTCTATTTGATAGCGAGTATAAGAATGAATTAATAAGATATGACGAAAAGATTTACAAGAATGAATTATACTTAGATTTTATTTCTGACAATCCAGATTTCTCACCCAAGGCTAAACGAACTGTCTCTCGTACAGAGTTTTATAGATGGTTGAGGTCATTCTCTATATACAAAACAGGGAAAAAACCTAAAGAAGATAGAGACCTAAACGGAAGGTGGGTTATATTCTCACACCTTACAGATAAAAATATAGATGACGAACCAAAACTTGAATTTTAATGAAGACCTTAAATGGTGTATTGATAATGACTTTCAAGTTTACATAAAACCAATGGACAATAATGGGAACTGTAAAATTGCAATTAGGAAGGGAGGAATTTCTACAGATGGGAAGTCTTCAAAATATTGTAAAGAAAAAGAATTAACTTTATACAGTACAGAAACACTAGGCTCAATAACATATAAAAGCCAAAAAATAGCATCACAAAACCTACCCAAAGTGTTTCTGTATCTTAGAAAAAACTATGGAAGAATTTGATCAATTTGATGAAATACATTACGGAATGTTAAATTCCTATGACATAGTTGTTTATAAAGTGCCTTTTTCTGAATTGTCATTTACAGACTACAGTTTTTTTATTCACGACATAACTAAACCTATCACAACCAAAGTTGTTGATGATTTGATTATGTACTTTGAAGAAATAGAAGAGTATGAGAAATGTCAAACACTAACAGAAATACGACACGAATATGATACAATTTAGAGATTATCAAAAAGAAATTATAAATAAAGGTTCTGAAATAATTCTAACTAAAGGGTTTTTGTATTTATCAATGGAAGTAAGAACAGGTAAAACATTAACCTCACTAGGAATCCTTGATAAGATGATGAGTGTGAACAGAGTATTGTTCATCACGAAGAAGAGAGCGATAGGCTCAATAGAGTCAGATTACAATCTGCTTGACCCAAGCTATGAACTGCAAGTTATAAACTATGAATCACTTCACAAGATCGACCAAGGGAATTGGGATGCTGTAGTTTGTGATGAAGCACATGGGATGGGTGCTTTTCCCAAGCCAAGTAAAAGAGCTAAAACTGTATCTGAACTTATTAGAAAAAACAAACCATATGTTATATTGCTTTCAGGAACACCAACACCTGAATCTTATAGTCAAATGTACCATCAAGTGTATTCAATTCCAAGAAACCCATTTAATAAATATTCTAATTTTTATAAATTCGCTAGTGATTATGTAACAGTTACTACAAAAAGAATAGGTGGATTTATGGTAAATGATTATTCTGATGCCAAGGAAACCATAATTGATGACATGAATCCTTATACTATCTCATACACACAAAAAGAAGCAGGCTTTGAATCTTCTATTAAAGAAAGAATATTGTTTGTTGATGCTCCTGAAAGTTTAATGGTTATGTGTTCTAAGTTAAAGAAGCTGCTTGTGTTGGAAGGTGAAGATGAAGTTATATTAGCTGACACAAGTGTAAAGCTTATGCAAAAACTGCATCAAATGTATAGTGGTACTGTTAAGTTTGAAAGTGGTAATTCTATGGTTCTTGACTTGTTTAAAGCTCAATACATATATGATAATTTTTGTTGTAATAAGATAGGAATATTCTATAAGTTTAAGGAAGAGCTTAATGCAATTAAGAAAGTTTATGGAGATAATATATGTACAGATCTTGATGAATTTAATGCCACAGAAAAATCTATAGCATTACAAATTGTTTCAGGGCGAGAGGGTATATCACTAAAAAACGCAAAGTATTTAGTGTATTACAATATTGATTTTAGTGCTACAAGTTATTGGCAGTCAAGAGATAGGATGACTACAAAAGAAAGACTTGAGAACGAAGTGTTTTGGATTTTTACTGATGGAGGAATAGAAAGTAAAATATATAAAGCAGTAAGCAAAAAGAAAAACTATACTTTAAATCATTTTAAACGAGATTTATTAACTTTAAATTAAATATAATATGCCTTCAGGAGTTTACAAAAGAACGTTAAAAACACCAAAAGAAATTGATTTTGATAAAATACTACAATTAGTATTAGATGGGTGGACTATAGAAAATGCTGTATTTAGTTGTGGATGGAATGATACTTCATACTTTTATCGACATATTACTAAAGAACAAAAAGAACAAATATATACAGCAAAAATGATACACTCTCAACACAAAAGATATTAATGAAGTTTATAAAGTTTTTAGTAATTTGGATAAGCCAGAATTTAGCCATACCTTTTTGGGTGGTAGGTCATATTCATTTATCTTTTCATACCTTTAATGATTTGATTGAAATATTATCATCAATAGGAATGAATTTGATAGTGGCAATTGGATTTATATTAGATTACAACAATGACAGAACAACAAATACAAGCGAAGAGAATTAAAGAATTAGAAGCTGAAGGTTATTATGTAATCAAGTTAGTAAAAACAAATAAGAATGGAATTCCAGATCTTATAGCTATACCACCTGATAGTGGTGTATTATTTTCAGAAGTAAAAAAGCTAGGCGGCAGGGTGTCTGCTCTACAAGAATATAGACTAAAAGAATTAGAAAAACATGGATGCAAAACAGAAGTATACAGAGGAGGAATTTGAAATAGATGAGTTTTTTGTAAAACAAATGAAGAAATTTAAAAATGGAACATCAGTTAAAATAGCCTCTATGATTGATAATATATATGGTTCAGAAGAAACCAATGGGTTTATTAAAAACAGAACAGGACATGTTAACGATAACGAAGGTGTGCCAATATTTTTCTCCATAGATTATTTCAGAGAGAAAGATGGCCCAATAGTTCTTATAGATGCTCACGAAATATCATTAGATTTATACTTAGATTCAATTAACGATAACTTACACATCAAATGAATTCCTACTCTGAATTATTTAATCATGTTATAGACTCCGTTGAATTTGCTTCAGGAGTTACAAACATTAGAAAAGAAAATAGAAAAAGAGAATATGTAGATGCTAGGCGTATAGCTTTTTATATACTAAGAAAAATACATGGACTACCAATTCAAGCTATAGGAAAAGAGTTTAACAAACACCACGCATCTGTCTTGTATGGTATTAGAGATGTAGAGTTTTTAATTAAAACAGATTCTTTTTTTGAAGAAACATATAATAAAACCATGGCGAAAATTGCTATAGGAAACTTCAGAAAAGAAGAAATAATGAAAGAAATAAAAAAATTACAAGAAGAGTTTTTAACATTAATATAAAGTAAAATGGAATATAATTATGAAGACATTACAAAAGTTTTAGAATTTAAAACTTGGACAGACAAAAGAAAAATAGATGAATTGTTTAGGATTGATTGCGAAATGTATACAAACTTGGGTACGGATTCAACAAAAACAGAGCGAGAAAAGGTAAAAGCTAAGTCAAAAGCTATTTATAAGTCTATATCAAAAATAGATTCAAAAGTAGGAAAGCATTTAATCTACAGCATGGACTAAGATTTTTGTGCATAACTTTTTAAAATTTTTAGTAGAAATATTTGTAGCTTACAGAAACGCTATTAAAAATGTCAATTCACAAGAACAGCCGAAACTCAATTAACTTTATTAATTTGTTGATGAAACGCATTAACAATCTAACCGATGACATCTACGAATCGTTGATGGATCAGGACTCTGAGTCCTTGAATTCTAGCATCAAAGAGCTTCAGTCTGTTTTGCGTGAGACGCAAAAATTAACAGACGATGAAATCTAGACCAAGACTAAACGAAAGAGAGTACGATTTAATTAAAAAAGACAGGGCTTTACAAAAAGAATGTGAAGTGATGGGTATTCCTATGAAAGATGTCGATCACTATTGGCATAAAGGACAGCACTTTTCATTACATGTTAAAAATGAAGGTGTATCTCCAGAAGAATTAAGAGATGATATAATAAAGGCAATGGATAAGCATTCGCCTTCCTATAAAAAAATACCAAGAACTAAAAGTGAAGATGGACATCTATTGGTTGTAGATCCTGCAGATATTCATATAGGAAAGTTAGCTACTAGTTTTGAAACAGGTGAAGATTATGATTCACAAATAGCAGTAAAGAGAGTTAAGAAAGGAGTAAAAGGTATACTTCAAAAGTCAAATGGATTTAAAATAGATAAGATACTTTTTGTTGGGGGTAACGACATACTTCATATAGATACACCTAAGCGTGTTACTACAGCAGGAACTCCTCAAGATACTCATGGGATGTGGTATGAGAATTTTCTTACAGCTAAAAAACTTTATGTAGATATACTGGAAACATTAATAAGTGTTGCAGATGTACACTTTGTGTATAACCCAAGTAACCATGATTACATGTCTGGATTTATGTTGTCTGATTCAATACAGTCATGGTTTAGAAAATGTAAGAACATAACGTTTGATTGTAGCATCGCTCACAGAAAAGGATTTAAATACGGAAAAAATTTAATAGGTACTACCCATGGAGATGGAGCAAAACTTGCAGATCTTCCTTTAATTATGGCAAATGAATTTGCTAAAGACTGGGCTGAAACTAAACATAGATATGTATACACTCACCACATACATCATAAATCAAGTAAAGATTACCATGGCATCACAGTTGAGTCACTCAGGTCTCCTAGTGGTTCAGACTCCTGGCATCATAGAAATGGGTACGGAGTAGGTGGCGTTAAGGCTGTTGAAGGTTTTATACATTCAAAAGAACATGGTCAAGTAGCAAGACTAACTCACATTTTTTAAAATGAAAGAACACATAATAAATCAAATACTTAAAGAGAAACTTAAACCTAAACCAGATTTTTATTTAATAAGAAATCTTCAGCAACTTTTAGATAAAACAGAAAAGAAGTTATCATAAACCTAGTTTTTTTAACTTATCTTCCATTCTTTTTAATCTTTTACCTTCAGTCGAGTTCTTCATTTGTGTTCTTGATTTTTTTTGTTTTGCCTTTCTTTTATCTAGTTCTTTCTGTCCGTAAATAATTCTTATATCTTCATCACTTAATTTTAAGTCTTTTTTCTTAGAAGCTTTTATATCAGACCAGTTCTCAGCCATTAAATATCTTCTGATATCTTTATAGAATGGTAACGATATTCCTGTGAGCTGACTCATCTCTAACGCAGTTCTTAATGAATAGAATTGTTTAGCTGCTCTATCTGCTACCTTTTCATTACTACTTCCCATTTTAGCTGTTAAATCACCTGCCCTAAGCATAGCACTAACTTGTGGAGATAAAGGCCCTGACCCAACTCTTAATGCTGATGCAGCAACTCCTTCTTTCTCTAATTTCTGTTGGTTTATTGGATTAAATATAATAGAATGTACATATGGATTATATCCTTTGCCATCTGTGTCTGACCATAAACCTAAAGATTCTCCATATTCCTCGTTTAATTTTTCAATACCTAAGTTTGGTAACATCATAGGAATGTTACCTGAAGTTCCTCTTGTAATTAAAGAAACTCCTGCACCAACTAATTGTCTTACACCTAACTCTTCATAGTCTATATCGTCTTCATCATCAAGTCCTAGGATTCCATTAAACATTGAAGCCAATGCTTTATACATGACAACATACATACTCATTCTAGTCATGATTCCTGCTAATGTAGCAGCTCCTTTAATAGCACCCATTTCACCTTGACCAACAATACCAGCTACAGCTTGTCTAGCTGTAACAAATTCATTAATACTAAACCTAGCCATGTAAGAGTTAACTGACTTATACAGTATCATTCTTGCACCATCTTTATCTGAAAGTTGATTTTTTAATACACCACTAAATGGGTCATTTGATGTTGCAGCTTGAGTAACTTTAGCATCCGCTGATCTTTTAGCAGCTAGAATAGCATCTGCATACTTACTCATATATGCTTGGTCGTTTTCCGTAATTTTATCTACGTCCATATCTTGACCAGTTTCTTGTTTAAAAACCCTAGCAAAAGTTCCAAAAAACAAAGGTCTTGAAATCATTTTATCAGGGGTGCTTAATAAATTGTCTGCTATAAACTCTGAACCATCTGCAAACTTTTTACCAAATCTAGCTCCATATTGAAAAGTACTTTTAACATTACTATTGCTAGCTCTTTTACTTCCTTTTTTATTTCTTACTACACCTCCTTGTTCTGACTTAGAACCTCCTAATATTTCTGAACCCCAATTTTTAGTTACAGTTGTAGACCCTACATTTTCTGCAAACGATAATCCGTTTTGCATTAAAGATAAACTTCCATATTTACCTATTCCTATTCCTAACTCTACAGGAGCTGCCATCAATCCAAAAGTCAAGTTACTTCCAAGTTCTGCAACAGCTCTAGGCACAGATGCTAATGTGTTATAGTAACCAACTCTTTTAGCCATATCAAACAACTTCCCACCAATAACATCTGTACTAAAATTACTAGCAAGAACTTTACCAATAGATTCATCATATGCTCTTGACAAAGAAACTGTTGCGTTTATTACATCTTCTGTAGCATTTTCCTGTTCAGAAAATTGAGTTAGTTGATTTAAAGCTTTTCTAGATGTTTGTATTTCATTGGTTAAAAAGAAATCCATACCTGTCATTCTTAAAGCTCTTAATGCTGTAGCTACAGGATCAAAATCAATTGCCTTTGCTCCTGGAGTTCTACTTATAGATGTTTTAGAATCAGCAGTTGTTTGTGGATTAAAATAACTTTTCTGCGTTAATAACTGTTGATCTGTTTTATCGTTTGTAGCATCTACCTTGTGATGAACATAGTTATTTAATAAGTCTAACTTATTACCCCTTACAATAGTTGTAGCATATGCCTGCTTGTCACCTAAAGAAGCGTAAATCTCCTGCATTATCCCTATAGCTTTCATTACTTCTGGAGACAAATTTTGCTTCATTTTTTTAGTTGTCATAACTCCTCCTTCGCTATTCTTTGCTTTTATATCTAGTAAAATATCTATATCAGCTTGAGTGTAATTGCTTTCAGTTCTGATATTATTAAAGTTTTCTATAGTCTTATCTATAAATGCATTTGCGTCTGCTACCCCTTTGTTCCCTGTATTTGATTCGCTCTCCAAAGCCAACAAGTATGCAGTTATTTCAAACCTTCTTCTTACTGAAGGATTAGTTCCTTCTTTGAAAGTAGGAGCTATAATTTTTTCTACAGCATCAAGTTTATCTGTTAGTCTTCCTGACCAATTTTTAAATTCACTATATTTTGTAGCAATTGGTTCAAAAGAATTATTTCTAATAGTATTGTTCGCATAGTTACCAAACGCATTATCTACTGCAGATAAAGGATTACTCCTAATTAATTCTAGTGACGTAGAAGAATTACCCTTAAACGATGCTTTTAAAGCAGCTGCGCCTCTACTTTTAGCCATAGCTAATTTATTTTTTGTTGTACCATACTTATCAACCATAGGACGCATATCGTAAGCCCTACTGTTTATTGACTGACCAAGTTTGTTTGCAGCATGCGTATAATGACCATCATTAATATTCTCAAGACTAACCTCTAGCAAGTCTAATTGTTTACCAGTCAACCCAATAAGGTCACTATCTTTAATGTTTTGGAAAACCTTTACCCCTCCTGCTTCTATAGTTGTGTTGTCTAAACTTTTTAAATTTATTCCCTTAGACCTAGACTTTATTTTTGTTATAACAGCCTGTCTGTTTTCAGCAAATTTATTAGCAGCTTCTACAATGTCTTGGTTTTCATCAGTCTCTGCTTTATTAATTTTATCAATAAGAGTTTGTAGTGTAAATGAATCTAACTTGTTTAAATTATTTTCAATAAAATCAGAGTCTTCTGAGATTAAAGTTTCACCATCTACGTCCTCATTAATAATTTTATCAACTATAGTTTTTAAAGTTTTAGTTTCTTTAGTTTCAACCTGTTCATCTGATTCTTCAATGTTTTCATTATACAAAGCATCAGCCATGTTTTGAGAATCTATTATTAATTGATCGTCTAGTTTTACATTTTCTTTTTGCTTAAGAATGTTACTTAAAAAATCATTATAACTATCTATGTTTTCACTAGTTAAATTTTTAATTGGAGTGTTTAATATAGTACCTAGTCTAGATATAAGGTCTGTATTCAATCCGTAAGTTCCTTTATTTAATCTTGTAGTTACTTGTTTGTTAAGTCTTATAGCTCGTTCTTCTTTAACCACAAAATCAGCATTATTAAAAACCTTCTCTGTATAATCTATTAACTCTTGTACTTGTATTTCATTGTCAAGGTTTACTTCATTAACTTTATTTACAACTGCTCTAGTTTGTGCAGCAGTAATAGTTCCTTTCTTACCCTTAGCATATGTCTTTATTTGGTTGTTAAGATCTTTCCTTTTGGTTTTTAAATCCTGTTTACCTTCTCTATTAGCTTTATTCCAAGCTTTCCAGAACCTTTTACGTTGAACATTCTCGCCCTCTTGTTTTGCTTTATCAGTTCTAGTCGTACTTTTTACAGATTTTAAAATACCTTTATAAGTATTAGCCGTTACAGTCTGACTATTAGTTTTAGCAATGGCCTCTACCTCAGCCTGTACTTCTGCTTCATTTGCAGCATATAAATCTATCTGCTCATTTGAAAAATTAGTCTCTCCATTAGCTATCTTAGTAGCTAGTCTTCTTGTTTTAGATTTATCTTTAGGAGTATCTTTTCTTTTCTTTGTAACTAATGCATCAATTTCTGCTTGATTCTCCGCATAAAACTGTTGAGCTTCATCACTAAACTCCTGAGTAGATTCACCATCTACTAATCTATTAGCAAATGATTCAACCTTATTATCATTGTTCACACTCATCACTTCTGTTTCAGAAGTGGTTTCTGTTAACTGTTCAGTATCTCTCTGCGTAGTCGTGTCGCTAGTTTTATCGGTTTGCGTTTCGTTGTTCTCTTCGGTGTTGTTCTCTTGGGTAGTGTCTGACTCAACGTCTCCTTCTCCCAATTGCTGCAGTTCCACTTCGGAGTCTGACCCTTCTGTTTGGCTTCCTGCATCATCTTGTAACACTTGCTTCTCTGTGCTTGGCTTTTGAATGGCATCGGTATCTTTTTTAGTTTTTGATTCGTTTTCTTTATCTTTTTCTAAAACAGCATTTTCAGCTGTTTCAACTGGAAAAGCCAAAGCTTGCATTTCTTCTTGTGACAACTTATTAAAGTTCTCTACAGCTCTAGCTCTAATTTGAGAGTTATCTATAGTATAGTTTTTTTCACCACTAGATTCTTTTTCAGCAACTAACTCTCTACCTGCATCATCCATTAACTTTTGTTTTGATTTGTTATTTACAAAATCAAAATTGCTGTTTTTAATTATATTATTTTTTAAAGCTTGTATCTGATTATCAAGAAAAGGTGAGAAAACTTCAGCAGATTTCTTTTCTGCTTCAAGCTCTTTAATTTTATTTAAGTCACTCATCACTTGTAAAGATGTTTCAGCACTTAAATTTGATGGCAATCCATTAATTGTTTGATTAAATATCTCAACATCTTTCATTAAATCTGAAGCTTGTTGTTGAGTATACACACCTTTTTTTACCTGAGAGTCCAAAAGTGCTTTTGTTTTTTTAACGTTACTAGCTAATAAAGCTAAAGACTTCATTTGATCAACAGCCTTACCACCTTCACCTCTCATGTTATAAGCTCTTACTGTAGTTGATTTTAAATCTCCTGCTGCAGGCATTAATACACCTGCCGTAAAAGATATTATAGAAGTATTATAAAAGTCATCCATGTTAATGGTTTCTTTCATTATTTCTTGTCCTGCTTTCTCATTTATATCTGAGCCAATAATATAAGCTTGTGCGCCTTGTTGAATGTTTTCTTGAAAGAACTCTTTACCTCCTTCAGTCAAATAAGTAGGAGCAACTCTTATAATTCCATCTAAGCCTTTTCTAAGAAAACTTCTAGATGCTTCGATTCCTACACCTGTTGCATACCTACTAATTGTTCCTTCAACAAGTTTATCTCTTACTTTTTTACCAAAGAGTTTATCCATAGCAACTTGCTGAGTAGATATAGGAGCTGTTAAAACTCCTAATGCATAACCCTGAGTAGCTGCATCAGAAGCTAATAAATCTGCTTCCTCGTTTGATAAACCAGCTTCTAACGCTTGCTTTCTTACTTGAGAAGATAATGAAGTCCCCATTAAAGTTCCCTGAGCAACCATAGCTGATGCTGTTGTGGCTTTCATAGGAATTTTCTCTAACAAAGAGACTACCTGTCTACCTTGCTTATATTTAGATGCAAATGCTATTCCTCTTATACTTTGACCTCCCATTCCTACACCTCTAGTAAGAGCTATCTGAAGTAACATATCAGATGCTACACCTGCTGTTGTAACAGCAGCACCTGTCCCACTAAAGCTACTTGTTTCAACTCCATTTAACTGGACTTGCTTTCTTATTTCTTTTATCTGGTCAGGCTCTAAAACACCACTTACTCTTATTTTTAAATCTAAATCATATATCTCTCCGTTATCGTCAATCATGTATTCTCTACCATTTGCAAAAGCACTTCTACCACTTGCATATGTGTATCTAAGCATGTCATCTCTATTGAGTTCTGTTTCAGCTTGATTCATTCGAATTTCATCACTAATTTGCTCCATTCCAACCCATCCATAAACACCTTCACTAAAACTGTTTATCCTGTCATTTACAGAACGTCCTCCTTGAGACCCTGCATCAAGCAACCATTGAGTATTATCTCCACCTGCTCCACCTGAAAGTTCTTTTTGATAGTTTTCTTTCGTTTCAGCTTTTTGTTTTGTTACTGAAAGTGCCAAAGTTTTAAATTCTTCACCCATATAGTTGCCAAGCTCATCTAAGCTAACAGCAGGTTCTAAATTTATTTTATCTATATCACCATTTAAAAATGGGTTTGCACCATTGTTTTTAAGTTCATACTCAAGTACTTGCTTATTAATGTTTTGAAGATCAACTTCTGCTAAGTAATTTTTTAAATAATCATACTTTAATTTTTCAGCTGCTAAAGTTGGATTATAGTTTCCAGAGTAATCATAATCTCTTCCATCTTCAGAAATTGTATCATCTCCAAGTAATTTATTGTATCGTTCTTTAAATCCGTTTTCAATTAAATAACCATTAAATCCAGCTATGTCAATTTTATTTTCATCACCTGATAACGCTTTTAAGGCCTGTTGGTCATACATACTACCAAGAAGGTCATCTTCAAAACCTGTTGGCTCGTAATCATCTTCATAGATTTCAAATTCCTCTTCAGTATAAGCACCTTCTTCTCTGCCTATTATGGTTTGAATTTGTTCAATTGTAATATTCTCTCCTACTAAATCTATAAGTCTTTGTGTTTCCTCATCAAAGTCTTTAACTTTTTTTACTATTGTTTCTCGTTCTGCTTTTTCTTCAAGAGTAGAAGTGAAGTTTTTTATATCAGAATATTGAGAATATTCTTTTCCTATTTCTTCTTGCAATTTAGTTGCATTATCATCAATTGATTTTACAGAAATATCTTGAAGTTTTTCAATAGATTTTGTATCTCCTTTTAAAGCAGAATTTATATCTGATTGTTTTATATAACCAATAGCTAATGCTTTTTGGATGTTGGGATCTGCTTCTATTTTTAATTTTAATTCTTCGTCTACAGTTAAAGGAATAAGCTTGCCCTGCGTTTCTCTTATTTCTCCCCTTTTAGTGAATCTAAAATCTTCTTCCCTTGCTCTATTAGGGTCATTTACCCTTTCTGATAATAACTCAAAGTCTTTTTTTAATAAGTTTTTGTTTTTTTTAGAATTGTATCTTTCTTTCCATGAACCTTCACCATAAGCTAATGCAGAGTCTTTGTCTGTTCCAAATTCAGCAACCTCTCCTCTTTTTTTAGCTTCTGCGTATACACTTTTCCAATCTGATTCTGCTTGCTCAGACATGTCAACAAATTCTCCGTCTTCATTTTGAAATATTGTGGGGAAAGAAAACCAATTTTCATCATCAAAAGTTTCGGTTCTCATCTTGTGTGTAGATACAGAACCGTCTTGGTTTAATTGAACACCTTCCCTATTTGGTGCGTCAATGTTTATGTTGAATTCTTCTTCTACTACAGGGGCTTCAGGTGTTTGTATTTCTAAAGAGTCCGAAGAGCCAAGCGGTGTTTCCGTTTCTGTAGTGGATACCGTAACTTCCTCGACTCCATCTGAAGGAGTAACGACTTGATTTTTTTTTTCAGAAGTAGTTATCCCAACATTTGTTCTCCAGGTTTCAATGTCGCTTTTTGTATACTTTTTATCTGTAAGATACGTATGCACATTGTTTTGTACTTCATCACTACCTGAAAAATTAGTTTTCCAAGTTTCAAAATCACTTTTGGTTGCGCCATCATTAGTTAGCGTGTTCCATATGTTTTTAAGAATTTCATCGTCCATTATAAAAATTATTTATCCCAAATTTGGGGTTTCTTCTCCGTCTACTTCCCCAAGAGGTTTTTCTCCTCTTAATACTCTATCCATGTTCTCTTGAAGCCATACATGATTTTCAGCAGATGAAGCTCTTGGGCTTTCGTAATCTACACCATCTAATGTAATTACGTATCTGTCCTTGTACCCAGATTCCTCTTTAAACGATACGTCTACAGTCATATCTAAGCTATATTCTTTTATAGCTTTTTGTATTATAGTATTTGCTACGCCAGTAACTTCATCTTCGTCAGGGTCATTTTCAATAGCTGCTGCAAATGATTCTGCTGCAGTTCCTGGTCTTTTTATACCACCTACTTCTGTAACTCCTAAATCAAAATTACCGAGTCCCTTGTACTCTTTAGTTACAGTTTGATAACTACTTTCAATACCTTTAGCAGCTTCCTGGTCTAGAGTAGATTTATCGCTATATATTTGCGCTTTTAATCGTAATTGTGCTGCAATTTGTTTACCTGCATCTTTACCTAAA
>TARA_B110000259_G_scaffold188480_1_pt1 | contig 12960 bp, 8 predicted proteins | sample TARA_B110000259 | Tara Oceans TARA_B110000259 (sample SAMEA4397649) | marine metagenome | biome: Polar Biome; feature: [SRF] surface water layer (ENVO:00010504); material: water (ENVO:00002006), including particulate matter (ENVO:01000060) such as... | depth 5 m | reverse complement strand
ACCACCTGCACCACCACCACCTCCACCTGAATAACTACCACTTCCCTTAGCACCATCATTACCATAACCTCCACTTGCCGAAGATGATTGATTTCCAGCACCACCTTCACTATTATTTCCACCGCCTCCACCTCCTGAACCACCACTGCCTGTACTATTATTACTTCCATTCCATTGTCCTCCTTTACCACCTCCTATTGCAGTATATGTTATACTATTAATTACCATAGAACTATCATTTCCTTTATCACCAGAAATATGTCCTCCAGAAGTTCTTGATGCGCCTCCCTTACCAACACTTAAATTTGAATTTAATATATTTACATTATTTAAATATATTAAACCACCAGCACCTCCTGCCCCAGCATCTCTAACACCTCCAGACCCACCACCACCAACAATCAATATATCACAAGCAGTACTTTCAGTAAATGTAATATTATATGGAGATTGATTATCACCAGTATTTTGAAATACAACATATTTATACTTACTATCTAAAGTATTAATAGATGTAATTGGGGTAGTTACAGGGTCACTACTAATATCATTATTTATCAATTGTTCTTGTAATCTATATTTTATAATGACAACTCCTGAACCACCATTCCCTCCTAGTTGTGTTCCATATCTTCCAGCACCTCCACCACCATTACCTATATTATTTTCACCATTTGTACCAGTTCCCCCAGAATATAATCCACCATCTCCACCCTTAGCATATTGAATTAATGTACCAGTAATATCAATATTTTTACTAGAACCACCATTTCCAATTGAATAACCACTTGCATTTTGTCCTAAACCACCTGCACCACCTCCTCCTGCACCACTACCTCCAGAATAGTATCCACTCGGTTGACTCGCTTGACCTCCATTAAATCCATATACATATGTTGTTCCGGCCCCTCCTCCATTTATTGATGTACCCCCCGAACCATTATAATCGGAACCACCTCCACCAGACCCTCCACTACTACCACCACCACCGATGACATTCCCCCCTCTTCCTCCACCATATGCGAGATAATTAATTGTTGGTGTAGTAATAGTAGAAGAAGAAATTGAAACAATACTACTATCGTAACCATTTTGTCCAGATGAAGTACCGATACCACCATTACCAACTTTTAGTGTATATGTATCTGCTGATAATATTGTTGATGAAATATATATTAATCCTCCAGCACCGCCACCACCACCTCCCCTATTGGCAGACATACTTCTACCCCCAGATCCACCACCACCAATAATCAAAATATCACAAGTAGTATTTTGAGAGAATGTTATACTATAGGAAGTTTGATTATTGCCAGTATTTTGAAATACAATATATTTGTAATTATCATCTAGAATATTAATAGGTACAAATGGCGTAATTACAGGAACACTACTAATATCATTATTTATCAATTTGTCGTTTATTATTTCCCTTCCAAATATTTCAAAATTTGACATAGCGAGATAATTTGAAGTACCTATTTTATTTACAATTAATGCATATTTATTATAATTTTTAGCATTTTGAATATTTTTAGTATATGCAATATTGTGAATATAATTATAAGTTTCATATTCATAATTATCTTCAACATAATCATCTAGAATTAATTCCCATACATTATTAAAATAACCATATAATCTATATTTTTTAGGTAATCTATTTGTATGACTGCTATTTAAAAGAATTGATACAAATCTAATTTTTGTAGGTATTATATTAACTGGCATCTTAATTGTTATCCAATCACCATAATAACCTAAATTGTTAAAAAATTCATTTCCTATATATTCACCATTGTCATATTGATTATCTGACCATACTGCTGAAAAAACATAATAATTACTATGATTTGTAATATGGGTATTTGTAGAAAAATCAATTTCATATGTTCCATTACCATATATTACATTTTGTATATTATATGATATTAGCGATTCAATAATTTTATACCTTATTATTACAATACCAGAACCACCATTTCCTCCTTTAGATGTACCACAATTTCCACTATTACAAAATCTACCATTACCTCCGTTACCTAAATGTTGAATACCATTTGTAGCGGTTGTATTACCTAAATAATCACCACCAGTTGCATATACAATAGATGTCCCTGTTATATCAACAGTTCTTCCTGCCCCATTAAGTCCTGCACCACCACCAAAATCAGCATGAAATCCAGAACTTCCACTTGGATAATTCCATCCATCATTACCACCTTTTACATAAGAACTTGATGCATAATCCCATACTGTATTACCTTGTAAACCTTGACCTCCTGAAATATAATGTCCTCCTCCACCTCCAGAACCACCATTTTTTGCTTCATTGCTAATATTTTGAGGTGCCCCTGCGCCTCCTCCTAATCCCTGCATGATTATATTATCAATTGTAATAATATTATCTGCACTATCTGTAATTAAACTGTCAAAACCTTTATTATGATAAATACCACCATTACCTACTTTAATTTTATAAGTTATATTTGATATTAAATATTGTGAAACAACATATACCATTCCGCCTGCACCTCCTCCACCTGATTTATAACTTGATCCATTTGGAGTACCACCACCTCCTCCGCCACCAACAATTAAAATATCACAAATAATATTTTCTGGAAATGTTATATCATAAGAAGTCAAATTACCTCCAGTATTTTGAAATATAATTGTATTAGCATTATCAATTGTATTAATTGATACGCTTGGAGTAATTTGAGGATTTTTATCAATTACATCACCAACATTAGTTAATTTAATTATCAAATTTTTGTGTATTTGAGAACTTAATTCAATAATTTTCAATACATCTCCTACAATATATTTTTGTGTATATGTTTTACTATATTCATTACGATATGCTGTCGATTTTACTACATCATTAATTAATAATTCAACACGTTGACTATTTGTTTTTTGATCATGATTTCCAAATGTAACTTCTAAATTATTATAAGTTGATGGTAAAATAATAGAAATAAATCCATCTGGACTTGGGTAATTAAATATACCTGGATATTGTGTACCACCTGAATAAAATGGAGCACTAGAAGATGAATTTGGAATTGTTTGTAAATAAGTTGTCCAATTACTAACAGTATCATATGGTGTAAAATCATATATTAATTCTTCTTGATGTGTATATGGAGGATATATTCTTTCATCAGTATAAATATCAGAAGGTGTATTCCAATAAAGTTTTGTATATGATAATGAATTTAAAAAATTTGGCATATCATAATTTAAATCAAAATCAAATTCAATAAATTTTTGAAAAATAGCAGTATTTTTATCAATTATCAGATAATCATTAAAATCACCGTTTACAATAGTATTATAATCGGTTGTATTATTCGTAATAATACCATCATTATTTAAATTAAAATTTAAATCAGTTGTAATATTTATATTATTACTTCTATCGTTGTTATGATAAAATTTTAAATTACCAAATTCTATTTCACGAATTCTAATATTATCAAGAATATTTTGTGAAATAACTTCGAATCTTATTTTTTTTAATTTATTCATTTAATTATATAAAGAAATTAAAATTATATTTATATATAAAATGACAAGTTATTACGATATTATAGGAAACGAACTAATAGACAATAAAAATCAAAATTATGAATTAAAAGATATGACAAAAAATAAACATTTTGGACTATATTTTAGTGCCAAATGGTGTGGACCTTGTAGAAAATTTACACCAAAATTAATAGAATTTTATAACAAAGTTGAAAATTTCGAAGTAATATTTATTTCATTAGATACGGATGAAAATGAATTTAATGACTATTTTTCTAAAATGCCTTGGAAATCATTACCTTTTGATAATGAAAAATCCGAAAAATTATCAGAATTTTTTAATGTTCAAGGTATACCATCGTTAGTATTGGTAGACAATGAAGGTAATTTATTAACAAGTAAAGGAAAAGAATTAATTCAAAATAATGATGATATGTTACAATTAATAGTTAATAAAAAATATAACTATTTATTAATTGAAAAAACTGCAGAATTAATAAAAGGACAAGGTGATGGTAGAATATCTGAAGATGATGTTATAAAACTAATTGAGATTTTAGATAATAAAAAAATAACAACAAATGATTATAAAACAGTATTTTATATTTTACATAATTACAGATTTACTGACCCTGCAATAAATATTTTATTATCTTATTTAGAATAAATTTATAATTATTTTTTTATTTAAATCTATAAAATTAAAGCAAAATTAAAGCAAAATGTCGCGTAAAACAAGAAGGCTATAAAAAAAATGATTTAAAAAAATAAATATTATAAATATAACACACAAAGAGAGATGACTGATATTTCAGGTTTAGAAAACATTGATGAACAGTATGATAGTTCATCAATTAAAAAATGGATTAAATTAATCCCAACTAATAAAACAATTTCATTTGAAGAATATAATAGAAAGGAATATTTTATTCCAATTGCGGACATAGTTTTGGACAATGAAGTATTTACATCTGGAAAAAACCAAGGAAAAAGAAAAAGGAATACTGTAATTAAATTTGTTCCAAACATTTCACAAGAAGCGTTTAACAAAAAATCTGAATGGTTATATTTACTTGTAATAAACGGTATGATTGTTAAAATAGGGGGGACAAGAACTGGACTTAAAGGAAGAGTTGCATCATATCTATGTGGACATCATATAGAAGAAAGAGGAAAATCAGGAGATTGTTCTAAAACAAATGGTTTTATTTATAATACATTTGAGTTTTATCTAAATTTAGGATGCAAAATTCAAATGTATGGATATGAATTACCAAAAAAAGAAATTAGTATTGAAATTTTCGGGAAGGAAACAAAAATAACAACACAAACATACCATGCTTACGAAAGCACATTTTTGGAAGATTATAAAAAAAATTACAAGGAATACCCAATATTAAGTGACAATAGTGATCCAGATTATAAAGAATAATATATTTATAGATGAGCGTTAATATATTCAATTTCTTCTTTAGTAATGTTAAAATAATTATATAATTCTTCATAATTTCCTGAATATTCTATGTTTGGAATAGGAAAACTTTGTAATATTCTTATATTGTTAAAATTTCCCCAACGACAAATATTATTTATAAATACATATAATGGATGTTGTAATATTTGTAAATATTTTTTTGCTTGTTCTTCGTTAGAACATATTATAAATACAATAGATTGCGTCATTCCACATTTATCAATAAATACACTATACTTATCTGTTGTTGATATAAATATTTTATATCCTTCTTGAAATTTATGAGGTTTAGATGAATATACAGTTTGACTAGGTGTATGAATTAATTTATATTTAAATTCTTCTGTTTTTTCAGTACTAATAAATTTAGCTTTTGTATATTTATGTAAATCACTACTTGTTTTAACCTCAAATTTTGGTAGTGATGCATTATCAATTGTTTTTGATAATATATTTTGAACTATTTGATTATATAATAATGGAATATATTTGCGTTGTTTTGATTTAACAGAACAAACATATTCTTTTTTCTTCCATATTCCAGAAACATCAATATTTTTATAGAAAGGACAATTTTGAATAACATACCAAGTAAAACTAGAACCAATTTTTTTGAAATATTTTTTTGCATTATGTATATCTAAATGAATTATTTGTAATGATGTAATTATTTTAATTAATACATTTCTATCAGCATAAGACATCCAATTATCTGGTGTAATAAATAATAGATAACCATTTGGTTTTAGTTGTGATAATGCTTTTTCAATAAAATCTTTAATTAAGTTATGATTTTTAGATGCTCTTTTACCATTTTCTAATAATTTTGCATATGGTGGATTAGCAACTATTAAATCATATTTTTTAGTAGTATTAAATGTAATAAAATCATGATTAGTTATTTGTAAATTGTATTTTTCACTACAAAATACAGACCGTACATTTTCTAATCTACTTTCATTAATATCATTAAATTCTAGTATTTCTTCTAATATTTTTTTTTTATCGTGATATTTTAATAATTCGAATATTATAGGAATACTAAAATTTCCATTACCACAACAAGGGTCTAATATAGATAAATCTTTTTTTTCCCATAATTCATTAGGAATTTTAGTTATCATTTCAGTAATACAATCAATAGGTGTGGGTTCATCATTAGTAGATTTATATGTACTTTTATCAGTATTTAATATTTCATCATAATATTTTTTAATTACATTAAAATCGGAATTATCAATTGATATTTTCGACATATAATAATATATGTTTATATTATATATTAAAATCATTTTTTTATGTAAGTTAATAATGTTTTTTATCTAAATTATTTTTCCAATTTTGGAAGGTATCATATGCATTAGTATTTTCAATATGAATCATTTTAACTTCTCTATCTTCTATTTTTTTAGATATTTCATCATAAATTTTTTGATCATCAAAATCAATCGAAGCAGCATCTTGTCTTGTATTTGCATAATATACAATAGGAATTCTTGACCAATAAATTGCAGACAAACACATTGGACATGGTTCACAACTTGTATATAAAACACATTCGCTTAAATTAAAATCGTTTAATTCTTTACAAGCATTTCTAATAGCAACAATTTCGGCATGTGCAGTAGGATCATTATCAATAGTTACTTTATTATTACCATTTGCAATGATTAAATTATTTTTAGTTATTACAGCACCAAATGGACCACCATCGCTATTATTTGAATTTAGAATAGCTTTTTTTATAAAATTAATATTTTCTTTTTTTTTTTTTAATATATGATATTCTTTCACAAATTCGCTCATAATTTAAATATTGATATATTATATTTATATATATAAATATTTTCATTTTTTTTATTTATATTATTATAAAATAATAGAATGGATATAGAAGTTAAACCAAATAAATGGACAACCGAAAATAGGGTTGGATTTACAAATGATATTTATAAAACTTTTAATCGTAGTAAATATCCAACTAAAATAAAAAAAGATAAGTGTAAATGTACAGATGGAGAATGTGATATAGACATAAAAACTATTGAATTATTTCCACATCAAAGAATACTAAAAGACTTTTTACAATTTGATAGTCCATATAGAGGTATTTTAGCTTATCATGAATTAGGTTCTGGTAAATCAGCTGCTTCAATTGCTGCTGCAGAAGGATTTATTGAAAAAAAAGACATATATGTTTTAACACCAGCATCATTAGCAAAAAATTATGAAAATGAATTATTAAAAATATCAACAATTGGTTTAAATATGAAAAAATCATGGAGTCAATTAAAAATTAAAGGAATGGGAAAATCAAAAGATTTAATAGATAAACTAAAAAAATACGGAATAACGGATAAATTTATAAAAAAAGATAATATAATCTGGATACCATTATATCAAGATGATATAGATGAAAAAGATATAGAAATTATAAAAAAAAATATAAGTTATAAAAGTATAAGTAAAGATGATAAACAAAGAGTACAAGAAACAATAATACACATCATAAAAAATAAATATACTTTTATAAGTTATAATGGATTAACACAAAAATTAGTAACAGATTTAAATAAAAAAACATTCAATAATTCATTTGTAATTATAGATGAAATACATAATTTAATAAGTCGTATAGTAAATGGTTCAAAACTTGCAAGAAGTATTTACAATAATTTAATGACTTCTGAAAATTGTAAATTAGTATTATTATCTGGTACACCAATTATAAATAATCCATATGAAATTGCAACATTATTAAATTTAGTAAGAGGTCCAATGACAATGTATAATTATAAATTACTAAGCACATCTAAAGAAGGAGATAGTGAACAAATAAAGAAGAAATTAAAAGAAAGTAATATGAGTAATTATATAGATTATTTATATTATCAAGATAAAACAATATCAATTGCATTATTACCAGAAGGATATATTAGAGAGAATAATTCATATAAAGTTAAAAATGAAAAATGGAATGTTACAAAAAATAAAGTTTTAGAAAATATTGAAAGTGAATTAAACAAAATAAAAGACCTTAAAGTTACAAAAAAATATAGTGAAAATAATTATTATGCTTTACCAAATACCAAGGATGATTTTGATAATTTATTTATAGATAAAAAGGATGAAGAAAATCCAAAAATTAAAAATGAAGATTTATTTCAAAGAAGAATATTGGGAACGATAAGTTATTATAGAACTTCTGGTACAGAATTATTTCCAGAATTATTACCAATCAAAATAACTTATTTAAATATGACAGAACATCAATTAGGAATATATGATGAAGTTAGAGCAAAAGAAAGAGCAATGGATGAAGCAAATAAATATAATAAATTTAAAAAGGATGTAATGTCTGATAAAAATTCTGTTTATAGAGCATTTAGTCGCATGGTATGTAATTTTGCATTTCCAAGTGAAATTAAAAGATTATTTCCACAAGATATTAGAAAAATATTAAAAAAAGAATTAGATGTAAAAGAAGAAGATGAAATTGAAGAAAAAGAAGCAGATATAAAAAACAAAGTACAACAAGAATATGAAAAAATGATAAATGATGGTATAAACGAATTAGTAAATGGAAAATATTTAACAAATGAAAATCTTAAAACAAAATACAGTCCAAAATATTTTAAAATGTTATCAGATATAGAAGCATCTCCTGGGTCAGTATTAATATATTCACAATTTAGAACTGTCGAAGGTTTGGGTATATTTACAAAAGTTTTAGACGAAAATAAATACAAAGAAGTTAAAATAATAAAAATAGATAATGGTTATAAATTCGAAGACATATCTATATTCGATGAAGAGTATGATAATAAAAGATATATATTATTTAGCAATGACCGAGAGAAAACAAATCAATTAATGAATTTATTTAATGGTGATAATAGTTTAGTAAATGAAGAACTATTAAATGAATTACCTGATAGAATTAAAAAAAATAGCAAATTCCAATTATATGGAAAAATGATAAGAATAATGATGATAACACAATCCGGAGCAGAGGGTATATCATTAAAAAATGTTAGAAGTGTATTAATTATGGAGTACTTTTGGAATTCAGTTAGAATAAATCAAGTTGTAGGCAGAGCAGTTAGAACTTGTTCGCATGAATTATTACCAAAAGAAGAAAGAAATGTTCAAGTAATAGGTTATATTATGAAATTAACAAAAGAACAATTAAAGAAGAATTTTACAATTAAAAATTTAGATAAAGGGATAACAACAGACCAACATATATTACATATAGCAAAATCAAAGGAAAATTTAATAAATCAATTTCTACAAATGTTAAAAGCCGTATCATTTGATTGTATAATTAACTCACAACAAAATAAACCATTAGAATCGGGATATAAATGTTATAATTGGCCTATAAATTTAGAAAATAAAAAATTATCATATACCAAAAATATAGATGAAGATTATAAAATATTGAGAAATATGAAATATAAAAAACTTAGAAAAGATAAAGGAAAAGTTGTTATAATAAATGATAAAAAATATGTTGAATTAAATAATAAATTTTATGATTATGATAGTTATATAAATGCCGGTATATTAATAAAAGTAGATATATAAAAATAAAATATTATAAAATTATAATGGAAACTTCTAATAATTGTTGTATTTATATAACAAAATATAAAAGAAAAAAATGCAATTGTAACCCAATATTTGGAAAAAAAATATGTTATAAACATGCAAAATATAATAACATAGAATTATTTGAATTATTAAATGATATATTTTATGATAATGATATTGAATTAATAAATATTCAAAATATAAATAAAGTATTTGATTATATAAATACAAAACATGAGAATAATAAAAAACTTTTTATTAAAATAATAGATTATTTATATTCTGTTAATGATTTAATTAATATATCAATTAATAATAACATAATTGTTAAAAAAAAATCAAAAACAGATTTAATTATAAATATATATTCTATATTACAAAATACAATTAATATTCAAAAATATATAGACTTAAATAAATTAAAGAATTTTCAAATAAAAATAAAAAATAATATATTTAATAATTATACAATTGATAATGTAACACATGATAAAGATCCTTTTACATTAGATTCAATAGATGAAATACCTAAAAAATTTCGATTTTATTTTAGAGACAAAAAATTATATTGTTTTAATATTAAAGAATTTGAATATTATTTAAGAAACAATAATAAAAATCCATATACAAATAATATTATCAAAAAAAACATAATAGATAAATTATATAAACAAATTGGTGAAAATAATATTGAATTAATTAAGAATAGCGAATATATTTGGGAAAATATTAATCAGGCATATACAGATGTCGTTTATTATATGGAAAAAATTGGATTTTATAATAATATACTATGGTTTATTGAATTAAAATATATAGATATTTTTAATATAATATTATATTATAATGAATTATCTTCTCGCGAAGATATAAATGTTTTATATTTTGAAACAATATTAGATGTATTAAACGAAAATAATTTTCATTATGAATTTGCAAAAGAAACAATAAATTTATTTAAAGATGGAAATAATCATTTTATATTATGTTGTAATTATATAAAGTCATTAGGAAAAGTATCAAAAAGATTTGAAGAAAATATTCCTGAATGGTTAGATAATACAACACAGACATATTTAAATGTGGTTAATAATAATTTTCTAACAATTTTATTAAATAATTATATGAGTAATTCGAATGTAATATACACAAATATAAGATATAATAATGATAATGATAATGATAATGATAATGATAATGATAGAGATATTACATTAGATAATTATGATAATAATATAGATAATGATAATATAGAAACAACAACGATGTATTATTTAATAGATTATATTAATAGAAATAGATAAATAATAAATATATATATTAAGAATGAATAATGATAAAATGTATTATAATTATAAAAAATTAGAAAAAGAATCCAGAAAAGAAATAAAAGAAGATAATAATAATATAAGTTATATATATAAATTTAAAATAGCCATTTATTGTTTTATATTATTTGTTTTATTATCAAATAAAAATACATATAAAATTTTAGATATAATAATTAAAATATTTAGAAGAGATACAAATGATATTATTAATGAAAATGGAGAACCATTAATTTTTGGTATATGTATATCGGGATTAATATTTTCAATTTTAATATTATTTATATCATAAATGTGTAAAAAAAAAAATAATTAAATATAATTGATAAAGTAGAAAGAATAAATGGCAAATAATATAACATCTGAATTAATAATATCAAATAATGAACAGACAATATTTGAGAATGTCCCATTAGTTAAAAGTAATAATTTAGTTAATAATAGTGATAAATTAACAAAGGAACAAAAAAAGTTACTAAAAAAATACAAGGATAAAAGTCTTATAACAGGTATATTAGCAAAAAGGTCTTATGAATTTTTTTCTACATTACAATCATTTGTTAATATTCCTTTAATATTATCAAGTACAGGGTTAGCAATATTGAATAGTGCATCTTTAACCGGTGAACAAATGAAAATACCCAATATTGTAATAAATAGTATAACGGGTTTAACATTGGCATTAGTTAATAATTTTAAAATTAATGATAAAGTAAGTGCATTTAAAAATTTAGGAACAAAAATGACCAAATTAAATAATAGAATAGAAGAAGCAGTAGCGAATGATGTTAATAATATAACAAGCGAAAACTTAACCGTATTTATAAAAGAATACGAATCACTTAATGAAACTTGTGATTATAATTTTCCAACAAGAATTAAAAGAAAAATATATGATAAATATAAAAATAAAGGGTTAACTTTACCGAATTCGTTAATTGGATTTGATGATTTTAGTATAGAAGATTTAAATACTAATAATATTAATGGTTTAAATTCTGTATAATTTTATAGTATTATAGTATTATATATATTAATTTAATATATATGGATTATTTAAATTAATTATTTCATTATTTTGTGGTTTTATATATATATTAGTATGATATGAAAATAAAATATTAAATAAATTATTTTCATTTTCACCACCAGAATTCAAATTAATTATTTTTTTTTTTATATCATATACTCTATTTATTTTATATTTCAAATTATTATTCCAACCCTTATCATATTCGCTAATAAATGCATGTAAAATTCTAAAATAATCTTTATATTTATTGTAATTATTTAATTCAGAAGTTAAACCATAATCCCATATAATCCATAAATAACCATAATTTTTTATATATATATCTTTATTATATATATTATAATGTATATATCCACCTGGTTTTATTTTATGATATAAAAAGTTTCCCCAATGACAATCATTATGTGATTTTTTCATTTTAATATGAAAAGTTAATATGCTTATGAATATTTGTTCTAATGTATTTATTAGTATATATTTATTATTATTATGCTTAGATTCATCCAAAAATGTTTTTAAATCACCTGAAAAAATTTCATTAAAATTAACAATAATATCATTACATTTAGTTATTGATTCTGGTAATAATTTACTATTTTTTTTTAAGTTTATATCTTTCTTTATAAAACTATTAAAATACATAATTGGGAAATGTGGAGTTTCATTATTCATAGTTTTATGAGTTGCTTTGATAATTAATTCAATTTCTTTTCTATTATTTGGTGTATCACACATTATTTTTCCACAAATATTATAAAAATATTTATTATATTTATATTTTACATTATAAATTGAACCATAAACACTTTCCGAACCTATTTTTTTAAATAAATGAATATTATTTAAATAATAATTATCTTTTGTAATTATTTTAAACTTATCAGCAGGAATGTTTAAAGACTTTAATTCTTTTAAATTAAACTCTTTAAACAGTCCTTTATGAATTTCATTAGCATATTTTATTCTATTTTTAAGAGTAAATGTTTTTGTAA
>TARA_B110000259_G_scaffold14385_2_pt1 | contig 13176 bp, 10 predicted proteins | sample TARA_B110000259 | Tara Oceans TARA_B110000259 (sample SAMEA4397649) | marine metagenome | biome: Polar Biome; feature: [SRF] surface water layer (ENVO:00010504); material: water (ENVO:00002006), including particulate matter (ENVO:01000060) such as... | depth 5 m | reverse complement strand
GCGCATAGCGCCGTCGGGAAGACAAAACGAGACGTCGTCGCGCGCGTGGTCGAGTCCTCGGGCGCGTGCGGCGCGACTGCCGTATTTTGTGACGCTCTTCTAGAACACTTTCGCCGCGCAGGCTTGGACTCGGTTGATGGTCAGCGCGTAGCCGCTGGTCTCGTCGATGTCATCGCGGTGCTGGAGCCTTTAAGCACCGTCGACACGTCGCGAAACGCCGCGGTGGTGTTGCACGCGTCAATGAACGCGGTGCGCGACGTCGTTTTCCATCCTCGCGGGATGCCTCCGGCGATCTCGACTCGCGCCATGCGAATTCTGTTGGCGCACTATGGGAGGTGTTTGACCGCGAGCGAGCGATTGCTGAACTTTTCGGACTTGGTATTCGAAGCAGTGCCGCACGTCGCACGCGGCACACTTTTGGATGCGACGCACGCGCTCGTGACAACCTTCGAGACTGACCTGTCGCGGTGCAGCGCGGTCGCCCAAACGCTCGACGACGCCGCCGTGCTGGACGCGTCGGCGGCGACGCAAGAAGTGATCAACGCCGTGTTGATTCACTCACGAACGAAACGAAATGCGAGCGGTGTCGTTAACAACGCGATCGGGGTTCCCACGTTTGCGTCCGCGACTGTCAGAGCCGCGCGACTGTGCCTTGACATGACGCGATCGGAATCCGCGAGTTCTGAACTCGCGACGGCGGGCCACGACTTGCGACGCGCCGTTGAGATGCTTCTTCGTCTCCGAATCTTGCCCGAGAAGATTTCGCATGCGTTGGAGCCTTGGCACCGAGAAGTGTTTTTCGAAAGCGTCGAGGTGAACGAAAGCGTCTTGCGAACTGGTGCGACGCTGGCGAAAAAAGTGCGCTGGAACGACGACTGGCCCGAGCGCGCCGAGACGAAACCCGCGCCGGTTGAAACCGCCGACCTGTTGGGACAGCTCGAGACGACCGCCGACGCCGTGGGGTATCAGTTCGTGGAACAAGGCGAGCCAGAATCAGCGAAGAAACCGAAGAAAAAGAAACTCAAGCGCAAGCACAGGAACCCGTTCGTGCAAGCGCTGAGAGAAACCGAAGGGAAGAAGGCGCGCTCTCAAGAGTGGGACGACCTGGAAGATTTCGTGGTGTGCAAGCCCGGTCGAAACTACCGCAAGCTTCTCGGTCTCGGTGACCGTAATTCGAGTGTTTCGCCGTCCATACGACGGGAAGACGGCGAGCCGAGGCTCCGAATTCACGAGCGTACCCGAGAGTTGCTTTGCGAAAAGGCCAAGGCAGGGACGTTGGGCGATCCGGATGAAGGGCAGTTTTACCGAGGCACTCGAAACGCGTGGTACTGCATGAAATGCAAATCGTGCGTGAACCCTCAGAACCGACGCAAGTGCGAGGAGCTCCCGGCTGACGGAAAACCACCGGGGTACGTTGAAGAGCCTGAGGACGAGGAGGCTGAGGAAGAAATGGCAGAGGAGGAACTAGCTGAGGAGGAAATGGAGGAAGAGGAAATGCCAGAGGAGCGGGCGCGGGAGGACCGGGAAGCAACCGAGGTAGCACACTAGACATTCGTGAATCACAGAGGACGACAAACAGATTCAACACTCTTCCAAAAGGACCACGTCCACCGAGTCATGCACGCCCTGCAACAGCATCTCCCCGTCGAAGTGGATCAGCTTACGCTTCTTCCCCGCACGAAGCGTACCCACGAGAGCCTCAAAGATGTTCTGACAGCGATCGTCGGCGAAGAGCACACCGAATTTAACCTGCGCGTAGGGAAACGTATCGATACGTTGGTGGTGTTAGCATTCGGGGATCCTTCGGGTGCCACTCAAGTTGGAGCGGGGATATCGAACGTATACTCACCGAAGTTTTGCCATCAGGGCCTTTCCCACCCAGTCGCTTGATCTCTTCCACGAGCTGTTTGACCTCTGCTTCGACGTCAAGCCCCATGACGCGTGCTCGGCGCGGTTTTGAGTGGCGTGAGTTATGATTCGTTTCTGAACTCGAGCAGCATAAGGCGAGGTATTATGGTACATACAACGGGGACGAGGCTAATACTCATTTCTTCTCCTCTGGACTCTTCGCTGCGTGCTCTGACAGACCATCCAGGGCTTTCTGTGTCGCGGAGAGGAACTCTTCGACCTGCTGCTCCACGTGCGTGGCGCTCACTCGCATTTTCAACGCGAAGGTGGCCACCTTCGCGTCGTCGCCGTTCACGGCGTTTTTACACGGAAACGTAAGTCCCTTGCCACCCTCCATCTTGGTAAACGTCTGCCCTCGCCACATAGCCGCGTTGAGGATGAGCCGGTAGTTCCCTTTCGCGCGCATTACCATACGTGCACCACCATCCTTCCCACGGTTCAAACGCATTTCCCCACGGCCCCGCTCTTTCCACGCCGCGCCGCCTTTGCCCTCTTCGGTGACAAACTCGTAAAGCGCGCCGTCGGTTGTAAAGACAACCTCCTCGTCCTCCTCGCCCGTCGTGACGTCTTCCTGCTGAAGCGTAATCACAGGCTTGGTTTCCGCGGGTGTGCTTTCAGGGGCGGTATCGGCATCGTCGTCACCCCCCGCGTCGTCCGCGGATGCAGTTTTTCCGAATAATTGCACGGGCTTGTTGCCGTCGCCGAACACCGTCGATAACGCCGGGAAGCCACTTTCGGTGGATCCAGCAGCCTTGGCGAACCCGCCAAACCCACCGCCACTGCTGAACCCACCGAAACCTCCCCCCGAAGCCGCGCCCCCGAAGCCCTCTCCAGCGGGCTTCGCTGATCCGAATACCCCGAACCCACCGAAGCCGCTAATCGTCGCAGCACCGCTGCCAAACAAAGGTACCGAAGCAGCAGGCTTCCCATCATTCTTCGTGTCATCCGCGGCGGGTTTTGTATCTTCGTCGGATCCCTTCACAGATTTCTCATCCGCGCCGTTCTCCACCTTAGCCTCTTCGTCCTTAGAAACCTTCGCGTCAGGTTTCTTGACATCAGCGTCATCGGACGCTTCATCACGGCTTCGCTTGGCGCCGACTTTCGGTTCCTCTGAACCTGCCATGTTGGTGCGCTCGGGTGTCTGCGAACGCGCACTGGAGTTTTTGAACGACAGAGCTTTGCAGGCAGCGAAACAAAATCGGCTGTCGGCTGGATTGGCGTTTCGAAAAAAAATCTTAAGATTTCAGCTGACAACCACTGGGTGTTTATGGGTGGTGCCTTATAGCCCGTACCTGACGCTCAAGTACGGAGCACACATCAACATCAAGGTTTGCAGCTCAACGCGTGCGTTTACGTATCTGTTTCTGTATATGTTCGGACTGTTCCCTTCAAGTACGTCACGAGGTTGATAGAGAGGTGGAGAACTATTGGAAATGTCGTTCTTTTTTTTTGTTACTTTGACAAAGCGAAAGAAGGCACCTCCCTTTTTTCATTGCAGCAGGCGCGCCCCTCCTGCTGTCCCATAGCGGGCTCAGGCGGGAGGTGGAGGTCTACACCGTACATCGCAGCTAAATCATATAGACTCCCGTTTCGAAACTCACCCGTGGCACTCGCAGTCGTGGGCGTTTATAGGCGCGGCGCGCCACGCGTCGGACTTGGTCGCGCTTGGACAAGGCAACAAAGATTAAACAATGAACGCCGCTCACGACGTGCACCGCGAACCCCTCCTGGAGTTCGTCGAGGACTGGGAAAACTTCGCGAGAGGGGTTATATGTGACATGGGAAATGCACCAGGTCCTGTAAATAAACCGGTGTGTGTGGTGAGTGCGATGGAGGAGGATGTTCGACTCGAGGATCTGGGGGTTACCTTGAACCCCGCTTTTAGCAAGCTGGTTGTTGTTTTCGCGCAGCTCGCCACGGAGGTTGCGAGGCTGCGGAGAGCAGCGGAGGAAACGTTATTTCCCGCATTGGCAATCTTTGGCGAGCATCCGAATATCGACGGGTCAGACACTGGACTTCCAGAAGGTGAGGTTCAGGTGGCGCTTGCGCGTTCGTTGAAGCAACTCCAAGACGTCGTGCTTTTTCTCGAGCAAGTATCCGCGGTTGCGCTCAACTTGTTTGAGCAGCTGTCCGCTTTGTATACCGACATACCTCGGGTATATTCGCCCTTACAAGCCGTGCGGCTATCTACCGCATTTATGGCACTAGGTGAAACCCTAGGTTTGGCCGCAGGCTTGGATGAGGCCGTGACGGTGAACACCGCTTTGCCAGTAGCATTTGACACATTCAGACGAATGCTAAGCGCGATTCGCGCGAACCCGTCTGTTTATTCTGCCGAGGAAATTGGCGACCTTGAGGGTATCGAGTCGACTATAAACAACTTACAGAAACTTATTTTGACCGCAAACGCGTTCGATACACTTGTCAATAGGCTTGTCGGTTTAATGGGAGAGGGCGGACACCCGGAGCACTTCTTGAACCAAATGGCGAAAACGGCGTTTGACGGCGTAACCGAAATAACCTCTCGGCTGTTGACCAAGGCAGAGAGGCCGACTGACCGAGTTAATCTTTTCTCGCTCATGTGTTTGGTTGTTCTGCATTCCCGATTGGTACCTCTTCAGGTTGACAAGAAGCTGTGTGAAGTGGTGTGGGACGTGCGCGAATCCGCCATCATGCTTCCGGTTTCCAGGATACATTTTGTGCAACCTGTTGAGTTCCTGTGCCGATATTTCCCACCTGCGGCCATCGAACTTAGTCCTGCGTATCCTTTGGAAGTGGCACACGAAGCGAGATATCATGCGCTTGATCGGATTGGTACGGACTTGAAGAAAGAGCTTTCGGTGTTACTCACCGAAGGCGCGGCGTGGATTGCGAATCTGGAGACGAGCTTGGCGATGAGTGAGGAGAACATGACCGCTGTGCTCGGCCGACGTATACGCTTGATAAGCGACGGAATGTGTATCGCACACCGGCTGCGAAACCGCGTTCAAGAAACAATCCAGCTGCACGTGATGTTAGAGTCCCCCGTGACGCCGGTTGAACTACGAATGCTCGCGCGAGCGGCGGAACTACTTCACGGAATAAATAATGCATACAAGAGGCGAAACACAGCGCTTGCGCTCGAGTTACCGCACCTGCTGGATTTTGCTCTTGACCGTCTAGCGATGTTAGTCGTGCCAGCCAAGCAAGTCCTTGAGGAAGCACTTAATTCAGTCGTTTCCGGCTGGAGCCGCGTGCAAATCTCACAAGCCGGAAAGTGGACAGGTGCAGAACTCGCACGTCAAGATGCTGTCGCAGCAGCCAGTCTTGCCGAAAACGTTCTAGCGGGACCGGCAACAACACAGAGGTAAGTAGGATAGCTTGGGATGCTGACACAAACACAGGACAGGACGACTATGACACCGAACGCGGCTGACAACTTTTCCTCATCTCACGCAGACTGATGCTAATTCGCTTGTGTTTCGACATATTGGCGGACGCATACGTAATGAGTGATCTAACTTCAGAAGACGCGGATGAGCTCATCGTACGTAACCTGCGAATTAAAAATTCAACGCGCGCTAAATACGTATTTCTTCGCCGCTGACTTTTCACTTTGTTTAACGCGCAGGACTTGATTGATTTGCTCGCAAACTTGGGCGCGCGAGCCAACGACGCGTGCGACACGTCCTTCCTTTACAAGTGCGGAGATTTGTTCCCCGCGTGCTTAGCCGACGTGTACGACAATCCGAATGAGGTACGACTTTCTTGACACTTTACGATACACGAGCGCCGAACATCTAACACGTTTGAATCCTTTTCCCTCCGTTCAAGGCGCATCGTCTCCCGTTGCTCGTTCAAGCGTTCAGCGCGTCAATCGAGCTTTTGAATTGCGGAGAAGCCTCGCAGCAACAGAAAGCGGCATTTGAGCGAGAGCTTCTCGATGCTCTAAGCGATGAAATCATACGCCCTCTCTGTGCCGATATCGAAGCGGACTTACGTCGACACGTTGACTCTGCTCGTTCGAACGGAGCCCCCAACCTTGAGACGAAGGATATTCGCGCGTTTCTGCGAGTCGTCCCGCTGCGTATCGCGATGAAAGAGGTTGACATTCGGAGTCTAGTTGCGCACTGTTTGAACGCTTCGTTTTATCGCTCCGCGGTATCGCTCGATAGCTTGAAGACATACGAAGAAATGCGTAGCCTCGCGATTGATAAGTACGGGCTTCCGCTTGCGGAGATTGAACTACATGGACACGCAGGGGACGAAGCAATGGATGTCCTTGAAGCGATTAGAGACACACATCGCTTTGTTGTGAAGTACTCGCTCAATCTCAATTCCCAGTGTTTCGTTGACAGGACGGCCGGGAACGCCTTCGGAATTCAACACGTTGCGAGCTCGATTCGAACGCACGGCATCGGCATCACTCAGGCCGCGATCAGTTCTGTGCAGGAGTATCTCGCGCAGCGCTTCCAGGAGTTCAGCGAATTGTTGTGCGATGATAAAATCAGGAGCGTCCTGGGGAAGGAAGCCAGGAAGTTTAGATGGGAACAATCTGGCTCTAAATCATTCAATGGCGCGTCGACGCCCGCGCGATCGAAGGAATATTCCATGGTAAGTCATTCCCGCTTCTTGAATTTTTTTGATTTCTCGCGTTCGTTCTGCGGATTTGTTTTTTTTTCAGTTTTACAACCACGAAATGATTCGAATCAGATTCAGAAAAGACGACAGCGTTACGAAAGACTCGCTTCAGGGACGTCGCGTGGGCATTTTTCTCTGACACTCTTCGTCCCGTCCCCTTCAGGAGCGCTCGCTTCGGTTGCTGCGAGATTTTCGCAGGTTGGGCCTCGCGGCAGACGGTTTGACGTTTCCTGAACAGTTCCGTCTGCTCGTCGGCGAGGTTGGTAACGCGTTGGGCTTCCTTCGTTTGATGAGGTTGGGCTCGATGCACTGCTCCGCTCTCGAGGCTAAGTTTGTCCCTGGTCTAAACAGGTCTTCTCGTGCGTTCGAGGCTGCTGCCAAGTCGGATGAGATGTCTGCGAGCACAGTTGAGGCGGCAAAAACGCTGGATGCTGCGCTCGAACTTTTGCAGAAACAAACCGCGGAGGGCACCAACTTTTTCTTCAAGGCGCTCGTAGACATTTTCGCTGCGAAGCTTGACGATACAAACGACGAGCACTTGAAGGATTTCTATATCATGATACCTGCGTTGAGTTTACACGCGGTGGAGTGCGTGGTTGCCGGCAGAGAGAAATTCACGCGGCGCGGTACGGAATCACCCGCGGTGAGCTTTGCGGATGACGGCTTTGCGCTCGGCGTTGCGTTTCTCCTCCGCGTGCTTGATCAAGGCACAGACTTTGATGGTTTACATTGGAGAAACACATCGTTGGGCTTTTACGTAGATGAGAAAGCGAAAGAGACCGCGATGAACAAGGATGAGGACGCACGGTCATCCTCAGACGACGACGCTTCGGATGACGAACCGAGTCCCCAGATTCGGCTGGGAAAATTTCAAGCGATGGGTGACGAGTTCGCACTCCTGCACTACAGCATCGAGAGCGCGTGCACGTTCCTCACTCACTCTTAGTCACACAATAGTCTAGAACGTTTCCAATATGTCAGACCTAGCTGAAGGAATCGTCTGTGCCGTGCACGGGTTGCTGTGGCTTTCCATTTCCTGATTTCCTTTTGCTTCCTTTTGTTTTTTTTAGTTTGATAAAATCTGGGGACGAAAGGATGGTTTCGTATTTCGGCGTCGGCTCTGCATTGCTTCGAAATAAAGCGACGATCGGATCTATCCGTCGACTCGCCCCGCTCAACGCCAGTGTTCGCGCGCTTCCGCACGAGTCACGCGTCAGTCGGTCCGAGCCCGTGCCGCTTGTACAGCTCAGCCCGCGCACACGGTGCACCCGTATTCTTACATAGCTTAGCCAACGTGCAAACCACTTTCGCGATGCAATCGCTCGCCCAGTCCACCTCCGCCCTCAAGCCCCGTGCTCGTGTGTCCACACGCGGCGTGCGTCGCGCGGTGAGCATCAGGGCCGCCGCTGACGGGTACAAGGACCACGGCCCCGGGTACTCCGGATCGGAAGACAAGCTGACCCTGGAGCCCATCAAGAAGATTGAAGGCGTCGTCACCCTTCCCGGCTCCAAGTCCATGTCCAACCGCATCTTGCTTCTCTCCGCGCTCGCCGAAGGAAAAACCAAGGTGCTCAACCTGCTTGACTCTGATGACATCCGATTCATGGTTGGCGCTCTCCAGACGCTGGGCCTTGAAATCACGGAAGATCGCGAGAACAACATTCTCGAAATCGTGGGCTGCGCCGGCAAGATCCCGGTTGAAGGTGCTGAGCTGTTCCTGGGTAACGCGGGCACCGCGATGCGGCCGCTCACCGCCGCTGTCGCTGCTGCGGGCAAAGGGACGTTTATTCTGGACGGGGTGGAGCGCATGCGGGAGCGACCTATCCAGGACCTGATTATCGGACTCAAGCAACTGGGCGTTGACGCTGAGTGTACCATGGGGACTGGATGCCCGCCTGTTAAGATTGAAGCCGACGGCTTGCCCGGAGGCCGTGTCGAGCTCAAGGGCTCCGTCAGCAGCCAATACCTCACCGCGCTGCTCATGGCTTCGCCGCTTTCGAAAGGAGACATCGAGATTGTCATCACCGACACGCTCATCTCCAAGCCTTACATCGATATGACCATCAAGCTCATGGAAAGGTTCGGGGTGGAAGTTGGCGTGTTCGATGACATGCAGCGCTTCGAAATCAAGGGTGGGCAGACGTACAAGTCTCCCGGCGAAGCTTTCGTGGAGGGCGACGCGTCATCCGCGTCGTACTTCCTCGCGGGCGCGACCATCACCGGCGGCAAAATGAAGGTGATCGGTTGCGGCACGGAGTCGCTCCAGGGTGACACCAAGTTTGCGGAAACCATGGAGCTTATGGGTGCGAAGGTTGAGTGGGGTAAGAATGACGTGACAGTGACGGGACCTGGCGGAAAGCTCAAGGCTATTGATGTGAACATGAACAAAATGCCTGACGCTGCTATGACCTTAGCCGTCGCCGCGCTTTTCGCGGACGGGCCGACTACTATTCGCGACGTCGCGAGCTGGAGAGTGAAGGAAACGGAGCGCATGATCGCCATCGTTACGGAGCTTCGCAAGCTTGGTTGCGACGTGTTCGAGGGTGAAGACTACTGCGTCATCACTCCACCCGCGGACGGTAAGATCAACGAAGGCGTAGTCTTCGATACCTACGACGATCACCGCATGGCTATGGCTTTCGCCCTCGCGGCGTGCAGCGGAACAGGCGTGACCCTCAAGGATCCCACGTGCACGAAAAAGACGTTCCCGACGTACTTCGACGCGCTTAAGGAGGTGTGTGTTTGAGGAAAGAAATAGGCGGTATTTAATATCAGTTTTCAATCGACTACGAGGGAACTACCCCATCAAAGAATACGTGCGTGCAACAAACGCGCGAACATCCCAATCGTCCTTTACTGAGGTGGCTGCTGTTGCTCCATCGACTGCTGATTGAGCTCCCCGAACCGCATGCTGACGCGAGAGGAGTGTTTCAAGAATTTCTCGCAGCACTTGCTCACACACCTCTCCTCATCCTTTTCCAGCGTCTTCCTGCGAAAACTTTGAACGCAGGTACTGAAGCACTTCTCCACCAGGTTGTTGTACATCCGGAGGCTGTCTCTCGTCTGCATGCCCTCAATCATGGCAGCCATCTTCTTCTCTTCCTCCGGAGACGGCGCGAGGCCACCCATCGGGTCCATCTCGGAACGCCTTAGAGTTAGTCGATCTGCGTTCTCGGCGACTGTTCGGGCGCAAGAAGTCGATACTCGCACACGTCAACGATATGTTCGACTACCGCGCGTAGAAGAGTGTAATCGCGCCGTGATCTCAACCAACAGTCTCGATCGACTGAGTCGGCGCGAGCGGCGGACGGAATTTTTGCAGCAAGAATTTAGCGAAGCAAGAACACTGGTAGATGCGCGTGGAGTGGACGGCTTAGACAGTCACTTCGAATGTTGCTACAGTACGCCGAGGCACTGTGCGCGAAGCGCCTCGTGCTGGCGAGCGCGTCACCGCGGAGACGAGAGATCCTAGGCAACTTGGTGCGTTTATCCCTTTTACCTCGCTGGTGCCCACTTTCCGAAACACCTGCAGCTTGGCTGACCCACCGCGCGCTGTCATTCAAAGGGGTTGAAGTTCGAGGTCGTCGTGTCTAAGTTCGACGAGGACCTGGACAAATCGCAGTTTCCCTCTGCGGCGGACTACGCGAAGGCGACCGCGACGCACAAGGCTCTGGAGGTTGCGCTTCGTCTTGAGAAAGCGGAGGATGGCGCGAAACGACCCTTTATGGTTTTAGGGAGCGACACCGTGGTGGAGGCGCCTGATGGAACCATCATGGAGAAACCCGCAGACGAAGAAGCGGCGATGAGAATGCTGTTGTCGCTGCAGGGTGTGACGCACCAAGTCCACTCAGGGGTGGGCATCGTGTTTCCAGACCCGGCGCGGACGGACGGCGCGCTTGTAAAGTCCTTCTCCGAGACGACGCGAGTGACGTTCGCGCCGCTGCAGGAGGCTGAGATCAGGGCATACATCAAAACGGGAGAACCTTTCGACAAAGCTGGAGGCTACGGTGCGTGATTTTCGTGTCCTGACTCGAACACTGCTCACTCGTACCTACGTTGCGAATCTTGATTACACCGTATTCTCTCGCTAATCAAACAAAACAAGACACGTCTCTTTCCCCGCGCAGGTATCCAAGGTCCGGCGGGCGCCTTCGTTAGCTCCATCACTGGATGTTACTTCAACGTTATGGGATTCCCCGCGCACAAATTTGCGAGCAAGTTGTTAACGATGATCGAAGAAGGGGAAGTGAAGCTGTGAAAAAACCAAAACCAAGCGTCGTTTCGACCCGGAAGCACGTGCGGGGAATTTAGCGGGTTCCCGGCGTGACGGGGGACTTGACGGGATTCCCTCGCGTGGGAAGCGGCTGCGCCGGGGCGGGACGCTTCAAAATTCTGTCAGCGCCGTTGCTCAAGGCCAGGGTTTCCGTGGACGTGTCCAACTCGAACGCCTGAAGCTCGTCCTTGTAGTTGGTCAGGGAGTAGTTGGTCGCGGCGGCGGCGCCGCGCAGGCGGACGAGCGCGCGGTCGTAGGCTTTAGCGGCGGCAGCCTCTTCGTTGTAAAGCCCAAGGTAGATGTGCTTGGACCCAGGCATCCCGATCCTCGCTTCCCATCGTCCGTTCGGGTGGTGCGTAACGCCGCGGAAGCCTGAGCTGCCGCGCGCGAATCCCTGGCTCTGCCTGCGAATCGCCATGACGAGTTCCTCCAGTCCGACGCTCTGCATGAAGGAGTCGAGCTCGGAATACTTGCTGGCGGGAAAGTTGAGCTTCACCTTGCGCGCGCCGCCCTTGCCGCCTTTGCACTTCATCGCAGCGACGTCGTACGCTTCGGCGGCGTGTTCCTCTTTCTCGTATCCCCCGAGGTACATCTGCTTGCCCGTGTCCTTGACCCAGATGTGCGCTTCCCATCGGCCGCTGCGCTTGTGCTTCGTAACGCCGCGGTACTGGCTCGAACGTTGCTTTTCGCCCGGGCTGATGAGCGCCAACGCCGTCCCTGGGTTCTGCGCCGTCGCCAACGATGAGTGCAGGTTGTGAATGTTCCCAAGCTCGTTGACCACCACCTCACCTGCACCACCAAGTGGCTTGCTTGTAGCGCTACCGCTGCTGTGGTTGTCGGCTGAAGCTGTCGCGGGTCCTTTGCCGTTGGCGCCGCCGGTTTTCGCTTGCTTGTTCGCCGTCGTCGGCTTTGGCTTTGCTCGACTCGCCCGCGTGCGCTTCGCGGGGGCACCCGCGGGAAGCTTGACGACGCTCGATCTGAGCACCGTTGTGATACCGGCTTTGGTATCGACCGGCACGAAGCCGCTTCCATCTGCGATAGCACCGTTGACGGCTGCAGCAGTGGCGCATGCGATCCGAATGGTGTCCTCGGCGTCGAGCCTAGTGGACTTGAAGGCGTGCGAAGCTGGCTGGGAAAGCGAAGCCTGCTGGCGGGTTTGGTAGACGCCCTGCAAGATGTGGTCTTGGGGGGTTGAGGGATCTTCTTCTTTCGCCGGTATCGCGACGTGAGCTCCTCCGTTGGTAAGCCCGTCGTCGTGGAGGCCGAGATCTGTAAGAGAGCATGGCGACAGGAAGGAGTTTCGAGGTTAGTAGCGTTGGCCAAAGAAAAGGCGGGAAAAGAAAAGGGGCGTCGCGTCGCGTGCTTCAAGGACGGCGACTCCTGAGGGTGGGACGAGCGCACGGGGAGATGGGACGCGGAAGGAGTGCGGTGGACGTGTTCGATGTCACGACTGTGACGCACCGAGTAACTCCGCCTCCGAGAAGAAGCCGGCGGTGTTCATGTCCCAGCCCGCTATCATACGGCCGCCGGAAAGGCCAAACTCTTGCGGCGCAGGGTCAGCGCCCCCTTGTCCTCCGCCAGGAGCGGGGGCGTAGTTTTGCGGCGCGCCCTGCATGGTAGGCACGTCGTAATACCGATACTTCAGCGCGGATACCTCGCCGATGACCTACCGCAGGTACGTGTCCCACGGAGTAAGCGGCAGCCGCTCTGCGGTCGCGGGAGGACCTTTGGCCACGGCGGGGGTTTTGTTTCGAGTCGTCCAAGACTACGATTTGAACGTGGCACGAGGGGCGGACGCAAGTCCAGGTCGTTGGAACGAGGGTTTTTCTCGGAAGAGTCAGCAGATTCCGAGGCGTGTGGTGGTTGGCAAAAAGAAGCGGATAAGAGCACGAAGCGTCGCGGTCGAAATAATAAAAAGAGATTTTCGTTTCAATATTTTTTGGTAACCGTCGCTCGCGGCGCTTACTTTACTCTTCGTCGCTCCCCTCCTCAGACTCCGAGTCTTCCTCCAGCCATGTAATGAACGGCTTGGCCTTTTCCAGGAAGCGCACGTCCAAGTCGGGGTCCAGTTTCGCAGCGGCCCCCTTGGCCTGACCCCACGCGACCACTGCTTCTTCCGACAACACGTCCGCGTCGTACAAAAGCTTGAGCGTCTGCGCGGCGGCGCCGAGAAAGCGAACGCCGCCCGTTCGGTTCACGAACGGGCTCGCGCTTAACGCCAGGGCTTCGATCTTTTCGATAGTCTTGACCTGGTCAGTGCGTTTCTTGAGAAGAGTCTCGAGAAGCCCGGCGTTGGTCTTGAGGTGCTTTCCAAGCGCGGCGAGGAGTTCTTTGTCCGTGCCCGTGACTTCCGCCGGGTGCGGCGACGCAAGGCC
>TARA_B110000259_G_scaffold153847_1_pt1 | contig 13177 bp, 13 predicted proteins | sample TARA_B110000259 | Tara Oceans TARA_B110000259 (sample SAMEA4397649) | marine metagenome | biome: Polar Biome; feature: [SRF] surface water layer (ENVO:00010504); material: water (ENVO:00002006), including particulate matter (ENVO:01000060) such as... | depth 5 m | reverse complement strand
TCCGCACCCTCGTCCGCGCTCGACACCGGAAGCATGGCGGTTATGTTTTCGCCCTCCGTGAGTTTCAACACCCGCGTGAACGGCGTCCCTAACGCGGTGGTCGACGCTTCCGGAATAGTGTACGCGCTCACCGCGTGCACCCGTCCGCGGTCGGTGAAAAATAACACGGTATCCAACCCGCCGCAGTGCGTGGCTTTGGTGACTTCGTCGCCGCCGCGCATTTTTCCCATGTTTTTCCCGCGCGTCGCGCGGTTTTGCTTTGAAAACGTGGAAGGGTCGATGCGCTTGATGTACCCCCGGTTGGTCATGATAACCAGGTTGTCCTTGTTCAAACTGTCAACCGTGACGTTGTTTCTTTTCGCGAAAAGAGTCGCCGCATCCCGCGCGCGCTCACGGTCAGTCCCAGACCCTCCGGAAGAGTCTCCGTCTTCGTCTTCATCTCCATCCGCTGAACGACTCGCCGCAGCGTCGGCGGCGGTTCTGTCGATGGCCGTTCGTCGGTCGATGCCGAACATATTGCTCAACTCCTCCGCCTCGTCGATGATCGTCGCAATCACCCGCCCAGTGTCCCCGAGCAACCCGGTCAAATCCTTAACCTTCGCACTCAACTCGGTTTCCTCGGCGTTCAGCTTGTCCCGCTCCAGCCCGGTGAGCCGCCGCAGCGGCATCGCGAGAATCGCCTCGGCTTGCTTTTCGCTTAGCCAAAACGGCTTCTCGCAAAGCGCGAGCTGCGCGGCTTTGGAATCGGGCGCCGCTCTGATCGCGGCTACCACCGCATCCGGGGCGGCTTGTACCGCGAGGTAACCCTCCACGATGTGCAAACGCGTTTCGGTTTTCTCTAAATCGTACCGCGCGCGGCGCTCCACGCACTCTTTCCTGAATTTTAAAAACTCGTGAAACACGTCCTGAGATTGTAAAAAGAAATGTCAGTCTCGTATGGGCATTCAGTCTGCGGAATGTGGTTATTGGGAAATCTTACCAGCAATCCGAGCACTTTCGGTTCCCGCCCCACCAACCCAACCACGTTGACGCTGACTCGCATTTGCAGCTTCGTACGGGTGTACAGCTGTTCCCGGACGAACTCGGCATCCGCGTTTCGCCGTAACTCCACCACGACTCGCATACCGTCCCGGTCGGATTCGTCCCGCACGTCGCTGACGCCTTCGATAGCGCGCGAGTTTACCAAATCCGCAATCTGCTCGCAAAGGCTCGCCTTGTTGGTTTGGTACGGAATGCTTTTAATCACCACGCACTCTCGGGATTTCGTTTTCGCGTTGCCACCGGTTTCTATTTCGGTAACCCCGCGTAGGGTAACACCGCCTCTTCCTGTGCGGTACATCTCGTGGAACCCGCCGGTGGGGTACACGATTTCGCCGCCTGTTGGGAAATCTGGCGCCGGCATCACCGCGAGCAGTTGCTCCAGGGTACAGTTCTCCGGATCCTTCGCGTAAATCGATAGCGCGCGCGCGACCTCTCGCATGTTGTGCGGAGGAATACTCGTCGCCATCCCGACCGCGATGCCGGTGCTTCCGTTGATTAGCAAGTTGGGTAGACGCGCGGGTAGGACGGACGGTTCTGTTTGGCTTCCGTCGAAGGTTTCGGTGAAGTCAACCGCTCTTTGGTTGATGTCTTGCAACAACGCGGCTTCCGCGAACCCGCGCAAACGGCACTCCGTGTACCTCATCGCCGCTGGTGGGTCCGCGTCCAGGCTCCCGAAATTCCCGTGCCCGTCAACAAGCTGCGCGGACATGGAGAAGTCCTGCGCCATCCGGACAAGCGCGTCGTACACGCTTTGGTCGCCGTGGGGGTGGAACTTCCCCAGCACTTCGCCAACCTGAGTTGTGAAGGAAAAGTGGTTAACGCGTTGTGTATCGCGCGGTGTGGACAAACAGTCCGGGCAGAGGTAAGACGTCCCTTCGCAGGACGAGTATGGGCAAACAGGGAGGGCGGATTTGGGAAAGGCGCGAGGCCGTTACGCACCACGCGCGCGCACTTTTTAAACGGTTTCTTCGAATCCAGCCCGAGCTCGTGCATGGCGAACAGAATCCGCCGGTGAACTGGTTTCAGCCCGTCCCGGACGTCCGGTAACGCTCTTCCCACGATCACGGACATGGCATACGCCAGGTAACTCTGCTCCGCCTCCACGGAAAGCTCCAAATCCACTATGCGTTCCTCGGTGGTGTCTGCTGTGTTCGTGTCACCGCCGCCTCCCGCGATGACCCGGGTGATGACGTGAGACCCCCCCCCGGACTCGTCCCTGGCGTGCGTGCCGCTGTGGAACCCTCGTTGGTTGGAAAGGAAAAGCCGGTCGCCTGCCCAACTATTGCTCGCGGCGAACACACGGCACAAGCCGTCCGAAGAGGCCCGCGCGGAAGGGAGGCGCCGGTGCGGAAAGGTACTTTTCGCATGCACACGCAGCGGTGGACCGGTGGTGCGCGAACCGGGACGCGAAACCCCCGCGGCTCGCGCCAAACGCCGCAGCGCGCCGATCCCCCGGCTCGACGACATCGCTCCGACGCGCAAGCTCGCAACAGCTGAGGTCTCGACCATCTCACAGCGGCATCGGGTGCGTGCGAAAGTCACGAGGGGGGTTTGAAAAATCGCCCTACGTGATTGCTCAAAAACTACGTTGCCAATACTAGCCTCGTCACGCAAGATCTCGGCCACACTGGACCACGCGTGGCCAAAGCTCAAACGGAACCTGCCCTTTGGTGTGCGATGCTTCGCCGCGCCGTTATCTGCCGATGGCTCGTGCCGTGTGACTTGAACGTCGCGTCCTCCACAACAGCACGTCTCCTCGCCCCTGTGGCGACGCAATTGGCAACGCGTGACTACTCCTCCAAGGCCAACAGGGGTCGCATGCGCGGCCGCAAGGCAGGCAGAGGCGCGGCTCCTCCCCCCTACGGTGACCCGTGGGAAGAGGTGCGTGATGAAACCACCGGGCAGGTGTACTGGTGGAACGTGCAGACGAACGAAACCACGGCGCTTGGGGAGGGGAAGCCGAATAACGTGTTTCTGGGCGCGGAAGGGACTGCGTCGAGCGGCGCGCCTCCCCCCGCCGGCGCGCCGCACTCGGGGTCGAACGCGGTGGCGCGTCCCAGCGGAGGTCGGAGCATGCTCGGCGGGTTCGGGAGCATGGTCGCCGAGGGCATGGCCTTCGGCACAGGGAGCGCGCTGGCGCACCGGGCTATAGGGAGCATGTTCGGGGGCGGAGGCTACGGCGGCGGCGGTGCCGGCGCCGGCGGCGCACCTGCAGCTCCGGATGCGCCCGCGGCGACTACCGGTGGGTGGGGCGGGGACGAGATGGACGACACAGGTGGTGACGACGGCGGGGGATTCTTCGACGGCTTCGACGAGTGAGAGCTTGGTTGGCTTGTAATTTGATGGAATACTGGAACACACTCGAGAGAAACGATCTCCGTGGTAAACACCTTCTTTTCTTACACGTGTCTGTTATTCCTCTGCCGAAACTGCTTCCCATTGCTTCGAGCGCGGACGGTGGGCCTTTGGGTTTTTTGGATTGGATTGCGACACAGGACGCACGGGCTGGCCTGCTGACCCGCACGGGCGAACCTCTTGTTTCTTTCCTGTCGCGCGAAACCTCCATCGATGGCGGAGGCGAAGGCGCGCGGCGTGGCGCTTTACCAAAAAGGGAAATTCGCGGACGCGGTGGTTGCGTATGACGAGTCCCTCGCGATCGACCGTACCGTCGCCCCAACGCACGCGAACAAAGCCGCCGCGCTGCTTGGCCAGGGCCGGGCCTTTTTCAAACAGGCCCTGGAGTGTTGTTTAGAGGCGGTGGCGATTGACCCAGGGTACACGAGGGCGAAAACGCGGCTGGGGTGCCTCATCACGAAACTTGGCGAGCTGGATTTCGCGGTGGCGTTTGCGGAGACCCTGCATGGGGCGGCGAATACCAAAAACTCGCAGGGAACGGAAACGCTTCTGACGCAACTGCGATTGCTACGAAATGGACGACAAGACGGGAACAATCTTTTCAAAAGCGGGAACTTGGAACAGGCGAAGGAAAGGTTCACCGACGCGCTGGTGGCGGCGGCGCGCGTTGGATCTGATTCGCGTTCCGAAAATACCGACGACCCGACAACACTCGCCTCCGTTCCCGGCTCCGGGCTGTTGCTTTGTAACCGCGCGGCGTGTTTTGCTTCCCTGGGCGAGCACGCGTTGGCGCTAAATGACGTGGACGCGGTTTTGGAAAACGACCCGGAGTACTTAAAGGCGATTCTGAGACGAGCGCACGCGTTGATCGCGCTGGGGCGACGGAACGACGCCGAGACCGCGTTTTCGCGGGTACGTGTCGCGCGTTTCCCAAATCCAACAGCCACTACTTGCCGATTGTCCGCCCGTAATCACGTAGTTACTACATACATCACAAGTGCACTGTTTTATCTCTCAGCTGGTGCCTGTTCAGACCGATTACCCTGACTGTTGTCCATACATTGTCCAATACATCGCGATATATATGGCACTTGGTGCCACTCAAGACTGACACTTTTCGTGTAACAAGCACAGCTGCGCCAAGCGCTTCCCGGCGACCAAAACATCGCGAAATCTTTGAACGACCTCCGAGGAACGCAAACCGAAACCGCAGGCGTGGTACACGTAACTTCGACTGCTCAGTACAAACAGCTCACCAAAAACGCAAAGCTGGTCCTGGTGGACTTCACGGCGAAGTGGTGCGGGCCGTGCAAACAAATCGCGCCGCACTTCTCGAACCTCGCGCTCACGTACCCCGACGTGCACTTCCTTAAAGTGGACGTGGACGAAAACGCGGAGGTCGCGGCGTTGGAAAACGTGCGGTCGATGCCCACGTTCAAGGTGTACCGGTACGGCGCCAAAACCGAGGAGTTTAGCGGCGCCGATCAACACAAGCTCAAGGCGTTGATTCAGAAGTACCTGCCCACGGTGGGGTGAGCGGTTTAGTGACTTGTAAATAACAGTTCAGGAGTGACATTTAAACGGTCCCGAAATTGACTAAATCCAGTTTCGTTGAAACAACGTAGACTAGGACGTGTTTGTCACTCGTGTTACGTGTCGTGTGGGCGTGTAGATGGGCGTCTTTGTAATAGCGCGGAATGTGATGAGTGGCTTCGTTTATTTTTGGCGTTTCGGGAAATCCGAGAGAGAGCCAGTAGTGTGTTTGCCAGTGGCACTGAGGGCCGCTGCCGCCGCTGTCGCCCGATCGAGGAGAGCTGTCGAGTTTGGGGGAGTGGTCGAGACCTCGCAGGAACGAGAGGCACGGTGGGAGCGGCGGGGATGTCGAGCGGGGCGGGTGTGCGCGTGTGGTTCTGTCTCTTTCGTCTTTCAAAGCGCTCTCTCGAAAAGTCGTAGCTTTTCTTCTCCACGTCCGAGGGGTCGGAACCCTTTGTTTCTCGTATCGCCCGCGCGTATCCCCTACGCCGAGGACTAAGCCGGCGGTGCGTCTTCCTCCCCAGCGCAGATGCGAAGGAACCTCGCGCCACTGATCACCGGGATGCCGGCCTTGTCAGCCGCCTCCCTCTTCTTCAAGCCCGCGCCCTCGGCAAAGACCAACAGGTCGCAAGCCTTCGTCACAGTCTTCAAGTAAGTAACACCAGCCGCCGTGATCTTGGCCTCAGCGTCCTTGCGGAGCATTCCAGGCTCCATGGTGCCCGTCACCACGACGTTGCGCCCCGCGAGGGGACCGGTCGCTGACGTCGTATCTTTCGGCGCGGCCGGCGTCGTCTTGGCCTTTTTGGCGGGAGGGGCAAAGGGAGTTTCGTCCGGTCCCAGCGCGGTCTGCAGCCTCTCCGTGAGCACGGCCTTCAGCCCAGAGGTGTCCAGGTCCCTTTTCTCCAGTTCAGCGCGGAGCACCGCGACGGTCATCGTGCTGGGTTTAGTCATGGCTGAGAGGAGTGCGGTTGCGCGAAGGGTGCGTGCGGTGGAGTACTGGCACTCAGGAGAAAAAAAATCAAGTTGTCGAAAAAGCCACCGGGCGTATCTTTAGGTTCATCTCCCCACACTCGGCGAGCCAAAGCAACACGCGCGTGCTTCCCCCCGAAACGCTACCGATGGCGACGATGCTGAGTCACGCGGCGCTGGCGAGGCCCGCGTCCGCGTTCTCCGTGTCGCGTCGATCGGTTGTTTGCACGCGGAGCGTAACACCGTCGTCAACGTCCGCGCCTCAACAACAACGCGAAGTTAACATGAATGGAAACTCAGCGTCCCGGTGCACCGCTTCTCCCCGGACGTGGCCATGGACGGTGTGCGCCACTGCACACGACTCCGATTTGGATTGCACTGAGGATCGCGCGGTTGGGTTCGTGCCTGTCGTGCGAGACGCAGCGGACGGCACTTCAACCACCACCACCGCGGCGAAAGGCGACGTCCCTCTCGCCGCACAGAGCGATTACCGCAAAGTGGAGGATCCTGAGTGGCTTGAGAGGGAGCTTCTGCGGGCGGACGACGGGTACCCGACGTCACGTGGAGGGGTGATCGCGCAGTCCCTTAAAACTGGCGATTGGAAAGGCCTTTCCTACGCCGTGTCTTCCGTGAACATCGCGGCAGGGCTTTGGATAGGCGCGTACGTCGCGTTGGCGGCGGCGAGGGTGGAAACTTCAGATGGCGACGCGCTGTTCACGAACGCGAGCGACGCCGTGGCAACGGTTGGTTCGTTTTGGGTGCCCCTCCTCGTGCTAGCCGCGGTGTCATCCGCGGTGGAGGTGGTGAAGTTCATTGACACCGTGGTGGGGGTGCAGAACAGGCGGAAAATGTGACTGGGATGTATGTAGACTTTTATTTTTAGGAAGTACCTCGAGTGAGTCGAGGGAGAAGGGTCACCGGGTGGCGATGTAAAACGAGACTATCGATTAAAAACAACCTCCCTTGCACAAACCGTCTCACCCAAACGCCAACGTTGCTTGCGCGAACTTTTTCTTGGGCAGCTTGGTGTGCGGCACCCGCGGTTCGTCCAGAATCGTTAGCCGCGGTAACGGCACCGCGTGTGGGTCGTGCGTGGCTTTGCGTTTCCGCTTGGGCTTGGGTTTTGATTTCGTTTCCTTTTCCGGTTTCGTGGTGGTCGCGTTTCCGTTCTCAATGTTCTCTTCGCCAGCGTAAGCCTCTCGCTCCAGCTCCGAAGGGTCGCCTATTTCGTTCAACTCGAATGCAACTTCCGTTGTGTTAACGTCACGTCCACTTCGAGGGACGGGAGGAGCACCAACCGCCGCGTCGTCGCGCCGCCGCGGCGGAGGATGGAGCGACGCGGCGACGGTTTGGTCGCCTCCCCACTTCCCGGAAGTTGAGACGGTTCCGGGCTTGGCAGACCACGCGCGTTGGTTGGTGGCCGCAGTTTCTACACTGAACTCGTCGAAAACGACTTCAACTTCGTCGGTCAAGTCGTCGTCGTACCCGCGACCGTCATGTGGGTCAATCGCATCACCCTCGTTTTCGTCGCGGCGCGTCGGAGCGACGTACCTTTGCGCCTCCACGGACTTTGTTCCGTTGTTTTCCCATCGACCCAAATCGGTGTGTGGTTTCGTCACCCCTCTCCTCGCTTCTTCTTTCGATTTCGTAACCCTCGCGTCGTCCGCGAACCACGCCTGGTTGATCTGTGTCTCACCGAACACGTCGTCGTCGTCGTCGTACACGTCGTCCAGCTCGTGGACGTCCAGGGTGACGAACTCCGGATGCGCCGAGGGTACGTCCGGTTCTTCGGTTTCTTTTCGTGTTGCGTTCACGTTCCTCGGGTCCCTCGGTACATTTGCCGTGTCGCGCATGAAGGGAACAGGTACACCACCTCCTCCCCACCCGCCGGTAGAGTCGGCGCCGGGGCCGCGCCATTTCGGCACTTCGCGATGTGTAGTTTTCTCCTTTTTTTCTCTTTCGTTTCTAGTACCAGCGGAGCTCCACCGTTGCGGTTTCTCCTCGTGCTCCGCGGTGACCTTCCAAAACGGCGCGCGTGTTGCTTGTCCGGGCTCGCGTGTTACACTCGCACCGCATTCGCCGTGCACCGAATTTGGCCTTCCAAACCCCGACTCAACCGCGCGAAACGCCTCAGTCACCGCTTTGAACGCGCTCTCCGCAATCGCACTCTTGGCTTTGTCCGGATGCAAAGCCTTGGCGAGTTCGCGGTACCGGGCCTTGAACTTGTTTTGCCCGGCAGTGGGGGGGAGGGAAAACACCGCGTAAGGCCCAAGGGAGTGCGACGCGAGGATCTGCGTGGCGAGCGCCTCGACGTCCGCGGGGGACATGGCCATCGCGGCGACGAAGGAGATGAATCCTCGAGTAATAACTTGTCACCAAAAGTCAAAACCACGACAGCCAAAGCCGCGCGCACCACGACCACGGACCTCCTTACGGCGCGTCGGTGCCGGACCGGTTCCGAGAAACCCCAAAACCGGCCTACGCCGACAACGCGACCGCGCCCACCGAGTTCGATACGCGATACGACCACACGCGCGTCTATTTGTGCGCGGAACTGAGTCGCGTCCGAGAAGATGGGGAACGAGATGGATTTTCAAAAAACAGTGGCTGGCTGCTTTTTTTAGTTGACATCTCATGCAGATTGATTCGGTTACCAGTACGGTACCCTCCTTCCTCTGTAATTAAAAACCCCTCTCACTTCGGCCCGTCCCCCTCTCCCAGCTCCGTGCGCGTCAGCACTCCTTTCCCCTTGACCTCGTCGAAGGTTTCCAGGGCGTTGAGAAACGCCTGGTCCATGTTGAAGTACTTGTAGCTCGCCAATCGTCCGACGAAACACACACCCGGCTCGTCGGACGCGAGTTTCTGGTATTTCTCGAACAACTCCCTGTTCGCCGGGTTCGGCACCGGGTAGTACGGTTCGCCGTGGTCGCATGAGTATTCTTTGAAAATAACCGTCCCTTTCGATGCTTTCGCCTCCGCGGGCTGGTTCGGCTTGTGCTTGTACTCCACGATACGCGTGTACTCAACCTCGGGGCCCGGGTAGTTCAGTTGCAAACAGGGCTGGTAAAACCCGGGGTGGTCACTCTTTGTGGTGTCCGTTTCGGGCTCGTGGTATTCTTCGAAAAATCTAAGCGACCGGTACTCCAGTTTTGGCAGGCCTTGTGAGGCGTAGTACGCATCGATAGGGCCGGTAAATACAGTCAAGCCGCACTTGGGTAAGTTACCCCTTTCTTTAAAAAAATCCACGTTCAATCGAACCGTGATGTTCGGGTCGCTCATGATCATGTTTTCGAAAATTTTGGTGTACCCGTGCTTCGGAAGCGCCTATCGGTGGGGAACGGGATTGATGGGCGTAAAGGTAACACGGGGCAAACAGTCACGGTAAAGTGCGGAGAGGTGGTTAGACGTGGTTTCGTGGTACACGGGGTCGTCGGTTCGAAGCTGAGGTACCGTAACGGTAAGGACGAGCGGGGAGACTGTTTACTCCACGCGGCGCGAAGAAACAGTCGAGTCAAATCCTTCAAAAAAAAACAATACGTACCTGGTGCGGGTCGGAGAAGTACCGGTCGTCCGTGTTCGTCCTGACCGGGATCCGCGCCAGCACGCTCGCGTCCAACTCCTCGGGCCACTTGTCCCACTGTTTTTTCGTGTAGTGCTTGAAAATCGCGTCATACACTGTTTTTGTAACCGAAAAGGGTCAGTCGCGAGTCGCGAGTGCGGGTTCGTAACAGACACCATAGCCGGACCGTGTCAAAGTACTGTGTCAATTTACCACGGTACTGGTAAACGTTACCCGTGGTAAGTACGTTACTAGTGTTCCCGTACTTCCTTTGATTGAAACGGCTGTGTCAAAGAGGGCCAGTAATTAGTCTTTGGATCTGGGAAAGGCGGTAATACGTACGTTCTTTTCCCGCCCGCGTGAGCGCCGATTCCTCGCCGTTTGCGGGATTTTCGTTGACGCTCCTGCGCTCGTTTAACCAAGCCTCCATTTCCGTTTCCGTGTGCACGTTCGCGTGGAACAAAGTGTTGACGGTTTCCTGTGACGGCGGAATCGGGACGATTTTGTACCCCTCGCCCACGTCCACTTTCCCCTTCACGCGGTGTTCATACGCCATCCATTCCGAAAACTCGTTCACGTACTTCCACACGCGGTCGAACTTGGTGTGGAACAGATGGACGCCGTATTGGGATACGCGGAAGCCGTGTTTGTTGATGAAATCGTAACAGTTACCGCCGATGTGGTCTCTCTTGTCGATGATCAACGAGCGCAAACCCAGTTCTTTTGAACCTCGTTCCGCGAACACGCACCCGGAGATACCCGCGCCAACGATGATCATGTCGTAGTGATCCTCCAGATTGGTGAGCCCGGAAAACCAACTCGGATCGTGGTCGTTCCCTCGGCGCACGCTCATGTCCATGCCCGCCCACTCGTCGGTGCCGAGAGTGGTCATGAGAAACGTGTGGGAGAGTCGGGGCTGGGCAACACAGCAAATCGGTCCTCCACAACGTCGGTCCTGCAGACGTATGTCCTCCGGTACCGGCGCGACGATTGTGACGTGACGCACGTCGGACGCCCGCGGCCTTGAAGTTGTTTCAGCGATCGCCGAGCCGTTTCGGGTCTCCGCGGAACCAACAAGCCTCGTCGTTGCTTTTTGTGTTGGCACTCGTACTGGCGCGGCACGTCGTCGTCTCGGAAACGACACCCCTCGCGTCACGCACGCGCGGGATACTCATTTCCTTGACGATTTCGGCCGCCTGCACTGCGACACGGCTCGACCGGCGCGTACGTGGAGCGCGTGGAACACACTCGCGAAGTGTGGACCGTGGGTGGTGTGGATTTCAGATTTGCCATTCGGAAGCGACGACACACCAACACAATCTAATCTAATCTGCGGTGCTTTCTCCACGTCGTATCTCGGCGTGCCTCGGACCCCCGCGCCGAGTCCCTTACGGACGGACGGTAATTAGCTGTGTTTTACATCAGAATCATGTTAGTGCTCGTCGCGAGCACCGGGCAGGAGGTTGAGGTGGAGTGCGACTGCGACACGACGTTGGGTGCACTGCAAACCGAGCTGGAAGAAAAAACGGAGGTTCCCACAAACGACCAGCTTTTGGTTTTTGCGGGCGCGAGGTTGGCGGGAAAAGAAACGGCGCTCTCTAAGTACGGGCTGCCAATGGACGCGAACGGAACGGTGGACATTGTTGAGCAAACACAAACACAATCGAGGTTCGTCGTGCTGTACCGCAAAAGCGAGCTTCGTCCTGTGAAGGGTGACGACGGCGCAATCGGTAGCGCGGAGCCGGAGTGCGCGGGTGTCGCGGCGGAGCGCGAAAGCGCGGGCGACGGGGAAAATGAAACCTTCCCGGAGTACGCAGCGCCACGAAATACGTACGAACCTTTGCCCGACGACCCGCAGTCCTCGGTGACGAACGAAAATCTGCTTCCCTGGTTCCACCGCGCGTTTTCGGCGCAGGTTCGGTACGCGTCTCGACGTTTGCGGTGCGCGGAAACGCAACTCGCGAAGTGCGGGTTACTTGTTCGCGAAACGCGGGTCTCGGAAATCGCACTTCGCGTCGCGGTCGGTACGTTGGGTGAGCCTTTTTCTTGTTTCATGAAGAAACAAAGAAACTTCACGAAAGAACAAGAAAAACGAATCGAGAAACACGAATCCGCGTTGGCGGGGTTTGACGGGGACATGGAGACGCTTCGATTGACGCGACTTAACGACCCGGCGCCGACGGCTGGTACGACGCCGAGTGGAAACCAGTCTGGTGAACCGTCGACTCGGAACTCAGAACTCGGAACGCAACAACCTGTGAGAACAACTTTGATGGACTGCGTTCCCTATGGCCGGATCGTGGATTGGTGCGGCGCGTGTCGTTTGTCGCACGGCTTGTTCAAAACGAAACTCGAGGACTTGGCAACGGAAATCACAGAACTCACACGGACCGCCGAGGACGCGATGTCCGTACGTGTTGCGCCTTTCCCAAATCCTGACACACTGTTTGCCCATACACGACTGACACTTTTCTTTACAATCACAGAACGCGGACGTTTCGACGGTTACGTCCTTGGACCTCGAAACGCAGGCCGCGCAACAAACGTTCGAGCAACAGACGCACGTGTTGCCCACGATAAACAAAAACTTGTTAGCCCTCAAGTCGCTGATCGAGTACTCAAACGCCACGAACGCCAGTACGAGTAACACCAGTACGAGTACGAGTACTCCCTCCGCTGACCAAACACCAACACCAGAAAAAGAAACCTACTCAGTGACTTTGGGTCATGTACAAAAGCTCAACACGCAACAATTGTTGCACGTGTCCACACTGTTGCCGGGGCTGGACAACACGTGTGACACCATCGCGACGCTCCACGAAAGGGTCGTGGTCGCAAAGCTTTTGTATGGGCAAACAGTCAGGATGCGTTTGCGGAACGTCTCGGCGGCGCAGGGTTCGGTCAAGAAAGTCAGGGACAAGCTTTTTTTGCTCGTGGACGTGGCGAAAAAACAAGACGCCGAATTTCTGGAGCTCAGCATCACCAAAAAAGTCCCCGTGGCGTACACAGCGATGGTCGAGGAGGCGGGGCGCAGGGCGCTTTTTGATGATTCGGCGAAGAAGCGCGCTGTGGAAATCGCAAAGGGTTTTCAAAAAGAAAAAGACGACGAGACGAAACGGCGGACGGCTTTTTTTGCCACTCACGAACGGTTCCTTCCCAAAGACGTCGCCCTCGGGCTTGGTTTGCGGAACCCGCTCGTGAGTTACGAGATTTCGCGAGTTGTACCGGGTGACGGGAGCGTGGAAAACGAAACAAACGACGACACCGCGAGCGACGAAACGTAACGACCAACTACTGTACCTCGCGAGTTAACGGAAAGACTTTTAACAACACCGACTCCGCGACTCGTCTCGCCACTCACTTCGGTTCCCCCCCCGCGTCGCGTCCCGGCGCCAACTCTATCCTCCACTTCACGCGCAGTTCCCCTAGGTCCGTCGCCATTTCGCTTTCGTAATCCAAACACACCAAGTCTGTGGCCCGGTTTCCCGCCACCCGCGCCCACGGGTACAGCACTGATTGTAAAAAATTAAATGTCAGTCGTGTATGGGCAATCAGTCTGATGAATGTGGTAAATGGGAAAACTTACCGTGGAAGAGATACGCGCGTTCCTTCGGCGGCAGCCGCGCCGGCGCTACGAGCGCGGCGAGCGCGCTTGACGGCGCGCCGGTTTGAAAAAACTCAAGAGCCTTACGATGCATAAAAGAAAGTGTCAGTCTTGTA
>TARA_B110000259_G_scaffold188476_1_pt1 | contig 13191 bp, 12 predicted proteins | sample TARA_B110000259 | Tara Oceans TARA_B110000259 (sample SAMEA4397649) | marine metagenome | biome: Polar Biome; feature: [SRF] surface water layer (ENVO:00010504); material: water (ENVO:00002006), including particulate matter (ENVO:01000060) such as... | depth 5 m | reverse complement strand
AAATTAAATTAAATTAAATATGAGTGAAGTACAAAATAACGAATTCCAGATTCCTAATATAAATAATTTAAAAGTTGCTGATAAAAATGAAGTAGCTGTTACACCAAAACAAAAAGTAATTTTATTTTGTATTCCTGGTAAAACTTTTAGTAATAGGTTTGTTATATTATGGAGCGACCTACTATTACAATGTTTACTAAATGGATATCGTCCAGTATTATGCCAAGAGAATGATAATAATATATACATCTCCCGAAATAAATGCCTTGGAGCTAATTTACTATCATTTGACGAAGAGCAAAAACCATTTCAAGGTAAAATTGACTATGATTACATTGTTTGGTTAGACCCGAATGTAGTATTTAGATTTAATGAACTTATGAAAGTTCTCCAATCGCCATATGACGTTACAACAGGTATATATCTTCTTAAAGGTGATATTACAAACGTTGTTAAAAAAATGGAACACGAGTTTTATTTAAAAAATGGAACATTTGAATTTGTAAATTATGAGAGTATTTTAGATTTTGATAAAGAAGATAATAGATACTTTCAAGTAGACTTTGCTGATTTAGGATTTGTTTGCTTTAAAAAGGGTGTAATTGAGAAACTTAAATATCCTTGGTTTTCTGAAACAACTAAGGACCCAGTGGCATTATTTACTGATAGTTATTCCTTTTGCCAGAAACTAAAAGATAATAATATTAAAATATATGCTGATGCAAATACTAAAATGAAATATATTGATCCTGGGTTTTAATAAAAATGTATAATTATACAAATATTTTTAATTCTGAAAAAAACAAATTTAATAAATCTTTAAATTTAATTAAAAATAATAAACACGATAAATTATTAAAAACCAGAATGAATATTCTATATTAGATATTAATATTATAATATTTTTATAAACTATAAAATTTCAGTAATCATATCTCCATTAAGGTTTAAATATAATACTTCATAAATTATCTCTACAATAATGAATTGGAGATTTATTATAGTTTAAATTAAAAATTTATTTATCATTCATTTCTAATCCTCATCCACCTTTTAATTTAGTTATAGTTTTTTTAGAACCTCCTTTTTTTGTCGTAGTTTTATTAGAAATTTTTTTAGAACCTCCTTTTTTTGTCGTAGTTTTCTTTGTAGTTTTTAACGGCATTTTATTTTTATAAAGATTTTTTAAATTTATTTAAATTTAAAAAATATAAATTTATATAAATATGTCAGATTTTCGAAAAGAACACACGTTTGATAAAAGAAAGGAGGAATCTAAAAGAATTCTAGAAAAATATCCTGATAAAATACCAATTATACTTGAAAAACAAAAAAATTCAGATGTTCCAAATATTGATAAACAAAAATATTTAGTTCCAAATGATTTAACTATAGGACAATTCGTTTATGTAATTAGAAGAAGGCTACAAATACAACAAGAAAAAGCAATATTTATATTTATTAAAAATATTCTACCACCAACCTCAGAATTAATAAATGTTATATATAATGATTATAAAGATGATGACGGTTTTCTATATGTAACATATTCAGGAGAAAATGCATTCGGATTTTAATAAATATTAAACCAATTAATTTTTAAAAATTTTTTTAAAAATTAATTTATATTTATCAATATTATTATTATTATTTTTAGGAAAAGTAATATTAAATTTAATAATTAAATCTCCTCGTTCCTTCTCTTTTTTATATATAGGAATACCATACCCTGTGTATGTAATAACTTCTGTAGGATCAATATATTTTTCAAAAGTTAATTCTAATGTTTGTTTTCCTAACTTTATTTTTTCATTAATATTCCCAATTAGTATATCTTCTAATTTAATATCAATATATGCGAATATAGCACTTCCGTGAATTTGTATATTTTTTGACAAATCGTATTTAAATTTCAATTTTACATTATTATATATTTTACTTTCAAAATTATAACTACCCTTATTTATAATAATCATAGTGTGATTTTCTGGAACTCCTTTAGGTATTTGTATATTAACCGAGTTTTCTCTTTGTATTACACCATTTTTACATTTTGAACATCTTCTATCTGTTTTAAACATATTTCCTTTTCCTGAACAAGCTCTACAACTGCTATTATTACCAGAGCAATATAAACATAATACTAAATCATTTGGGTCATATGCAGATGTTCCATTACAACACGAGCATATATCATTAATATTAAATTTGATTTTTTTTTTATTTCCATTTATAATATCGTCAATATTAATTTCAATTTCAATATTATCACATTCTTCTTTTTTAGAATTAATTTTATCATTGTTCGGTATCTGATGATTTAAAGAATTTCCCAATATATCTTCAAATAAATTAGACATATTTTCAAAAATATTAGGGACACTTTCTGTATTAAACGAATTTAAGGGAGTTTTATGAATTTTAATAAATATTTTAGGATGTTCTTGAAACTTTGTATTTAACATTTCATCAATATCGTCATCACTAAATTGAAACATTTTTTCAAACATATCAAATGGATTAACTAAATTATCAGTATTAATAGATCCATACAAATCATAGTTTTTTCTTTTAGTAATATCGCTTAAAATATTATATGCTGTAGTAATTTCTTTGAATTTGACTTCGTCGCCACCTCTATCTGGATGATATATTAAAGCTAATTTCTTATAGGCCTTTTTAATCTCTTCATTTGTTGATGTTTTACAAATTTTTAATAAATCATAATGATCCATTTTTGAATAAATTGGTTTAATTATATTTAAGTAAATTATTCTTATAAATTATAATGAGTGATATTAATCCATATGAAATATTAGGCGTTAGTAAAAGATTTACACTTGAAGAATTAAAGGATAAATATAAACGGGTAGCTAAAAAGGTTCATCCAGATAGAGGTGGTAGTCAGCAATTATTTAATTTAGTTACATTAGCATATAAAAAACTTGTAGAAGAATATAAATTAAAAAAAATAAATAAACATTTTAATGAATTAAAAACAGATTTTAGTAATTATTCTGAATCACAGAATAACGAACAATCAAGAAATTCTGAATTTTCCAACAAACAATATCAAAATAATGATTTTAGAGAAGTATTTAATAAGACCTATGATAATCATAAAATACATTCTGCATATGATAATGGATATGGAGAATTAATGATAGAAAGTGACGGAAAAAGAGAAGATATTGATATTGCTAAAAAAATTAATAATATGAAAGATTTTAATAATTCTTTTGATTCTGAACCATTAAATAATTATAATAAAAAAATGATACGGTATAAAGAACCAGAGGCATTACCATCATCTTCAAAAACATTAAAATATACTGAATTAGGAATTAATAAAGTTTCGGATTTTAGCACATCTATGAATGATTTAAATTGTACTGACTATAAAGCAGCTCATTCTATGAATAGATTAGCAGACCCTATGATGATGAAAAATAGAAAAAATTTTAATAGTATTGACGACATTCAATCTGATAGGTCTAATATTTCATATAAAATGTCAGAAGAAGATTTAAGAAAACAGGCTATAAAACAGAAAAAAGATAAGATGAAAGAATATAGAAGACAGGAAAGACAAACTAAGATGGATAGAGACAGTCAGATAAAATTTGAAAGAGTTAATAAATTACTATTACAATTTAAACAAAATATTTAATTTAAACATTTATTCCATTTAATTTTAAATATACTTTATAACAAAATAATGTATCAAACTCAGCATCGTGAGCATTTGTAATATCTTCTCCATAAAAGTATTTATATGCTTCTGTTAATTTAGGCCATTTACTTACACGCATTTTAGATTGTGCTTTAAACATTGTGCAATATAATTTAATATTATTAATTTTTTCTAATGTTATAGTATAATCATATCTAAATAATTCTGACATTAAAATATTTATATCAAATGATATATTATGAGCAATAAGTAGTTCAATATTATATTTCTCTAATAAACCATTTAAATCTAAAACCATTTCGTGAATTGTTACACCATTTTTATTTAAAAACTCTTCAGATAATCCATGAATTTCAATTGATTTTTGCGATACTTGGAAATTATCAGGTTTAATATAGTAAGTATTTTTATCAATAATTATATTTTTTTCATCTAATAGTAACCAACTAATAGATACTAGACGCGCTGAACTAAAATGTTCTAGATTTTTATAATCGTATCTGGCACCTCTTTGTTTAAAAGGCAATCCCGAAGTTTCTGTATCATAAACTAATTTATAATTACTCATTTTAATTATAAACTATTCTTAAAATAACTTTAAACAAAATAATAATTCTCAAATATAAATTTTCAATTTTTTTTAAATTTTTTTTAAATTTTTTATTCTATTTTAAATACATTCTTTCCCAAGAACCATTATTATAATTTGCAAATTGAGCATTACCACGACCATCATTTGCACCTTGTAATACCATTCCTCGATCATGTGTAATATAAACTGGTTCTAGACCTTTTATTTTTTTTATGTCTTTTTCTGTTAAACATGTATTATTAATACATAATCCAATAGAATTAGAATTTTTATTTAAAAATGTTTCTTTATTTTCATAATTTTCTTTTGGAACAATATAACTAATTAATAATCCCATTCTAATTGATGGATGAACATGCCAATTATGTGGTCTGATATGGATTTTATCTGCAATAATAGGGGTTCTTAATCTTGTTAAATGTCTTTCATTTCTCCCTGTCATAGTATTAGCCCTATTTTGTTTTAAATTATAATAATTATAATAACTCCATTTCTTTCGAGAATTCAATTTACTATTATATCCCCATAACCTAATACTTCGAATGTATTGATGGTGCCTGGCTCCCCCTTTTTGAGGACTGGCACGTGATTGTGTTATTAAACCTTCTATTTGAAATCCTTTTTTATTAACAATATCACTAGAAATTTTTATTTCATAAGGCGGTCCTCTCCTAGCACTCCCACCTTTGCCAGGACTACTCCACGCCTGTATAGAATCTAATTGTCCCATATTATGATTTCCTTTTCCTTTTGACCATGACCAATTATCAGTACCTCTCATATTATTACCGGGATTATATTCTACTTCTATTCTCATTTCGACTTCTGTTAATTTAGATATTTTTTTAGAATTCTCTTGTAAGTTAGATACAGTTTTAGCAGTAATAGTTGCCGCAGTTGCTGTTAGAACTAGAGCTTTTGCAAGAGCTTTATTTTGTACTGTTTCTTGTTTTTGTTCTTGTGTTGCTTCTTTAGAAGCTTTTTCTATATTTACCTGTAATTCTTTTGCCCTTTCTAAAGTTGGATTATTAAAAAGTTCTATTAAATGGTTTTTAACTAAAAATCTATCATAATTAGATAATTTTGTACCATTGTTTCTAAATCCTTCTGTTGAGGGTTGTAATGCCCTCAATGTATTAAGAATTACATTATCAATTTTTGATAAACCTGTAACTTTTTCATTTATTTCTAATAATTTAGTATCAATAATTGTTTGGATATCTCTTTCACTAAGTCCCGCATCCCCTTTATCACCTCTTTCACCTCTACCACCTTTCTCACCGATTGCTCCTACATCACCTTTAATTCCCTGTTTTCCTTCAATTCCCTGTGCCCCTCTTTCTCCCGTATCACCTTTTTCACCCCGAGAACCTATATCACCCTTATTCCCTTTATCGCCAGTAGTTCCTTTTTCTAATGTACCAGTTCTAGCTAGTTCATAAGTTTTACCAGCATATTTGAGCTCTATATGTTTCCCCGCATCACCTATTTGAAGTCCGGCAAATTTTTCTACATTATTATTTAATTTTAATTTATTATTTCCGAATTTTTCAAGTACAACAAATGGTTTACAATCAGTAGACCCATCAATACGCGAGCATAATTTAGATGGGTCAGTGACATTAAATTCAATTGAACCATCTGCTTTCATAACAATATTATTATTACCATCGTGATTCGCATTTTTAATAACCAAATTCCCCCCTGCTCCATCTGCAAATTCTATATTTTTCAATTTTCTTTCATTTTCAGTTATTTTAGAATTATTACTTGTTAAATTATCTTGTTGATTATCTATTAATTGATATATACTTTTTTCTTCTCGATCTGTTTTTGTATCATTTAACAATGATGCATGATTTATTAACATACTATCATGACCGTCTAAAACTTTATAAACTTTTTTTTCACTTCTATTTTCTTTATCATCTTTTAACAAATCTCCATGATAATCAATTTTCTTCTCATGAGAATCCCCACGAATTCTTAATTCATTGTCATTATTAGATAATTGTGAAAGATGTTTTCCCATTTTCAAGTGTTTCTCGTCTTGTTCAACGTTATATAGTTTTTTAAATGCTGTAAAAGTATCATCAATATTCATTATAATGTATATTGATACAACTACAACAACACATATTAATAATGTATTCGCAATTTCATGTGCTCCCATATTTATATTTAATTAATATAATTTATTAATTATATTATATAAAAAATATTTACTTCTAAATTATTATTTACTTATTTATAATGTAAAGTAACTTCTTCCCAATCATTTTTATTTTTATTTTTAAACTGCGCATTTCTATTTTCATCATTTTTATTTGTCTGTAATGTATACCCGTCATTATTTTTTATAAAGGATGGTTCTCCTTCGAGTATTATTTTTCTACAAATTCTTTCAGTAGAATTATCTGGATTTTTATAACAAACTTCTAAATCATTAGGAGTATCAACATTTAATATAATTTTCTTAGACGTTATCTCTCTTTTATTTTCTTGTTCTTCTTTTCTTTTATTATTATTTTCATTTTCTAATACTTTGCGTTCTTCCATTTTTAATAAATTTGACTTTGTTGTATCAGATAAATTTTTCAGATCACCTTCTTTTAAATCTTCAAATGTGTCGGGGGTTAAACTTTGCGAAACTTCATTTACTAATTCTCTATTTTCTAAAATATTTTTTTCTTGTGTTGTTAATAAAGCACTAAATTCTCCTTGTTTATTATTTAATACACTATCATTATCATCAATGCTTTTGAATAATCCTTGTAATTTCTCATCTTTTTCTTCTTGTTCCTCCTCATACTCTTTTTTAAATTCATTGAAATCAGTATATAAGTCATATAAAATAACTAAAATTACAGAAGTAGAAATAATAATTATAAATAAATTTAATTTATCTAACATTTAATATAATTAAATATTTTTTTTTATTTAAATTGGGTATGAATTATTAATAATTATATTTGTCAACCCTACAGCAAATTCATGATAAACAAAATAAAGCAATGTAAATATTAAAACATATACTACAAATAATAATTTAGGTTCTCTTTTGTTTTTTTGAACTAAAAAAACTTTATCTACTACTTTATAAGTAATAAATAAGAATGAAATTAATAAACTAAATAATATAATTTTAAATAATAATATATTTTTATCATTAATTTTATCCATAAATAAATAATCATCTCTATCTATATATACATCTTTGAAATTTTCATTTGTCATTTTAATTTATTCTAATATTTTATAATTTAAATAAAATTTAAATTAGTTTTTCTACAAATTGGACAAGATATCTTAAAATTTTCTATCCAATTCTTCAATCCGCCAGTATTATTACAACATTCCCAATGAAAATTATGATTACATCTTGTATTTATAACAATGTCGTCTGTATTAAATTTCGAACTACAAATTGTACATTCGGTAATATTTTTAAAATGCTCAATATCTTTCTCTGAATAATATAATCTCACATTATTATCTATATTCCCCCATTTGAAAAATATAGAAATATTATTGTCATATATATCATCCATTATAAAATTTTTTTTTATAATATTATATGCATAATCTAAATTATTTATATAATTACTTAAATTATTTTGCTTAAATAAAATAGAAAATCTTTTATTAAATTTTCTATTATAAATATTATTAAATGAATATTTAAACATATTATTATAATTATTAAAATTATAATATGAAAATAACTGCAATAGGAATAAAGAATTTTGATTAAATGCTAATAAATTTAAATCAATATTGTTAGTCAATTTACTGATATTGTAATTATATTTTATGCTATTTATATTCTCAATAATATTGAGATTTAGTATTTTTGAAATATTTATTTCTTTATTATTCAATGTATCGAGAGAATGAAATATTAAATAATAATTATTATTTGCCTCATTATTTTTATTTAATTTTTTATTAATTTCAAAATGCTGATTTAAAATTCTTATAAATTTTTTTATTATTTCTTCTGAATTAAAAATTATGTTAATATTTAAATTATCAATATCAATATCTGTAAAATTTTTTATTAATGAATCAATATAATAATCTCTTGCAAATTCTCCAAAAATTATACCATTAAAAGAGTTTATAATATTTATTAATTTATCTATTTCATAATATGAAATATAATTCATAATGTTAAATAATAATTACTTTAATTTTTTAAATATTGTTATTTTAATTATTAGACTTATTCATAATAATAAAGAATGGGATTAAGGATAATAAAGCTCCATTTCTAAACATTAATTCTTGAAGTGCTCTAATTGCTCTTAAACCGTCATCTTTATACAAGAAATATTTTTTATTATACATTGTATTTGATATAACTAATGATAATATAATAAGAATAGCGGTTGTTATAAAGTATTGTCCAATAAATAATTTAGTTAATTCATTAGGCATTTCACTAGATTTATTAAATTTATCAATTAATCCAATAACCCCTAATAACAACAAATTTAGTATTCCGTCAATTACAATAAATAAAAATATAGTATTTCTAAGAACTGGTGGTTCTTCTCCATTAATTAAAACTCTTTCAGTATATATTTGTGACATAATATTTGCTGTTATATTGGTTGATAAATACAGCAATACTATTCTAGCTAATATAAACCCGTATAATACTTGATTTGTCTTTTCCATTATATTTAATATATATTACATAATTTTTTTAAAAGTTATATTATATTAAATTAAATAATAATGGGAGATAATCCTAATATTGAAAAAATTATAATATTTGTATTATATGGTATATTTGTAATAATAGTATTAAATGGTATAATGGTTAAAAAGACAAATCAAATAATCAAAGAAGCAGAAAATGATATATCAAAAGACAAATTTTGTAGAGTATTATTTAAATACTTATTCACAGTTCCGATTATATTAATTATATATTTTTTTATATTGCTATTATTAATTGGTATAATAAAATTTTGTATATTTATATTATTAGATTCTGAAAGAAATAGTCAATACCAAAGTACAGCAATGAATAATCAAGGACAAAGCGATTCTAATAATAAGGATCCCTTTGAAATTTTTGGTAAAAAAATAAAACATATTTTATTAACATTTATCTTATTATGGGTATTAAATATATTTTTATTAATATTTATATTGCTTTTTATGGTTGTCTGTAAAAAAAAAGATGATAGAACTGAAAAAAATATTAATAATGGATACATTAATAATGTCTTAAATTTTTATAAATTCGCATTTTTAATATTATCATTTATATCATATCACTATATCGGGATGTTTTTAGTTAAATTTAACTAGTGTTATATTAAAGGTTGTCGCTGCCCAATCCGGGTTCTAAACTTCCTCGATTTAAAGTTTTGGTATCTTTCCCGAAAATTTCCTCTGGCGTCTCCTATTATGTCATAAAATTGTTGTTTATTAAATAATGGTTTATTTTTTTTTACTTTTTCTATTAAAGAAATAAAATATATAATTAATGATACCAATATTACAACAAATAATATTTTTTTTAAATTTTCTATAAATTTATTTTCATTTTCTAAAAATCCAAGATATTTTGTTTTATTTTTAATTTCATCATATTTATAGCAAAAATTTTCATATTTTCCATTTGAACAATATGTTTGCCGGCATACATCTTTGATTTTATTTTTTATATTTTGGTCTTTAATATTATAAGCAGAAGCACATACAGATTTACCAATAACATTATAACCTTTCTTATTAGCCGCACCATCGCCATTTGAAAATGTATTACATGTTTGATAATATTCTGATTTATTTTTCTGATAGTTCATAATAAATTCTGATTGCTTATCAGGATCTGAAGCTAAAACTTTTGGATAATTATTAATAAAGAAACTTAAAATATGATTCTTTCCATTAATCTTTTCATCTTTATAATTTTTATATAATAATGGTTGTGGGCAATAATATGGAACGTTCGTTGGTGCTTTCTCACAATATAAACCACTATCACTTAACCTATAATTAGTTCCACAATTTAAATTACAGAAGAAACCCCGCGAGCATTTATTTTCTAAATCATACCTACTATTTTTATACCAAGAAAATGGAGAATTTTCACAAGATATTATATTCCTATATAAAAATCTAGATAATGCATTATCACACATTGTATCAAATGGCAATATTACTATCCCAATAATAAATAAAAATAGAACTATAATTAATATAAATAATGATTTAAATAATGTAAACATTAATAAAATTATAGAAGTAACAAATACACCCAATACTTCAATAAATGTCAAATCAAGTAATAAAATCGACATTAACCATATTGAAAGATTAATAAAAGTTGCTATCATATTACTACCCTTTAAAACCCATCTAGGCGCACCAGTTTTCATTGAAAGAATAAGAAGAATTAAAGGAGTAACCCATGCGAATACAAAAGGTATATATAAAATGGTTGCTATAAATCTTACACATAGATAAAAAACTACTTTTAAAAATAACGTTATAAGACCAATAAGCCCTAATTTTCCAATGTATCCAAACATTATAATAAGAACGCCAATAAATTGTAAGAGTTTCAAAGATAATTTAATAATTCCTAATGCCATATCAGGTATTTTAGATAACATAGTGGGTATTTTTGTTAATCCTTTTAAAAATCCAAACATATGCTCTACAACTAATCCTTCTTTACAATGAATCCCCGCCTGACTCATAATTTCTTTTTCAATCGGAGTACTGAACCATATACATTCATCTGTCAATTTAGAAATAAAAATTTTACCAAATTCTTTAGCACTTCCCTTCATTTTCACAATATCCCACTCTTCCCATAAATATTTCTTAATAATAATATCATATAATAAGTATTTTATATTTGGTAATATATAGTCATTAAATAAATTATACCCTGTTCTATTTTCTTTATATGATTGTATATCATTTATAAAGTTATCTGCTAATTTCAATTCAGTAAAACTCATATAAAATCTAGATATAGTCAATAAATTTTCAATTGTTTCTTTATCAAAACCAGGCGAATAAAATAATAGTGTAGTAAATAATGAAGTATTAATAATATCTTTATCTCTTATGTATAATAAATCTTCTTGTATTTCAATAAAATAATTTCTAAATAATAATTTATCCTCATTATTAAATAAGAATCTATATTTCCCGTCTGATGTATCATAATATTGTAATGTTGTATATTTCTCAAAATAATATAAATAATCAATATATATATCATATGTAATTTCATTTGTATTTTCTATTTTATCCTTTAATATTTCAAACATTGACAAGATATTATAGATTTCTAAAATACATTTATCGGTTTTATGTGCTTTGTTAATATTAAATCTCTTTTCCATACTACTTTTTCCACTATTTTTATGAATCTTATTCAATATAGCGTTCCCGGAATCATATCCTTTTCCTTTTTCATCTTGAAGTTTAACTCTTTCTATTGCTATTTTATAATTATTATAATCATCTTGATAATTAAATTTATCATTTTTTTCTCTTTTATATTTTTTTAAAATTTCAAATACTTTTGGTTGATTTATATATTTTAAATAACTAATTCCACCATAATCACCAGTAGTATTTAACTCTCTAATTTTAGTCATTATTAGCTGTTTAATATCATTATCAATATCCTGTGGACTTGTTATAGATATTGGGTTCTGGTATGTATTTGAAATATTACTTGGTATTGACGCTTTACTATTATCAATAATTTCTTTAAATGGTTTTAAGTTTTTAGTATTATCTTCTAAATATAAATATTTTCCATATTTTTTAAATAAATCTACACCGCTGTCAGATGATTTTGTATATATTGTAGGATTGATATATGATATGATATTATTATTTTCAAGTTTTTCTAGATGATCAGATATAATAGAACTGTGTTTATTTATTATATAATAAAGTACATTTCTTAAAAATATATTTTTAAAAATTTCTGTAACATTTTCATTATAATTTGTATTTATAGATTTAGTTTTTAAAATATTTGAAAATAATGTTTCTATGGAACTTGAATCAATATCTATTTGCTGGTTTAAATCCTTATTTTGAATTTTATTCAATTCATTATAGAAATTTTCAATAGGTTTTGTTGTTAATTTGACATTTACAAATGTATAATCTGGATTTGTATATGAAATACTTTTATAATAATCAGTTAAATATTCATTAATGTTAGAATTATTTAAACCCTTTATTTTACTAAAATATTCTTTAAAGAATTTATTATCATATTCGCCTTTAAATTTATCACCATCTTTGAATTTAGAGTTATTAATATCTATATTTTTTCTATTAAATATAGCTTCACCATTCTCAATAAATTTTCTTAATGTTTGATATAATTTATTATTTGCATCGATGTTGAAATTATTAAATAAATTTTTACGAATATAATTCATATATTTTGGTTCAATTCCGGTATCGTGATAGTCGTTTATATTAATATTTTTAGATAAGTTACATTTATTCATAGAATTTTTAATATTTAAATTTTCATCAGCATTTATAAAACTATTTGTCTTTAAAAGAAACTTACTTTTATAATTTATATTTTGTAAAATGGTTGATGGCATAGAAATATAATCTGATAATGATTTTGCTAATGTTTCTGCTAATTCTATATCTAAACCAGTACTTTTATCATATTTACTACTAATGTCTAAAAAATTTGTAAGTGTAAAAGCGCGAGGATATTTATTATATAATCCTCTAATATATTTAGCTGCGGTAATAATAATAATAATTGCAATTAACACTAAAAATGGTTTTAATAAATTTTTACGTATTATTTCTATTATAATATCTGCTTTTTCACCAGAACTCTTGCCAGCCCATTCGTCTTTCTTTTTTTTTTTTTTTC
>TARA_B110000259_G_scaffold180865_1_pt1 | contig 13221 bp, 10 predicted proteins | sample TARA_B110000259 | Tara Oceans TARA_B110000259 (sample SAMEA4397649) | marine metagenome | biome: Polar Biome; feature: [SRF] surface water layer (ENVO:00010504); material: water (ENVO:00002006), including particulate matter (ENVO:01000060) such as... | depth 5 m | reverse complement strand
TCGTATACTCTATATTTGTCTGCATCGTTAATCTTTAAATTAACCACCATATAAACAGTTATATCACTCATATTATTTCTCCATATTACTATTTAATACTAACATCTAGCTATCGTTTTTTGGAAATCCTAAGTCAACTTTACTGTCGGTTGGGTCAGGCCATCTTGTGGCAATGGATTTAGTCTTTGTATAAAACTCTATAGATGAATTTCCAAATGCTTTAGTTTCAGAAAAACCACTATCTTTCCACCCACCAAAACTATGAGAGTAAGTAGGAAGTGGTATTGGGAGATTGATACCGACTGATCCAGCTTGAACTTCATTAGCCCATTTTTGAGCAACTCCACCGTCACGAGTAAATAAAGCAGCTCCATTTCCAAGCTTATGACCATCTGTTATATCCATTGCTTCTTCATATGTTTTAGCTCTAACAAAACATAAAACAGGGCCAAATATCTCGTTTTCATAGACAGACATTCCAGGTTTAACATGATCAATCAAAGTAGCCCCAACAAAAGTACCCTCTTCTTTATCGGAAAGTATTCTTCCGTCAACAACTAATGATGCTCCATCAGGCTCAGCTGACTCAATAAATGAATATATACGATCTTTATTTTCCTGTGAAATAACCGGGCCTAATTGTGTATCGGGATTATCTGTCTTGCCCATTACAAGACTTGGCATCCTTTCTTTGATTTTATCTACTAACTCATCAGCTATATCTCCAACAGCAACAACAACTGATACAGCCATGCATCTTTGCCCAGCAGCTCCAAAGCTTGCTGAAACAGCAGCATCTGCTGCCATATTAAGATCAGCATCCGGAAGCACGATCATATGATTCTTTCCTCCACCAAGAGCTTGAACTTTAGTATTATTCTGAACTCCCAACATTTTTAAACTCTTAGCGACTGGTGTACTTCCTATAAATGCTAAACCAGCTACTTTTTCATGACAGACTAACTGCTCAACAATATCCTTGCCTCCATTTAAGACGCTGTAACAACCATCTGGAAAACCAGATTCTTTAAATATGTCGGCATATAGTCTTGATATCGATGGGACCTTCTCACTAGGTTTAGCAATAAAGGTATTACCAGTGACTATAGCCATAGATGCATGAAGAATGGGTATTAATATTGGAAAATTAAAAGGACCACAACCAGCAATAACACCAATTGGATATCTAACATCTGTTATATCTATTCCACCTGCAACGTTAGGACTCATAATAGATGGGTAAAAATGCTGAACGCCTGCGGTATGTGTAAGAGCTTGAATTGCTCTATCTAGTTCAGCCTCTGCATCAGGCCTTGTTTTGCCTGCTTCGCTTACACAAATATCTATAATCTCTTCTGATCTATTGATAACTCCTTGTCTAAATTTCATCATCAATTCAGCTCTATAACTTAAACCAGTATTTGACCAAGTTTTAAATGTTATTGCGGCTGCCTCAATTGCCTTATCAGCACTATCTTTAGTTGCATAAATGACTTCACCAATTTGAGTTCCGTATGATGGATTTACGATATTTATAGATTCATTAGATTCTGTGCATTCTTTTCCATCTATAAAGTTAGTTACCTTGTACATATTTAATTCCTGATAATATAATATTTAATATTGTATTGACTATACTAGTCACCTGACTAAAATAAATCAAGACACTTATTAATATATAACAATGCATTACGACTTAGCAATTATCGGATACGGCCCTGCTGGTGAAGCCGCAGCAAACCTATTCGGAAAAAAGGGTTTTAAAATCTTAGTAATTGAGCCAAAAAAGGAAATTTGGGATATTCCTAGAGCAGTTCATTTAGATGGTCAGGTGCAAAGGGTTTTGCATGCCATGGGTTTAACAAATGAAATGAGTGAAATTACAGATCCTATAACAGGCGTAAATTTCATAAATGCAAAAGGGAAAGATATTCTTTCGCTTAATTTTGAAGACCGTCCTGAACTAAATGGCTTCAACGACGATGTTATGTTTGATCAGCCGAAATTTGAAAAAATACTAAGAGATCATGCTGAAGAATTACCTAATATAGATTTTGAACTAGGCTCTCACCTGACTAAATTAGAATCCTTAGATAATTCTAATAACCTAGAAATAACTAATACAGAAAACAACCAGATAAAAACACTAACATCAACGTATGTAATTGGCGCTGATGGGGCTAATAGCTTTGTTCGTAAGGCTCTTAATATTCCATTACGTAATTATATGTATGATGAAGATTGGATAGTTGTTGATTATATGGTTGAGGATAAACATAAAATTAATAGGGATAGATATCAAATATGTGACCACAGAAGGCCGACTACCCTTCTCCCAATAACTAATAATCATGTTAGATGGGAATTTAAAATCAATCCTGATGATGATGTAGATAAACTCACCTCAGATGAGAGTATTAGAGATTTTATGGCACCGCATCTATGGAGGCTAAACCCAGATATTGATAAAAATAGTGGAATTTTATCAAGAGCCTCTAAATACACATTTCATGGCTTAATGGCTGAAGAATTTTCATCTAAAAACTGTTTTCTTATTGGGGACGCAGCTCATCAAACTCCACCATTCTTGGGGCAAGGTATGTGCCAGGGAATAAAAGATGCCTATAACTTATGCTGGAAATTAACAGGAGTTCTTGAAAAGAAATATGATAAAAGCATATTAAATTCATACAGCATAGAGCGCAAGGAGATAAACGATTTCGGCATAAAAGCAGCTATCGATCAAGGAAATATAATCGGAACCCAAAATAAATATAAGGCAATGGCTAGAGATGCGTTTTTATCCCTTTCACAAATATTTCCAAAATTACAAGGTACTCTTAATTTTGACTATAAATGGCAATTTACAAATGGTATTTTAGATAAAGACTTATATCCTAATAATAACGTTAATGGTCGTATTATTCCTCACCCAGATTTGTTGCTTAAATACAACGATATGTTATTTGACGATATCTTTGAAAAAGAGTTTGCTTTGGTTGTTTTCGACATTGAAGACTCGTTATTTAGTGTAATTAAAAATATGGAGTCCGTTAAGATATTTGATCAAAATGTCCACTTATTTAATGATGATAGTATTTTTATGAGTGATAAAAAATTACTAAAATGGAAAAATCAAAATAATATATCTGCAATTATTATTAGACCTGACATGCACGTCTACGGATGCTGCAGTAAAAAGGATATTTTATCTAAAGTCGATAAATTAACTAAAAAACTTCATAATGATGTCTATGCCAAAATTAACTAATATAGAAAGTAAAAAAAATAAAAAAGCTACCAAAGGCCGTCATAGCGTAGAAAAGGCTCTTATAAATTCAGCGGCTGAGCTCGTTGGCTCTGTTGGGCCCAATCAGTTATCTATTAGAGACATTGCAGACCATGCTGGAGTTAATCATGCCCAAATACATCATTATTTTGGCGGGAAGCAGGGACTTCTAGAGGCTACCTATAAACAACTAGCCTTTCAGCATGTAGAGCAACTAAAAAGAAGAGACATTGGAGCTGGAAACTTAGGTGATGAGCCTATGTCAGATATTACTGATAATTATTTTAAAGCAATTATAAGAGCTGTTCTTGATGGAAATAAGGACCTTCTAAGAGTTCAAGTAGATTCAAACTTATCCGCGTCACAAAATGCAGTAATAGAATTGGCTAAATTATACGGAACTAAAAAACCAACTTCCGAAATGAAAGCAGCTATAGCTTTAATTATGGTTCTTGAGTTTGGCTTATCTTCAATGAAGCCATATATTCAAGAAGTGCTAGAAATTTCTGAGGGTGAAATGCAAGAATTCTACAAATTATTTTTTAAAGCAAGAGTCCTAGGTGTTAATAGCCTAACAAAGACAAAGAAATGAGATATCTCAATTTAATAACCCTTATATTTACTTTATCAATTTCAAGTCAACCAAATATTATAATTATTCTAACTGATGACCTTGGCTGGGGTGATGTTAGCTATCACGGTGGCTCTATACCTACTCCAAACATGGATAAACTTGCATCAAAGGGAATTGAGCTAAATAGATTCTATGCAAATCCAACATGCAGCCCTACTCGCGCTTCCTTGTTGACTGGATTAAATGTTTTCAATCATGGTGTCATTAGACCTTTTATGAATCCAACTGCTGAGCAGATTGGGCTAAACGAAAATCTAAAAATAATGCCTGAATATTTTCATGAAGCTGGATACCAAACAGCTATGTCAGGAAAATGGCATTTAGGAATGCATAAGAAGGAATTTAGACCAATCAATAGAGGCTTTGAAACCACATATGGTCATATGCTTGGTGGTCTTGGTTACTTTGACCATGTTTCCGCTGGAAGAGTTGACTGGCATAGAGATGGAATAGCTCTCGAAGAAGATGGTTATTCAACAGAATTAATAGCTAATGAGGCAGTTCGTATTATTGAGAATAAAGACCCAGAGCGCCCTCTTTTTTTATATATTGCATTCAATGCACCCCACACACCAATTCAAGCACCCATCAAGAACATTGAAAATTTTTCACATATTGAGAATTTATTAGATAGAACTTATGCAGCAAATGTTAATAAATTAGATTTAGAAATTGGAAAAATAATCGACTCTATAGATGGTGCTGGATTATTAGAAGAAACAATAATAGTTTTTTTTAGTGATAACGGACCTGTTTTTGATATTCCTGCTATTGGTCAAGTTATTGCTCCAGGATTAATGGAAGCGAGAGGAAGTCCAGGTAAATTAACTGGAAGCAAAATGTATGCTTCAGAAGGTGGAATCCGAGTTCCTGCTAGTATTTGGTGGAAAGGTGTAATAGAAAATTCAAAGACTGATCAATTTTTCTTTGTTCAAGACCTATTGCCAACACTTCTAACTGCAACTGGAATTGGCATTGATAAGAATATAGATTTTGATGGCAAAAATAAATGGGACAATTTACTAAATGGGAATCTTGAGTTACCTGTAAATGATCTGGTTGCTAATAGAGTAATAAATGACGAAAGAGCATTATTTAATAATGAATGGAAGCTTTACTATAGCAATCCTGTAATGATAAGTGGAGGCGCTAAATATAGTCTATTCAATGTTATGAATGATCCGTATGAACAAAATGACCTATCCTCCTCTAATGTTGAAATCTTCGAGCAAATGAAAATAACCATGATGAGCATGGAAGAAAATAATGTTCAACCAGATATTAACCCAGTTAAACAATATCTCCATGGAGATACCGAGGGTGGTGAAATAGTTGGAAGCCCCTGGCTTGAAGGTGACTATAAAATAGAAGGCACCCCATCAGGATTTGTAAGCTTTTTTGTGATGTCGTGGATAATTTTTTTAGCCTTTAAATTACAGATAATTGGATTTATATTTATGCTTGTACTAAGCAGAATTTTATACAAAAAATTTATAAAATCTTAAATAATTTCACAAACTTCGTCAAAATCCAGTCTAGGTAATCTCATAAATATTTTTGATGGATCCCCATAACCTATACAACATAAAAAATTGGATTTTATATTGGTATCTTTGAAAAATATTTGATCAACTAGATCATTATTAAAACCAGACATAGGCCCACAATCTAACCCTAGGGCTCGTGAAACCATCATAAAATAGGCGCCTTGAAGACTGCTATTTCTAAAAGCAGTTGATTGATTCATCTCAGAATTGCCTTTGTACATTGGAGCTATATCCATATGAGGAAATAATTTACCCATATTATCTGAGAAATCTAGGTCGTAACCTATAACTGCAACAACCGGTGCACTCATTACTTTGTCTATGTTATTAGGTAACAACGCCTCTTTTAATAATTGCTTTTGCTCATCACTCTTTATAAATTTAAACCTAGCTGGACAACAATTTGTACTTGTTGGCCCCATCTTAGTTAATTCATATATAGATTTGATAGCATCATTGCTAACATCTTTGTCTTTCCAACCATTCATACTTCTTGCTTCGCCAAACAAAAGATCTATTTGATCCTTGTTTAAGATATCAGCATTATCTTTTAAATTAATGAATGAAGCTTGAGCAGCGGCAACCGCTTTTTTTTGATCATCTGTGAGCTCTATCATGATTGACCCTTAGCTTCATCTTTAGCAGCTTTTTCCATTTGTTTAATCATTCCAGGAATAGTTGGGTTTGATGCGCGGGCATTATCAATTTGATCAACCGGCATAGTGATTCCAAAAGTATTTGGTACTTCTGGTCCATATTGAGCCATAGCTAGATCTCTGAAACCTGAATTTTCAGTTTGAACAGATGCATCTATTAAATCACCATCAGTCCAATGCTCATGAGTAAAGCCATGAGGATCTCGCCAATAGTCATACATTTGACTACCTAATAAATGTCTACCAATGCCCCATTCATGATAATACTCATCAACAGTTTTCATATGATAATGGCCAGCCATTAGGTCATCTACAGAATCTTGCACCTCATAGCCAGCATGGCCAAATGCTAAAGCAGCAGCCCCACCTGGAAGACCCATATTGTTCATAGTGTGATGATCAACAGGTTTGTCGCCTTGATCGCATCTCATGAAAGCGCCCATAGAAACTCCATCAGGCCCAATACAATTATTACTTACAAGAAAACCTAGCGTATTTGAATACCAATCAACTGAAGCTTGAGGATCTTTACAATTAATAGCGGTATGTCCTAGTCGCTTAACTTTTGAAGTTAATTCATACACCCATTTATCGCCATGAACCTGCCATTCATCTGCAGCATTTCCAAAACGTTGTAATTCATTTTCTCTTTGTTTGGAAGCGCCTGTGTTTAAGACTTTTGAGATAACGGCGACTGGCTCAGCTTCTGCCATACCGTGACATACCTCAACCTCAATTCCATCTGGATCAATGATAGTGACCTTATGGCCTCCACCTGGTTCGGTATTTTCAATAATTTCAATATTAAATTTTTTAGATATCGCTTCTAGGTCAGAAAAATTAGTTGCCTTATAGGCTGATCCTATATATTTATTTTCACTCCCCTTGGTAGCAACATATATATATGGTGATGTGCCAGTGCCTCTAAAATAGATACTATTATCATCTTCATGTTCAAGCATCATCCCAAAGTGATTTAAATATTTTTTTTGAGCTTCGAATTCAGTAAGTTCAAATCTTACATAAATAATATCTGCTACTTTACATATTGGTGTATTCATTTTTTCTCTCCGTTTAATATATCATTAATTTCAGACCAAACTAAATCGTTATATTCATTTGGACCATTTCCATATAAGGCTATGATCTCTGGCTCCCATTCACCAGTTACGTAATTGAGAATGCCCTCTTTATAGCTATCCCTACTTGAAATAGTTTTCCAGTATTTGTGTAAATTTGGTAATTTATGACTTTCGAAAACGCTACCAAATCTCATTTCTTGAACCCTATGAAGAATAGAAGTCATACAGCAATCAATCGCAGTGTAATGATCACCCATCATAAATTGCTTTTGATGGTTCAAAACTTCTTCAATAGTTACAAGATGTTTGGCTAGCATTACAGCCATTTTTTTAGATAAGCTCTTTGGAGGTTTTCCTAAAATTCTTAGCATTATGAATATAGGCACTCTTTTTCTGATTGAATGTTTTGTTGCATAATCCCAAATAACACTGGTTAAGGGCCTTTTGCATAACATTTTTACTATAAGTTGAGCTGATATTCCTCCAGCAGTAGTTCCTAATGTATCTCCCAGCTCCTTTGTTTCATCAAGCATTACAAAATCTAACAGCTCATCAAAAGAATAATCGCTCCCTGGGCTTGGAAATAAAACTTGTCCTTGTTGAGGATACTGTTTATCAATATGTCTCATTATTGCAATACTATCAGGTATAGGATTTCCGTTATCAACAAGAGTTGGAACAAGATTTTTAGGATTTAATTTTTTATACTCTTTCGATAAATGATCACCTTTAGACTCCAAATAGATAAGATTATATTTATAGGAAAGATTCTTTTCTGCTAAAGCAACTCTAGCCATATTTGAAGCTACCGACTCTCCATATCCATAAAGTTCTAATTTTGACATTATTTACAGTGATTAAAAATTTAAAACAAGTAAACCATAAATATTATAATTATCCAAGTGGATAGTATTTTATAAACTGATGTCTACCTCTCTACAACAACCTTTAAACACTAAATTTAAAATAAATTTAAAATAAACTTGATATTTCTAACCAACTGGTTAGAATTAGGAATTACTTAAATAAATTTCCATAGGGGGAGTATATGTCGACTAAAAAATTATTTTTAACATCAACTTTTATTGTTTTCACAGGTCTATATGTCCAGGATGTGATTTCACAAGAAAGTTCAAACTCTCGACTTGAAGAAGTCGTTGTTACAGCTCAGAAAAAAGAACAGGGTCTTTCAGAAGTTCCAATTTCTATTCAAGTGCTTTCAGATGAAATGATTGAATCAAGGGGTGTAACATCAATGAAACACCTTGCTGAATACATTCCTGGTTTACATATATCTAAAGGGGCAGGAGAATGGAATGTCTATATGAGAGGTATGGGGTCTGGAACTAACAAAGGATTCTCACAATCTATAACTACCATTGTAGATGGTATGCCAATTAATCAAGGCTCTCAATATTCATCTCCTTTAATGGATGTTGAAAGAGTTGAGGTTTTAAGAGGAACTCAAGGAGTCCTCTTTGGAAAAAATACTATCGGTGGTGTTATTAATATAGTTAGTAAATCTCCAGTAATAGGCGGTGAACAAGAAGGAAACTGGAAGATGGAATTTGTACCTGAATGGGGCACAAAAAAGCTTAGTGGTGCAATGAATTTCCCAGTTAGTGACTCATTTGCAATGAGATTGGCTGTTCAAAAAGAAATGTCTGATGGATGGACTGAAAATGCCTATTTAGATACTGGTAGCAGTCCAGAAAATGAATCTGATGCAATCAGAGCTACCATGCTATGGGAATTAGATAATTTGGAAATTAATCTAAAACTATCTCAATTGAATTCAGTTAAAAAAGGTTCAGAAGCTGGAATTTATAAATATGAATTTTCTGCACCATTTGGTGCAATGGTAACAGCTACTCCTCCTTATGCTGGTGTTTTGATTAGTGGGCGTCTTGTTCCCACATTCTTCCCAGATCAAGTTGTAGGAGTTCCAGGTGTAACCTTTTCTGATAATACAACTTATCAAAACCCAACAGGTGGAACTGTTGATTCAGATAATGCGATATTAAAGCTTTCATCGGCTTGGAATGATCATGATGTTGTTTCTACTACAACATACTCACAATACGACTATAACTGGGGTCTTGATGCTGATTTTGGTCCATTAAACTTAATTGCAGTTGATAACGATGTTGACTTTACAGCTATTTCACAAGAAATAACAATAGCCTCACCTGCAGATGATACTTTTGAATATATATTTGGTATTTATGTAGATGATATTCATTATGACGGCATAAATGATGGTTTTTTTGATATGACTGTTGGCGGTCTTTTTGGTCAAGTATTCCCCTTCAATGATGTTGTTGGTCTTCTATCACAAGGAGCTGTTTCTATAGATGCTATAGCTACACATACATCTAATGATCAAAATTCAAAAACTAAATCTATATTTGCTGAAGGTACTTATTATGTAAACGATAAATTAACTGTTATAGCAGGTGTTCGTTTATCTAAAGATGATAAAGATGTTAAAAGTGATCAAACAATGAGTTCTACTTTAATGGGTCTTGGAAGAGAAAATCCAACTTTATTACCTCCAGTTCTTAATACTTTAGATAGTCTGGCAAGTAGAAGAGTTCATAATTTCCCTATTCAATCATTGTCAGATAGTCATACAAGTCCATCATTAAAAGTCCTTTATGAATACTCTGATTCAACTCGCTTATACTTAAGTCTTGCAGAAGGTTATAAGATGGGTGGATTTGATGGTTCTGAAAATGCACCTCAAGTTAATGGAGCTTGTAATCCAAATGTTCCACCTTTGTCAGTAACTCCTTGCACTTATGCAACAACGCCTGGCGATGCTTTTACGTTTGATAGTGAATCCGCTCAAACATTAGAAATTGGAGCAAAAATGGAATTTCCAGAAAGAAGCTTAAGAGCTAACTTTGCATACTTCTCAACTGATTATACAAATATGCAGGTGTCTATTTTTAATGGCAGCTCTTTCCAGGTTTCAAATGCTGGTGAATCAGAAATAAGTGGTATTGAGGCAGACTTTACATGGGCTCCAACAGATAATCTTGTTATTGGAGGTTCGGCTACAACTCTAGATTTTGCTTATGGTGCATATATAGGTGGGTGTACTGCTGATCAAGAGGTTGCTTATAGATTAGCTAATTTAACTAAACTTGGTTGTGTTCAAAATCAGGCCGGTCAAACTGGTAATAATGCGCCAGAACTAGCTGCTTCTATATATGCAAATTATTATATGAATTTAAATTCAGATTGGGATATGGCTCTTTCAATGAATGCAAATTATCAAGATGAGGTATATACAAATACTGACAATGATCCAGATGCTTTTCAAGAAGCTTATACTAAGATTAATGTAAGTGCTTCTGTTCAAAATTCTGATGGATTTGAAGTATCTGTATTTGCTAGAAACCTAACTGATGAGGTTACAGCTACTCAGCTTCTAGATTTACCTTTAGTTCCTGGTTCACACTTCGCATTATGGTCTCCAGGTAAGGAAGTTGGGATATCTTTAAGAAAAACTTTTTAATAAGTGCTATTAATTATTGATACCCCCGATCAATAGCTAAGGAAATCATGGTGGAGCAAATAGTTCCACCATGGTTATTTTTAAGAAAAGACTAGTTTGGAAATAAAATTTCCCTATTAAAAAATCATTAAAAAAATGCCTACTAAAATTAGAGGGTTATTGGGTAAAGACAAGCAAGAATTAAATTTATTAAGGAAAAAAAATGGGATTTAAGTTAGCAAACGTAAATGGTAAATCATCTCTTATTAGAGGTGAATCTTATTATGATATAAATACTATTTCGCAGGGCAAGATTTCATCAGATCCATCTAAGGTATTAGATTCATTGAATGATTTGCATGAACTATCTAATAGAATTGAAGATTTTGAAGCAACAGGATTAATAGAAAAATCTTTATTAGGTGCACCAATAATCAATTCTAAAAATTGTTTTGCAGTTGGACTTAACTATAAAAAACACGCAGAAGAATCGAAAATGGAGTTACCAATCTTCCCTTTAATATTTACTAAACATACATCATGCATAGTTGGACCTTTTCATGACATAGAGTTAAGAAGTGATCTTGTTGATTATGAGGCTGAATTGGTAGCTGTTATTGGCAAACCTGGAAAGGATATTAGCAAAGAGAATGCTTGGGATCATGTTGCTGGACTTACCATAGGTCAAGATATCTCCGATAGAGCAGTTCAATTTCATTCTACACCTCCTCATTTCAATCTTGGTAAGTCATTCGATACATTTGGACCTATTGGGCCTATTTTAGTTTCTCCTGATCAATTTAAAGATAAAAGTTCACTGAAATTAGAGTGCTATGTAAATGATGAATTACGTCAAAATGACAATACAAATGATTTAATATTTAATATCCCTCATATCATTTCATACATATCAGAATTTTTAACTCTACAGACAGGGGATTTAATTTTTACAGGCACTCCATCAGGTGTTGGGGCTTCTCAGGGTAAATGCCTGAATGATGGCGATATCATAAGAACTTGTATTCAAGATATTGGCACTATTGAAAATAAATGTATCAGAATTTCAGATCATTCTAATGCTTCATTTATCCCAGAGTTCATTAAATCAAAGATGCCTTCTAAAGATTAGTAATTTTGATTAAAGCTCTAACAGCATTTTGTTTGATAGCTATAGGGCTTGGCCCTATATTCTTAGATATTAGTGATATTAATTTATAAAACTTATAGATCATCTAATTGCAAATAAATACATTTATTGGTGTAAAATAACGACCATGTCAAAAGAAGATAATCTAGAATTCGAAGGGGAAGTTATTGAAACTCTTCCTAACACTAAATTTAAAGTTAAGTTAGAAAACGATCATATAATTACAGCACATATCTCAGGAAAGATGAGAAAGCATTATATTAGGATTTTAACTGGTGATAAGGTCAAAATTGAAATGACCCCTTATGATCTTTCTGTTGGAAGAATAACCTTTAGAGGAAGATAAACTATACCTTTACGGTTTTTTTAACTTCGGTAAATTTTAGTTTATTTTTCACTATATCAAGTTGTATTTCACCACCTGACTTTAGCTTCCCAAATAGTAATTTATCTACCAAAGGCTTTTTGATATTTTTGGATATAAATCTCTCCATTGGACGCGCGCCCATATCTCTGTCATAACCCTTTTCTGCAATCCAGTTAACAACATTTTTAGAGACGACAATCTCAACCTTTCTCTTATCTAGTTGAGCCTGAAGTTTAGTTAAGAATTTATCAACTATAGATAAGATGATTGTTTGATCTAAATAATTAAACTGAATCGTCTCATCAAGCCTATTTCTAAACTCTGGTGAGAATAGCTTATTCAATGAGTTCATGGCGTCTGACTCGTTAGAAGAGCTACTGAAGCCGATATTGCGCTTACTTAGTAGCTCAGCACCAATATTGGTTGTCATTATCAAAATAACGTTTCTAAAATCAGCTTTTCGGCCATTATTGTCAGTCAAAACCCCAGCATCCATTACTTGAAGCAAAATATTAAATATGTCTGGATGGGCTTTCTCAATTTCATCTAACAATAAAACACAATGTGGTGATTTGGTAACTGCTTCTGTAAGAAGACCGCCTTGATCAAAGCCAACATAACCAGGAGGAGCACCTATCAGTCTAGATACAGTATGTCTTTCCATATATTCACTCATATCAAAGCGAACAAGATCAACACCCATAATATCTGCAAGTTGAGTAGATATCTCAGTCTTGCCAACTCCTGTTGGACCTGTAAATAAGAAAGATCCTATTGTTTTATTATCATCTCTTAAGCCTACTCTTGATAGCTTAATTGCACTTGAGAGTGTCTCAACTGCTGCATCTTGGCCAAAAATAACACGCTTAAGATCAGCTTCGATATTTTTTAGATTTTTAGTGTCAGCTGCTGTAATGTTTTGCTCAGGAATTTTTGTAATTTTAGAGATAGTTTTTTCTATATCTGATTGATTTACAGTTATTTTTTTATCGTTCTT
>TARA_B110000259_G_scaffold187494_1_pt1 | contig 13374 bp, 10 predicted proteins | sample TARA_B110000259 | Tara Oceans TARA_B110000259 (sample SAMEA4397649) | marine metagenome | biome: Polar Biome; feature: [SRF] surface water layer (ENVO:00010504); material: water (ENVO:00002006), including particulate matter (ENVO:01000060) such as... | depth 5 m | reverse complement strand
TATTATTTAATTCCATGTCTAATTTATTTTGATGTGCTTTTGATTTTAATAATCTTTTATTTTCATGTGTTTTTTGTTTACCTAAAATTTTTTTGACATCATAAGACAAAACTTCTTTTTTTTCATCATCATTTTCTATAATTTTTTTTTCTAATTTCCTGTTATAAATTGTATCTAATTCTTTTTTTTTATTTTCTAATATTTCATCTAATTTTTCTGAATAACACTCTGACATATATTTAATATAATTATTAAAGAATAATATTCATTTTTTTATATATAAAAAATATTTGTAATTTAAATAATATGAATAATATGAATAATATTTTTTGTTTTTGGACTGATGATAATATAATTACAGAAAATCGTTTAAATAGTATTAAACAATTAAAAGAAATAACAGAATGTAATATAATTTTTGTTGATAAAACAAATTTGAATAATTATATATTAGACAAACATCCATTACATCCAGCATATAAATATTTGAGTGCTGTTCATAAAAGTGATTATTTAAGGACTTATTTTATGAATTTTCATGGAGGAGGATATAGTGATATAAAAAAAACAACAGGTTCTTGGAAAAATTCTTTTGATATTTTATATAAAAGTGATGCATGGATAATTGGATATAAAGAAATTCCGGGAGGAAGTCCAGTAAAAGAACTAAATTATAATTATTTAGTAGGTAATTGTTCGTATATTTGTAAAAAAAATACAAAATTAACAAATGACTGGTATGATAATATGATTATATTATTAGATAAAAAATTAGAATATTTGGAAAAAAATCCTTCTAATAATCCAAGAGATTCATTTGGAAATAATGGTAGTGAATATCCAATTTTATGGGCAGAAATGTTAGGATGTATATTTCATCCATTAATATTTAAATACAAGGATAATGTGATAAATATATTACCTAAACCAATTTTAAATAATTATTTGTAAAAAGTACATATATATAAAATAAAAAAATATTTTAATATTAATTTAAAAATATTTTAAAAATATAAATATGTACTTTTTTATAAAGATCTAATATTTATATTATGATCACTATCAATTACTATATATTGATATTTTTCTTTACCATATGATCTAGAAATACCGTTATCAGTATACCATATATTATTATGTAATGTAATATTTTCAACAGTATTATGTCCAACAAACATATAATTACAATTTAATTTATTTAATATATAATTTAGATCTTCTTTATCTTGTGTTTCTCTAGTCCATAATATACCATCACTATCAAGAATTAATTTATTTATAATTTCAATATCTTGTTTATCTGTATTATTAGTTAACAAATTATACCATATTTTATTGAGATAAAAAATATCTTTATTATATTTATCACAGATAGCTAAATGATTTTTAGTAATTCCAGCATGACAAAATACAAGATCATTTATTTTAACAACAATAGGTCTATCTGCTAATATATTATTATAAATACCTTTTTTTTGAAAATTATGTTGTCTTTCTGAATATGAACTATTGTTAGAAACATAAGAAAAATCTCCTAAAAAGTTCATTAATTCATGATTACCAATTATTGAAATAAATAAACTATTTTTTGTTTTTGCCAATTTATTTAATAAATTTGTAAAATTTAAAACTTCAACATCTTTAATAATTTCCCATTCATTAATGAATCTATTTCTATTAGCACTATCTATTTGATCACCTAATTGTATAACAATAATATCTTTTTTAATCCATTCTAAATTTGTAGTAATGATGTTTTCATTAAGTAATATATTTTTTAATCTTTTCAAATCACCATGTATGTCACCAATAATTATTATATTATTATAATGATTATTGTAAATATGTTGTATATCAAACATATATAAAAGTGTCTATATTAAATAATACAAAATATATTTTATATTATTTTATATTATTTTATTAAGTTTATAATGTCAATTGAAGATGTTGATTATATGAAAGAAAATAGTATTAAAGAGAATTATACATTTATAGTTGATAGTAAATTTAGAAATCAAGAAGAATATCCCAATCCAAATAATTATGTTGTCAATTTTGATATACCATTTAAAAATGTTTTTGGAATTGAAATATTAGATGTTAGTGTACCAAAAACTATGTACAATATTGATAATCATACAAATAAATTACATATTTATATAAATACAACAAAAAATGCAATTATTAATTATTTTGATATGGTAGAAGGTTTAGAATGGGAAAAATTTGATAGTATAATAAATATACAAGAAGATACTGAAATTATAAATTATATTTTATCAGATAATTTAAAAAATAATTCAATAATTGATAATATTAATAATTATGGAATTACAAACTTAAATAAATATAATTATATTAGTGTTGTTGATATATTACAGTGGAATAGAATAGTAATTGATGTAACATCAATTGATAATAATTCTAAATACACAAGTACTTATAATCCAAAATTATCAGAAGATTTAAAAATAAGACAGACTTTTGATAATTTAGATGAATTAAATGAATATGATATTAATAATTTACGAACTTATAATGTAATACCAATTATAGATAATGAATATGACGAAAAATATTATTTAAAATGGTATAATATCGGTAGTGAACAAATTGAAAACAATTATGGATTAAAATGGGAATATATAGGAAATACTAAACCAATGCATGGTGATAATATTAATAATGATTTTTTAATAAATAATATAATTAATGATGAATTGGAATTATCATTTGAAAAATTTGAATCTTTAAATATTGATATAAGTAATAAAAATAATTATATAGAAATTATTAATATTAATAGCAAAAATTATTATAAACCTAAAACAAATATAAATGTGGGTAATAAATGGGTAAATATAGATATAGAATCCAATTATTACAAGGAATATAAAAATGATATTTTAATAAATGAAATAAAAAAAAAAATTTATAATAGTGAAGAATTAATTTTTACAAATGAAACATTAAATGATTTAAATTTTGATTATAATAATGGTATTAACATTTTTGTAAAAATAATAACAGGTTTGAAATGGAGAATTACAAACAGTATTAACGATTCTGGGGAAAATCTTATTGGTGATAGTGAACTAATAACCCGTATAAGAGATAAATCTAGAAATATTACAGATATAATAGATTTAGATTTAAATGATTTTACTATTTTTCTTAAAGATTTTTTAATGGATAATATTAATTCTAATTCTTATATTTTAATTGATAATATAATATGGAGAACCGAATATACAACATATGTACCAGATGGTACAATTAATATAAATGGAAACATAAAGAAACTATGGTTAATTAATAATAATTTAGTAAATTTAATAAAAAATACAAATAACTATGAACAAAAATATAATCAAATTATTATTGATAAAATAGAATGGAATAATTTAAATATAGTAAATAATGAATTATTATCAAATACAATAATAATAGTTGATAATTATTATTATAAAATATTACCATCATATCATTATATATCTAATATACATTATTATTATGCAATAGATATATTAAATGTAAACATTATAAATGATTATCAAAAATTATTAGATTTATTTTTTGAATTATTTATAATAGAAATACCAATAGGAAATTATACACTTAATAAATTAATAGTAATATTAAATACACAGTTTAGAGAAAAAATTAATTCAGTAATATTAAATAGAAAAATAGAAGATGTTAATAAAAATACAATATTAATAGATATTGATAATTTCGAATTAGAATTACAATGTACTGGAAATACAATTCCTGCAGATATACAAAACATTCTTAAATTTGAAGGAAATAGACATATTATATTTGATATGAATAAATCAACATTGAATAAAACACTGGGATTTTATTCAAAAGTGAACGATAATTTAGAATTTATTAATAATTATAGTTATTTAAATATTAACAAAATAAATACTCATGAAAAATTTTATCATTCTATAAAAATAATTAATAGTAATAAACATAGAATAATTGCTCCAGGTATTGTTTATTTAATTGGTTCTGAATATATAATTTTAAAATGTCCAGAAATTGAAGAACATTTATATGGTTCATTATCTTATACTAAAAATACAATTGGACTTGCAAAAATAAGAGTTAGTAATTGGGGTTTAAATGAAGAAAGTACATCATATCTTAAATTAAAATTGAGAGAATTTCATCCAATTGGAAAATTAAGTAAAATTACATTACTATTTGAAAATGCTGACGGAAATTTATATGATTTTCGTGGTGTAAATCACAATATAGTATTTGCAGTTCATTATTATAGTGCAAAACAAAAACAAAAATTCGAAAAATCGATAATAAATCCTGAATATAAAATGAATTTTATGGATTATAAATATTCACAAGAAGAAAAAGAAGAAGAAAGTGATGTAGAAGATGATGAAAATAATTCACTTATAAATATAGAAAATTATAAAAAAATGGAAAAAAAATATAGTGATAAGAAATTCGATAATGGTTACGAATTAGATTATAATACAATAAGAGAAAAATTATATAATAATATAAATGATGATTCAGAAAATGAATAAATCATATTAAGAAGATATAACATAATTCATCAAAGTATGTGAAATAGAAGATGGATTTAAAAATAAACAATGTTCTTTACTTATATTATTAGAATTATAACACAATGTTTCGTTAGAACAGTAATCTTTTTCATCATTATCAAGTAGAGTTTTTTTATTAATTGTATAATTATTATTTTGAAATATTGGCCAAAAATTATAAATTAATACATTTGAATTATTTTTAGTTTTTACAGGTATATTAATTTCTGTAAATAATGATTTATCATCATTGTAAATACAATCAGTTTTTAATTTAAAAATAAAACAATCGTTTTCACAATTATTATTACTTTTGTATGTTTTTATAAATTCTTGTCTATTTTCTTCAGCAGATTCTAATTTTTCTATTAAATGATTAATGTATTCTAAAGCTCTTATTTTATTTAAATTAAATAATAATATAATATCATCAATGTGAAATCCATTACCATTTGATATATTTTCAATAATTTTTAATGAATATAAGTCTTTATTAACTAAATTATTAGTAGAATCTTCAAACATTTTCCATCTTATTTGTGCTTTATTAAATGATTTATCTAATGGTTTACCAATATTAGATAAATATTCTGTTAATTTTGTTTCAATATCAATAATATTATATTTTTTTTTCTCTTCAATAGATAAATTATTTTTAAATTCTTCACTAAAAAGTTTATTTTTAATTACAAAATCATATATACAATCTTTAATCCATTGTTTTGGTTCTATATCAATATATTTCCAATCATTAGTATTTTTAATTACAGTTAAATGTGAATAATTCTCAACATCTAATGTAAGTTTTTTCATCCATTCAGCAATTTTTTTGTAATCACTATTATTTTTTTCAGGATTATATTCATTATATAATATATTATAATAATCAGGATGAATATTTACATGATGTAATTCATTATCTTTTAAAAATATATATCTAAATTTAATATTTCCGTCTATATTTTTCCATTCTAACATTTTATTTTTTGCATATAATTCCATTTGATCACCTACAATGTGATATTTGTCTATCCGCATTTTTTCTTTTGGTGTTAGTTTATCATAATCTTTTTTATCTTTATTGCATTCTTTACAATTAGGTACAGATTTTTCATGATGTCCACAACCTCTTGGACATTTTTTTAGTAAATCTTTATTTGTAAATTCATTGATTTTACTATTTTCTTCTGGTGTTTTTTTATCTATATTTGTTTCTTCAAAATTTGAATATTTTTCAATATAATTATTGTTATTTGTATATATACAATTAATAAATATAATAATTATTATTATTACAATTACAATAATTGAAATAATATCTAATAATATATTTTTAGTAAACATTTATATTATCTCTCTTATAATTAAGTATATTTTATATTTCTTATTTTATTATGAGTAGATTCAACACATATAAAAAATATATTGAATATAAACAAAATTACAATGATAAAAATATCGACGAATTATGTAAGAAAAATAATGAATTTAAATTACAACCACAACAATTATTTTTAAAAAAATATTTTACTAATAACATAGATAATATTAAACAATTTTTATTATTTCATGAAATTGGTTCTGGTAAAACATGTACTTCGATTATTCTTGCAGAAAATTATCTTAAATTAAATAATAAATATAAAATAATTATTATTTTACCAGCTAGATTAAAAAATAATTTTTATGATGAATTAATATCACCATGTACAAACTATAATTATTTTACAAAAGAAGAATATAATATTTATAATAGTGATTTGACAGATATCAATACCAAAATTAAATTAAAAAAAAAATTCATAAGTGAAATAAATAAAAACTATACTATAATGTCATATGATAAATATCGTTTAATGTGTATACAAAATAGTAATAATATTTTGGATTTTATTAAAAAATTTAGTGAAAATAAAATGATAATTATAGATGAATTACATAATGTTATAAGTGATACATATAATATAGATAATTATATAAATGTTGAAACAACAGGTAAATTAACTAATCTAAAATCTCTTTCTGTTAATTCTACTTTAATTAAATTATTATCAAAATATTCTCATATTAATTCAAAATTAATATATTTAACAGCAACACCAATATATGATTCATATAAAGAATTACCAGAACTAGTTTATTTATTAAATCCCAGTTTTGATAATATTAAAGAAAATTTAACTAATATTAATTATAAATATAATTTAGAAAAATTAAGAGGAAAAATAAGTTATTTTTCAGGATCATCAAAAAATGCTTATCCTAAATCAAATTTAATTACACATCAAATTAATATGAGTCATATTCAAGATACTATGACATATGAAGCATTAAATTCTATGAAGTTTAAAAATACAGCAAACGATTATGAAGAAGAAGCTTTTTTAGCAAATCAAAGACAAATTGGTATTAGTTGTTTAAGTAAAAAATATAATATGAATACGATTATAAATAATTTGAAATTATATGCTCCAAAATTAGACAAACTCATTAATATAATTGATTCTCCTAATATATTTGGAAAACATGTTGTTTATACTTCTTTTGTTAATGTAAGTATTAAGGTTATCGAACAATATCTACTAAAAGAAGGATGGAAATCTATTTTTGATGTTTATAAAGATGACATAAGTTGGAAATCATATGAAAATAAAATTTATGCAATTTGGAGTGGTAACGAAACCGATATTAAAAAAGATATTATTAAAAAAATAATAAATAGTGAAAATAATATTTATGGAAATAAAATCAAACTTCTTATTGGAAGTCCAAGTATTAAAGAAGGTATTAGTTTTAAACATATACAACATATTCATTTAATAGATCCAGTATGGAATATTGCCGGAAAAAAACAAATTGAAGGAAGAGCTATAAGATTTTGTTCTCATTACGATATTGATGAAGATAAACATATTAATCTTAAAAGAGTTATTAATATACATATATATAAATTAATTCCTAGTAAGAATAAAAAAAAATTAATAACAGAAACAGTTGATCAAAAATTATATGATAAAATTTTACCAGAAAAGTATGAATATGTTGATATATTACTTACTAAATTAAAAAAAGTAGCAATAGATTATCATTTATTCAAAAAAATAAATAATCAAAATACAAAAAGTCCAAAATCAAGAAGTAATTCAATAATTGAAGATGATGATAAAAAAAATGTTAAAAAAAAGAAAAAATCTACTAAAGAATTAACATGTATGCCAAAAATTAGAAAACCAAATAAAATAACTAAATCTTGTTTAAATTCATTATATCCTTTTAAAAAATTAAATAAACATAATAAATTTTGTTGCTATAAAAAAAAAAGTATAAAGAATAAAACAACATGTCCAAAAAATAGAAGACCAAATTCAAAAGGTTTATGTGAAAATAACTTATTTAAACGAAAAAACAAACAAAATGACGAATGTTGTTATAAATATGATAAAAAATAAATTATTTACGATTATATATTTGTAGTCTTATCAATTCTTTATCAAACTCGTCTTTTTTATTAAACAATTCATCGCGTCTATTTTGAATTGTTTCTGTATTAGCTTCTGATATAGGATATGCAGTTTCATCATTAAATATATCTGTATTTAATTGTGTAAAATTTTCAATATCATTTTTAATAATTTTACTAATATCTATTAAATCATAATTTAAATTTCTATATATAATATATGATAATATTATTGATAAAATAATAATTACTAAATGTATAAGAAAATAATTATGAACTAACATTATGTGACTATCTATAATTATTATATAAAATTAATTTAGGATTCTACATTAATGGTTTATTATAATATGGTATACAGAAAAAAAGAAAATAAAACATCTCAAAATTCTGTTCCTGTAAAAAACCCTTTAGATAATAATAATTCAACATTGAAAAGTTATGATAATAATAATATTGGAAGTGGATTTTTTAATAGTATTATTCAAGGATTTGCATTTGGAACAGGTTCACAACTTGCTTCTAGAACTATTGATTCAGTATTAGGAAATAAAAAAATTGAAATAGATAATAATAATAAGTGTTTAAAAGAATCCGAATTATATTTAAAATGTTTAGAAAATAATGAAAAAAATAGTTGTATTAATTTTTTTGATTTACTTGAAAATTGTAAAAAATCTTAAATTATTTTTTATATTTATTATATGTAATGAATAAATACGATAAATATTATACAAATAAAAATATAGTTAAAATATGTGTTAAATTATTTAAAAAATATATTAAAGTTAAAAATAGTGATTTAGTTATCGAACCAAGTGCTGGAGATGGTGCATTTATTAAATTTTTAAATAAATATCATAATAAAATTTATTATGATATAAAACCAGAACATAAAGATATTATAAAACAAAATTATTTAAAATTAAATTATAAAAAATTAATTAATAAATATAATAAAATACATATAATTGGAAATCCTCCATTTGGTAAAAAATCATCAACTGCAATAAAATTTATTAAATATTCATGTAAATTTTGCGATTCATTTTCATTTATACTTCCTAAAAGTTTTGATAAATATTTTATGAAAAAAACAATACCTTTAAATTTTCATTTAGTAAAATCATATGATTTACCGGATAATAGTTTTAATTTACCAATTAAATGTATTTTTCAAATATGGATAAAAAAAAATAAGGATAGAAAAATTATAAAAAAAATAAAAACAAATAGCAATTATAAATTTGTTAAAAAATATGAAAATCCAACATTTGCTATAAGAAGAGTTGGGAGCAAGTCTGGTTATATATATTATGATAATTTAGATAATAAAAATATTAATACACATTATTTTGTTAAATTATTCAAAAACTATAAAAAAATTATAAAATTTAATTTCAAAGAAAAAAATTATACTTTAGGTGCAAATAGTATTTCAAAAATGGATATTATTAAAAAATTAAATAAATTTTTTATATAGTATATCTTTTGTAGGTTTTTTATATAATTTTTTATTAGTTTTTTTAGTTTTTTTACTTTTAATTTTTCCACCACCTTTTATTTTTAAAAGTGATAATGTATTTGTAATATTTTCTATATCTTCATTACATGTTATATCATTATATTTATTTAATTCTATTTCAGATATATATAATTTTTCTAATTCAAATAAATCATTTACAACATCTGTTAAATCATATCTATCAAATGGATCAGTAATTATCATATTATTAATTAAATTTGAAATTTTTTGCATAATTAATTCTTTATTTTCATGTGTTATTTTTATATTATTTTGATTATATAGTAATAATAAAGTTATACCTAAAGAATAAATATCTCCTTTATAAGCAATTTTTTTTATTTCTTCTGGTATATCTTCAATATTATTAATATTATTATATTTATTTAAAAATATATCATATTCTTTCTTTTTTTTATTATAAAAATCATCATTTTTATAATAACTATGAATAATATCTAGATTTTTATACTTATTATATTTATCTATTATATTATATTCTGGTGGAGAAATAAAATACCCACTATCTACCCACCATTTTTCTTTCTTAGTATATACTTCATTAAATGGAATACAAACACCAAAATCAATTAATGATAATTTATAATTATCATTATTATATAATATATTTTGCGGTTTTATATCCCTATGTACAAATCCAAGTTGATGTAATGTTTGTAAAGATTTACACATAATAATTAATGCTTTTATAAAATCATAATCATTTATTTCAATATTATCTAGTTGAATGCCTCCGTAGTCATAAATAATTTCGTGGATTTTAATATTTGTTATATCACTATCAAATTTTTCGATTAAACATTCAGAAATAGTTTCTTTTTTTTCATCATGTGTTTCTAAATTTTTTTTTTCTTTAAAAAAATTTTTTAATTTACTCAAAACTAAATTTTTTTTTTCATATTCTTGATATTTTTCTAAATTACTAAGAACTAAATATGATGAACATTTTTTAGGTGGTAAAGATAATTCATTGAATAATTGAATACTATTAAACATTTTATGATATTTATATAATATTTTAGTTATTATAATTAATTCTTCACAATAAGCTTCAGTGTTTGCAAAGATTTTTGATATATGTTTGTTTTTTTTTTCATCATTTTTAAATTCTTTTTTTGTTATATCTCCTACATAATTAGAAGTATATGGTTTATTTTTAATAGATTTATTTATTACACAACCATATCCACCACTACCTAATAATTTAATCATAGTGTAATAATTATATATATCTCTCTTATCTAATTGTAATTTTTTTTTTTCCAAAAAGCATATCTTAAATCTTTTAATATCTTATAAAATATATCTTTCATTCTTACTTTGTATTTATATTTATTTGGTAAATATCTTAAATTATCACCATTATAATTATAATCTTTAACAGTTGTATGTATTTCAGGAGTTCTTGTTAAATTATTATTTGTGCTAATAATTTTAACTATTTTATAACTTTTTTGTTCGTTATTATATTGTTGTTCTAAATATTTATTAGTAAATAATTCAATTAATTCGTTTTTTAATTGAATTATATTATTTGTCTCTTTATATTTATCAAATATTAATATCATATTTTCAAATGCTGTTGTTCTTATTTCAGGGTTAATTAAAGTTAATATATATGTTATATGATCATATATACTTTTTTCATTTATATTTTCAAATGATATTTTATTAACCATTTGATTCATCATAAGACCACATGCATAATAATCTGTTGCATAGAAATAATTTTTTAGTGTATCTTCAGTAAAATTATTTATAAATTGTAATTGACCATTTAAATAGTCAATAAAATGTTTATTTGAATCAGGTAAATCTATTCGTGTTATATCAATTAATCTATCACTTAATTTATATGGACGAGGATGTATTAATAAATACTCTAAACCGGCATTAAACCATAAATGTGGATTATTTGATAGTTGATTAATATCAGAATTAACAAAAAAATTTCCATTATTTATATCAGATATATTATATGTAGTGCCAAAGTCTATTAAGACTAATTTGTTTTTTTCTACATTATATAAAACATTATCGTGTTTTATATCTCTATGTACAAATCCTTTTCTATGAAAATCTTTTAAATTCTTATAAAAAGGTATTAGTAAATCTAAATATAATTTAAATTTAAAATTAGTATTTGACAATGGTGAACCAGATTTTTCATATACAATTTCACCAAATATATTTTTATTTGAATTACTAATGGAAGATAAACATCTTGATATACTTGGAATATTTAAGCGTCTAATATCTGAATATACTGCATATTTTTTTAAAATTGGTAGAAAACTATCGAAATATTCATTTTTATATATTTCTATTAGTTTAATATTTATATTTATTTCTGCATATGTTGATACTTCATCCCGACTTATCTTTGTAATATACTTATCATTCGTGTCTTCTGTTATAAATAAGTTTTGATCTATTGTATAAAATGCAGGAATAATATCAGCAGGTATACGCAAAATATCTAAACTTCTATTTATTACACAACCATAACCACCTTGACTTAATAGTTTAATTTCTTGTTGATAATTTTGAAGTTGTTGAGGATATAGAACTCTTTGTTGCATCATATTAGGAATTTGTTGCATCATATTAAAATTTTGAAATTGTTGTGGACTAGGAGTTCCTCCTATTTTTTTTTGATATTTTTTTCTAGTTGTAGTTTTCTTAACAGTTTCATATTTTTTAAGTTTTTTCTTAACAGTTTCATATTTTTTAAGTTTTTTCTTAACAGTTTCATGTTTTTTAAGTTTTTTCTTAACAGTTTCATGTTTTTTAAGTTTTTTATTAACAGTTTCATTTTTTATAACTTTTTTTTTAACAGTTTCATTTTTTATAACTTTTTTAACAGTTTTATCTTTTTTAAGTCTTTTTTTAACAGTTTCATCATTTTTAAGTTTTTTCTTAACAGTTCCATTTTTTTTAAGTTTATTTTTAACAGTTTCATCTTTTTTAATATAATGTGATATATTCATAATATATTATTTCTAAATATAATGAATTAAAAAAATTATTTTATAAAAAGTTGAATACGCATATTATTAACATTTTTATCATTTAAGTATTTATTATTTATTACTTTACTTAATGGAACATCCTTATCATGTATTAGTAAATTCAACCATCGTAATTGATATATAATAGAAAACATACCACATTCAGTATTTTGAAATTGATGTTGTTTATTATTGTGTTTAATTTTAAAAACTTTATTTGGATATATTATATTACATTGATTTTTAATATTTAATAAAAAATCATTTATCATTTTTGGAGTTTTTCTAGAAGCACTATCATAATAATATGCGCCAAATGATTTAGAATTAGAATCTAAAATTATAAATGTAGATGTCCAATGTGAACCTGGTTCATTATGTTTATCTAAATTTGTAATAAAACCAATATATTTAATATTTTTTTTAATATATGAATTTTTTATATCTATATTACAAAAATCTGAATGTAAACAATTACCTAAATTATCTTTTAATGCAAAATCAATAGAGAATGTTCCAATATATTTGTAATTATATTTTTTAGTATTATTATATTGAAACATAACATTATCTATATCATAATTTGATAACCATTCTTTATTATTTTTATGCCATGATTTTGGCATTTGTGGAATAAAATTATTTTTTTTTATTAATTTTAAATCATATCTATCAATCGGATACATTTTATTTATTATATCCGGCCATAACCAGTATTTTCCATTACCTTTTGTTATTTTTTTCATTTTATTGTCAAGTTTTTTAAATAAATCA
>TARA_B110000259_G_scaffold185051_1_pt1 | contig 13415 bp, 11 predicted proteins | sample TARA_B110000259 | Tara Oceans TARA_B110000259 (sample SAMEA4397649) | marine metagenome | biome: Polar Biome; feature: [SRF] surface water layer (ENVO:00010504); material: water (ENVO:00002006), including particulate matter (ENVO:01000060) such as... | depth 5 m | reverse complement strand
TTATCCATCTCAACACCTGTTAGGTCTGACTTGACTCTGATCTGGACATTGTAATCAATGACTCTTTTAACAGCTACTAAAATTTTCATTGGTAGGATAATATCTTAAGGCTTTATGGATACAATAATTTTTTATAATTATATCCAATATATATCTAATGTTTTTCATTTACTTTGTCGTATTAATTTTTAGCAATGGGAGGAGTTATTAAAGATTTACTAACACCTAATTCTATATCCTATTATTTTAAATATAATTTTCAAATATTGTTATTACTTAAATAATTTTAAATAAAGAATAATAATCAAATATATAAGTAATAATGAATATATATTCATAATACTTTATAAGATTTATATACAAAATTAGTTACAAAATAATATTTTCTATTGCAGTTATAATAATTTATTGAAATAAAGATGCTAAGTAAATAATTTAAAAGGAAATTTAAATGAAAAAAATTTTACCTGACACAAAAAAATTTAATGATGGGCTTAAAACAAGAAAAGAAGTACTTGGCGAAGATTATGTAAACAAATCTCTATCTAACGCTGATGATTTTACTATGGATATTCAAAAATTAGCAACAGAGTATTGCTGGGATGAAATTTGGAATAGACCTGGTCTCGATAGAAGAAGTAGAAGTTTGTTAAATTTAGGAATGATTGCTGCAATGAATAAACCTCAAGAACTTAAAGCTCATATTAAAGGAGCAATAACAAATGGAGTAACTAAAGATGAACTCAAAGAAGTGTTTTTGCAAGTTGCGATATACTGTGGATTACCAGTTGCACTAGAAAATTTTAGATTAGCTCAAGAAGTATTTAAAGAAAATGATAAATTATAATTGAAAATTTCAAATAGAAAATTGAGTTTTATAGGACTAGGACAAATGGGACTTCCTATGGCAGTTAATTTATTAAAAGCAGGTTATTTAATTAATGCCTATGACATTAATAAAAATTCAAGAAAAAAATTTGAAAAATTAGGCGGCGAAATTTCTAATAATCTAGAAGACTGTACAAAAAATGCAAATTTTATTATAACTATGCTTCCTGACGGTGATATTGTAAAAAAGACTATATTAAGTTATCTAAAAAATAGAAAGCTATTGAATTATGAGGTCATTGTAATAGATATGAGCTCCTCAGACCCTATTGGAACAATAGCCTTAGCAAAAAAAATAATTAAAAATAAAATAAAAATTATAGATGCTCCGGTTTCTGGAGGTGTTAAAAAAGCTATTTCTGGCGATCTTACAATAATGGTATCTGGAAAAAATAAAGAAGTTTTTAAAAAAGTTAAACCAATTTTAAAATACCTAAGTACAAATATATTATTAACTGGCGCACTTGGTTCAGCTCATGCGATGAAAGCTATCAATAACTATGTATCAGCAATGGGATTAATTGCAGCCAGTGAAGCTATTATTCTTGGAGAAAAGTTTGGAATAGATCCTAATACAATTAATGAAGTATTAAATGTCTCTTCAGGAAAAAATAATTCTACTGAAAATAAAATTTGTCAATTTATATTAACAGAAAAATTTTCTTCAGGGTTTTCTTTAGCCTTGATGTCAAAAGATATAATGATTGCTAATAAGTTAGCTAAAAAACTTAATATTAAGCCAATTGGAATTAATTTTTCTACCAAAATATGGGCAGATGCGAACAATCACTATACGAAAAATTCAGACCATACAGAAATATTCAAATATTTAAAAAAAATATCCACAAAAAAAAATCCTAAAAAATAAAACCATATTAAAAATAATGTGAATATATATTCAATACTATTTATATAATTGACATAAATTTTTATTAAACTTAACTTAATATAAGGAGTAAAAAATTGTCAGAACCTTTATTAAATTTAAATAATCTATCTGGAACTCTCAATAAAGACCCAGAGTACTCTAGGGAAATTCGTTATTTTAGTGGTCTAATAAAAATTGAAATTGATAATATTCAACAAATATTAAATTATAAAAATGGTGCTCTTTTAGATGTTACTGTTAAGAGCACTGATGACAATCAATGTAAAATTATTGTTAAAGGAGACAGAGATACTTGGCTAAAAATGTTAGCTTTAAAACCTATTCCTTTTTATCAGTGCATGCAGTCAACAGCTGTAAAACATGATTTATATATGAATGTATCAAGTGAAACATTTGCTTACTTACCAGCCTTAAATCGTTTAATGCAAATTATGAGAATTGAGTTTAATAACAGGAGTTCAAATTAAATGCCAAAACATGATCCTATTAAAGGCCAATATATTTACCTCAGTGTGGAAGGAGTTGAATATAGAGTATATTATGAAGAAGCGGGTGAAGGAATTCCTCTTTTAGTTGGCCATACTGCAGGATCAGACGGCAGACAATATAGACATCTATTATGTGATACTGATGTTACAGATCATTTTAGATGTATAGCTTTCGATCTTCCGTTTCATGGAAAATCTTTACCACCTTACGGAAAAAAATGGTGGGAAGAAGAATATAATATGACTAAATCTTTGATGATGGCTTTTCCTAATGCTTTATCAAAAGAATTAGGACTAGAAAAGCCAGTATATATGGGGCAATCAATGGGAGGGCATTTAGCTATTGATTTGGCTTCACAGTTCCCTGATACCTATAGAGCCACAATCGCTGTAGAGGGCGCATTAAGATCAGCCGCCGAATATGTTGATGTTGGTATGGCGGGCATAAGGTACGAATTTGATAATCCTAATGTAAATAGAGCATCAACAGGAGCTGCAATGATGCTTAATTTATCTCCCTATTCTCCTGAAGAAGATGTTAGGGAAACTCAATGGATGTATATGTGTGGTGGTCCGGGTGTTTTTGCGGGAGATCTATTCTATTATTACTACGACCATAATGTAAGTATCGAAGAAGCTAGCAAGATAGATACATCTAAATGTATGCTTTATATGCTTACTGGTGAATACGATCCCAATACTTCTCCGGCTGATACTCAAAAAGCAGCTGACGTAATACCAGGCTGCAAGTTTCAACCTATGGAAAAACTTGGACATTTTCCTATAATAGAAAATTACCCTCAATTTAAAAAATATTTAATGCCCATATTAGAAGAAATAAAAACAAAGTAAAATTTTTTGGAAAAGCTGAAGATTTTCAATAATTTAAGAGGTATCTTGTTATGATATTAGTAATTTTTTAAAAGTCAGTATAACTGGATTTTAAAAAAGTTGCATCACAATCAATAACAAATCTAGTCAATTGAACTCTATTTTTTAAATTAGTTTTGGAAAGCATGTTGGTAATATGTGTTTCAACTGTTCTTTTGCTAAGGTTTAATTTTTTTGCAATTTCATAATTGGTATAACCTTTTACGACATAAACTAAAACTTTATTTTCTGCACCGCTAACTAATTTATCTAATTTATAATTTATAAATTTCAACATTGATATTAGTATATCTATTTTTTATTAAAATTTCTTAGTAAACTTTTATATATACTTTATTGCTACAATTTTAATTTACTTATTTCTTATCTTAGAAGTTTTCTTTTGATCAATTGTGAAATTATTTGTTATTAAATTTTTGATAACAACTACTCCATAAGTATTTTTTGCTCTATCTATAGTTTCGAACCCGCATACCACGTCTTCTAAAACTAAATTAGCCTCTCTTTCAAAAGCAAAACCATAACCCCCACCCGAACAATCAATGCCGCGTATCATATCGCCAATGCCGAGTTTAACTTCTTGTGCATTACCAAGTTTTTTATTAGATCCATCTTTTCTAAATACCCATCTTTCTGCTAATGTTCCATCCTCACCCCCTACTGCTCCACGTGGTGCAAATTCTTGCCCGTCACCAGGATATATGATTGTAAAATTTTCTGATTTTGATACAAAATCTATAACCATTGCAGGCGCTCCTCTTTTTCTTCCAGCACCTCCTGTGCCAGAAATCAATGATAATTGTCTTACTTCCATTGGGTGTTTCAATTCATCAACCTCTACGGAGTCACGATAGATTAATCCTGCGCAAACAGGTAATCCAAATGTAATCCATCCATCAGCTAAAGCTGAAGCTGGACCTCCATTAGCCGAAAGATGTAACTGATTCACAAAATTGTTATTTGAAAATCTTGGATCCGTTCCTGATACTACTGACATTGCCACACCTAAACCCACAGCACCTTCCGCAAGTCCATATTTATTGCCAAGTTGAGAAAAAGCATGTCCAACTAAATTTACCATTCTATCGCTTACGTTTGTTGTAGCAACGGAGCACGATGAAGGAAACCTTGGTATACCCGTCACGCACCCTTCACGAAGAAGCACATTAACTCTTCTAAAACTTCCTGCATTTTTAGGAACATCAGATTCTAGACAGTTAAATAGGCCTGCCATAACTGCAGATACTGCTGTTGCCTCACTTTGATTATAGCCGCATTCTAAACTATCGATATTATTTCTTAAATCAATTGTTACCATCTTTTTTTTATTATTTATCTCTATACTAACCTGCAAGGGGATTCCATTTGGCAAAAAAGGAGTCGAATCATGTTTCGCTTCATCAGTAAAATTACCATCTGGTATATTTGTAATTGCATTTTTCATTCTTTGTTCAGAATAATTTAGCCACTGAGAAATAAATGCTTTAATAGTTTTTAGTCCATATTTTTTACACATTTTAATTAATTGCTTCTCCGCTATTCTAGCTGCCCCTATTCCTGATAAAAAATCACCATACCACTGTGAAGGCACTCTTATTCTTTTTTCCATCATCCTAACAACATCTGCAACCATTTTAAAATCACGCTGAATTCTGACTGTTGGAAAAATTAATGCTCCCTCTTCATAAACATCTTTCGCCATTGACATATAGGTTGTTGGCAATGAATTACCACAATCAGCTTGATGAGCTTTAGCTACCGCAGTAAAAACATGGTCTCCTTCAAAAAAAACTGGGACTAAGAAAGTATGATCAGCGGCGTGAGTGCCGCCAGTATATGGATCGTTATGAAGATAACAGTCTCCTTCTGCAATATCTTGGTGTAAATCAACTATACATTTTGCCTGCATATCAGAACCAAAAATATGGATTGGTAATCCTTCTGCTACTGCGAACAACTCTCCTTCGCCTGTACAAATAGCGCATGAAAAATCTCTAGCTGAATTAATTACTCCTGAACGAGCAGTTTTAAGAATTGTATGCGTCATTTCTCTAATAATGCCGTCCATTCTATTAGCCAAAACAGACATTAAAACAGGATCAATAGATTTTATTTTATAATTTTTATTCATTTTTATTTTGATCATAATTACAATTAAGAATGTAATGATTATTATTGCTTACAGTTGCTGACATACCAGGAAAGACCACTACTGTTGTTGAAGGCTCTTCAATTATACAAGGCCCTTTAATTAACATACCAGGAAAAAGATTGTTAGATTTGAAAATTTTAGTCTTTTGAGATTTTTTAGATCCAAAATAACAATAACGACTTATATTATCTAATTTTAAATTTTTATTCTTTTTATTCTTTTTATTCTCAGTAAGTTTTATGCCCGATTCAACTAAAAGTCTTATTTTCCAAACAATAAACTCAATAGCGCTACCTTCGTCTCTTAAAGCAAAGAGATGTTCATGCACTTTATGAAAATTTTGCATTAATTTATTTACTATTTTAGAATTTTCAAAATCACCACTTGGCACAGGAACTTCTATTTCCCAAACCTGGCTTGCATATCTAGCTTCTACACTGAGTTCCATTTTGTAATTTTTTTTACGATGCTCAATAGGTAAAGATAAGCGAAATTTTTCTACTCGTTTTTTAATACGATTAATAACAGAATTTACAGCCTTACCATTAAAATCTTTAGAATGGGTAAAAAAACTTTCACTTTCTTCTGAAATAAGATCAGCAAACTGCATTCCACACGCTGAAAGTGCTGAAGCTTGTTTTGGTAATATCACCTTACTTATTCCTAGTTCCATAGCTATTAACATAATATTTATCCCAGCAGCTCCCCCTCCAGCAACAATAACACTTTCCTTTGGGTCTATTCCTTTTGTAATTGTTACATCACGAACAGCATTAATCATTACTTCAGAAGCCAAATGAAGAATGCCATAAGCTGCCTCTTCAATAGTTTTGTTAAGTTGAGTTGCTATAGATTCAATTGCTTCACGAGCAGCTTTTATATCAAGATTCATTTGACCACCAAGAAAGAAATCAGGATTAAAGTAACCTAAAACACACGCAGCATCTGAAACAGTAGGGAGATTACCTCCTTGTCCATAACATGCAGGGCCTGGCTGTGCTCCAGCAGATTGAGGTCCTACTCGTAATAATCCTCCATCATCGAACCACGCAATTGATCCTCCACCAGCCCCAATAGAACTTATATCTACAGAAGAAATACTTAGAATATGGCCAATCCAATCTCCTCCAAGCCAAGTATCACGACTATAACGAAGCTTATTATTGGTAATTAATCCAACATCAAAAGTAGTTCCTCCTGTGTCACATACAATATAGTTAGATCCTGCTTTTTCTAAATTGCCAAACATTCTAGCTGCAACAGGAGCTTGTGCAGGTCCAGATTTTGCTGTGTGTATTGGATACTCAACTATGTCTTTTACTTGTGCGCACCCACCAGCTGAAGTTGAAATAAGAAATTCTCCTCTATAACCTGCTTTCTTTAAATCTTTCTCAAGATTAATTAGATGATCTTGCATAAGCGGTTTTAATGATGCATCAATCGCTACACTCGAAGCCCTTCGATATTCACGCAAAATTGGAGTTAACTTATGCCCAAGCGAATAAGGGATTTTTGGTAATATCTTACCTATCATTCTTCCAATCTTCAGCTCATGAATTGGATTAGCAATTGACCAAAGAAAGCTAACAGCAATTGCTTCAAAACCTAATTCCCCTAAATGTAAAATTATTTCGGTGGCTTGCTTCTCATCCAATGGAATAGATATTGTTCCTTCGGAGCTAATTCTCTCTATAATTTCAAATGTTCTTTCTTTTGGAATATAAGGTTTTGGAAAATTTTTTGAAAAATCATGAGGCTTAGATTTCCCTCCTTCTTTTAATATTAAGGTATGGGCAAAACCTTTGGTAGTTAGAAAAGCTGTTTTTGCACCAGTTCCTGTTATGATTGCATTCGTAGCTCTAGTTGTGCCGTAGATAAAAATTTCTGTATTGGTCAATAATTCTTCAAGTGATATATTTAATTGTGAAGCTGCATCTTTTATGGCGCCTTTAACACCATCATATGCTCTTTTAGGTGTTGTGAGAGATTTACCTACTGTTAATGTTTGTTTTTCGCTATATATGACCGCATCAGTAAAAGTTCCGCCAGTATCAATTGAAACTCTGTACTTCAATTTATATTTGATCTCTTATCTGGGGACTACGAGCATATAAAGCCACCATTGGAATAATTAGTAATCCAAAAACTGATTGTTGCATAGCATAAGAAAGTCCTAAGCCAACTAAAAGTGAAGTCAAAACTGTCAATACCAAGGTTCCCACTACTGTACTTCCATATCCACCTTGCCCACCAAGTAGAGAAGTCCCGCCTATTACTACAGCAGCAATTGTTGTAAATAAATATGGATCACCTATACCAACAAAACCTCCTCCGGAAAAACCAAGTAAAATCATTCCTGTCATTGCTGACATTCCCCCGCTTATTATATAAGCTAAATTCCAAATTTTAAATTCTGATATAAGAATACGAGAAGAGGCACGTTTATTTCCCCCCACTGCATAAAAGCTACGTCCAAATAATGTTCGAGACATAATTGCCACCATTATGATTGTAATTATAAGCCAAAGAAAAACTACAGGCGGTAGTGGAAAACCAAATGTATTACCACCAAATGATGACATATTTCTAATCCAAGATGGAACCTGGCTAAGAACATTTCCTCCATAAACCCCACTACTTGTAAAAATTTGACTAACTCCTACAACTATGAAACCAACACCTAATGTAACTACTATAGATTGTCCTTGCAGTCTGTATGACAGCAAGCCATTAATTAATCCCACTATAAGCCCACAAAAAATAATTATAAATATAGCTAAAGTCGTAGGTAGTCCTATATTAAGAAGACTCGCTAGAAGAATATTTGCTGAGCCAATTACGTAAGGTATAGACAAATCAATACCGCCAAGTAAGGCACAAAGAGTTTGTCCAATTGAAGCCAATCCAAGAAAAGCTGCAAGAAGCAACATTGAGCGAATACTAATAGATGAAGCAAAACTAGGAACGATTAGAGCGCCAATACTTATTAAAATGATTAATAATGAAATGGCAAATAAAACATTTTGTCCATGTATTATATCTTTAATATATGAATAATTTTTTTTCATAATTTTTCTACTTTTTTATTCATTAAACTATTAATAAGAAGGGAGAGAGCAAGTATTACTCCCGTTGAGGCCTGAGTAACAAAACCGGATACATTCCCAAAATTAAAAGAAGAAAGAACGTAGCTAATCATGTACATATTAATCGACCCAAGAACCGATCCTAATCCCCCGCCTATTCCTCCTGCTGGGCTCGTCCCCCCCAGTATCATTGCTGTGATTGCCGCTAAAGTATAGGTATTACCCTGTGTGGGATCTCCAGAACTAATTAATGCTGTGTAAGTTAATGCGGCCATACCTGCAAAAATTCCTCCCATGATATGAGCACCAAACCTTGCTGCAACTGTATTAACACCACTTGCGAATGCCATCCTTTCATCAGCGCCTGTTAATAAAATTTGCTGATAAAAACTAGTTCTAGAAAATAAAAACCAAACAATTATCATTCCTGAAAGAATAAAAAAAATTGGTGATAAAATTTCTGCACCATAGCCCCACCCATACATCCACTCTGGAGAAAAACCTGAAGGCCTATCCATAATTGTTAAATTTACTCCCGTGAGAACAAGATATCCGCTCAAAGTTACTATAATTGGAGATACTCGAATGTAAATTATGATTGCGGCTACTATTACTTGGTACAAAATTCCTGCACCTAAAACATAAGATACTACTAAAAATGGTGATGTATAACCATTACCTACAAGCCATGCCACTAAAGAAACATTTATAAATCCAATTAAGGGACCTACTGATAAATCAATACCCCCTCTACCAACCAATGCAATTGGAGTTAAAGCTAGGGTAGCTAGAATTAAAGGTGAGATGACTATAATAGCTCCACCAATACCATCGCTAGAAAAAAGATGAGGCGCTCTAAATATAATTACAATAAGTAAAATCATAATCAATATTATTGGAACCAATAGATATTTTTTACGTTCAAGACGAGGGTTGCGTATATACAGATGATTAAGTTTTGAAAAAAAAGTCAATTTACTTCCATTAATTTTCTTTATTTGTTAGGTTTGAGGGATCCAAATTTCCAAACATAGCCGTCAATATAATATCTTCAGAAAAATTTTCTGGAGTAATGGTAGCGAAAGGACAGCCCGCTCTAAAAACAATAACCCGGTCTGCAAAATCAAAAAATTCCTCAATCTCACTCGAAAGATAAATTACAGAACCTCCAGCAGAAACAAAATTTTTAAATTGAGAATAGAGCTCTTTTTTAGTTCCGACATCAACACCCCTAGTTGGATCATTAAGAACTATAATTTTTGGCTTAGTTGCTAAAACTCGACCAATAAGAATTTTTTGTTGATTACCTCCTGAAAGTGAAGTTATGCGATTAGAAGACCTACCCATTACAATGGATAAATTTTTTTTTTCTAAATTAAAAGATTTTTTTAATGGTTTCATTTTTATCCAACCAAATTGGTTAAATAAAGTACGGTACAAAACTAAAGAAAAATTTTCGAAAATACTTAGATTAGGAAAAATGCCTTCATTGGCACGATCCCCAGATATATAGGCTACACCAAATTTGTCAGCATCTGAAAAATTTTTTATTTTATTTTTTTGGCTGAAAGGTCCTGCATAAATATCACCACTTAAAGGAGGTTTAATACCAGCTATAGTGTTAATAAAGTTTGCCTGTCCCTGACCTTCAAGACCAGTCACCCCAATAATTTCTCCAGCTTTTAATTTGAAATTAAATTTATTACTATCTTTGGATATAAGAATATTTTCAGCTAGCAAAACGTTTTCTTTTTTTAAACTATCCAGATTAATGGATTTTTTTATTTGAGATTTCTCCGATTTATTAGATTTAGACGATATTAATTGCATTATATTTTTAGCTGTAATTTCATTGCCTGAGAGATCTCCAACTACTGAACCATCTCGTAAAACCGTAGCATGATCGGCGATACGTATTAATTCAGCTATACGATGTGTAACTACTAAAATACTGCAACCTTTATTTCGAAGTTTACGAATTTCTTTATGAAGGCGATTAGTTGCATTTAAATCTAGTGATGCTGAAGATTCATCTAAAATAAGCATTCTAGGAGAAGAAATTAATGAACGAGAGATTACAATCCACTGCTTTACACTAAGTGGTAAATTTTTCACTAATGTGTCTGGGTTGATATCAATTCCTGTAAAATACTTTAACATTTCTTGGCTTTTTTTTTTGGCATTATTTTGAGATATTGATCGAAAAAATAAGCCGTCGCTTCCAGAAAAAATATTATCAACAACTGATAAGTTTTCAGCAACAAGAACTTCTTGAAAAATCATTTCCACACCGATTTTTCGGGCATGCATAGGACTTCTGGGTGTTTCTCCAAATATTGATAGTTTTCCTTTATCAGGCATCACTACTCCAGATAAAATTTTAGCAAGAGTTGACTTACCGCTTCCATTTTCACCAACAATAGCGTGCACTTCGCCCTGTTTAATTTTAATGCTACAATTATTTAGCGCAACGGTTTCACCAAATTTTTTACTAATATTTTCAACTAGAATTTCATTTGAAAATTTAATACTTTTTATTTGACTGCCTCTATTTATCATAAAAATTTATATAAAATTATAGCCTGAAATAATTTTTTAAGTGATTTCAGGCCATAAAAAAATTCAAAATACTTTATTTATTCGGGCTTCCAAGTAAATGGATCCGCAGGTCTTAGAACCATTGCATCTGCCATTGGTTTTGGGAACCAATCTTCTACTTCAGGTTCAAACCAAAGTGGATCTGCTGTATTACAATCAGCCGGCACTCTAGCCATGACTTGATCATGCGTAAACTTAAGAACGGGTCTCATAACTGCATTAATTTTTGGACCTTGTCCTTGCAGAGTACGTAACATCATATTCCAAGCTATATATATTTCACCAGCGGGTGGCCACACCATGAAACCAGCATCAATCCAATCAGGATTGTTACGCCAGTAACAAACTGCACCCATCTCACCAGAAACACTTATTGGCACCATCGATCTTCCAGACTGAAGCATTGCTTGTAGAACACCATTTTCTGCAGGTGATTGTGCAATAATGGCATCTAACTCACCGGGATGAGTGGCAAGAAATTTTTGAACTTCAGTTTGTGCAACTGAATCTGTCCACATACCTTGAACGGTACCAACTAATTTAATGTTAGGATATTCAGATAATGCCTTTAGGGCCCCTACATCAAAACTATCAGAAGAAGAAAACCCTGCTATTCCGCTTACAAGAAGTACATTTCCTTTTCCTCCAATTTTTTCAGCAATAGCTCTAGCAATATCATAACCTCCAGTTACATAGTTTGCAGAAGCACTAAAAGCTTCTGGAGCAGTTACATAACCAGAAAAAGAAAATACTGGCACTCCTCTATCATACGCATACTTAATAGTTTGATTTAAAGCCGTTGGGTTCGAACAACATAAAAATATTGCATCAACTCCTTGGTCAACAAGTTGTCTTATTTGTTGAATCTGTACAGAATCTTTTAAATCTGATTGCAAAGTAATAACTTCTTTAACTAAACCTGCTTCTACAGCTTGTGGTATTAGTGTTTCCGCAAGAAATTTAGCTGATGCAGCTCGCCAAGTATTTCCTGTATATGAACTTGCATAACCAATTGTCCATGGCGCACTATTTTTTGCTTTAAAGTCTCTTAGCATTCCTCCATTAATTGGCTGATCAGCACCAACATAAGCTGTCTGCAATTCAGCTGGCAACTCGTCTAATCCTTCAGCTAATGAATAAGAATTAATAGAAATTAAACTAAAAAATATAATTCCAAATGAAATTAAAATCTTGATAATCGTGTCTTTTATAACCATATTATTTTACCTCCGTATTAATGATAAATTATGGCATATGGTCTAAATAACGCATCGTGGTAATCACTTAATTTAATTCAAATTAAAAACTTACTTAATTAATAGATGATCTTAATATCTTTCTGATAAGTTAGTTATTAAGAAGATACTTGGCGGTGTTGAGATCTGTAATAAGCACATTAACAAAACCACCAATTAATGCCGCCTTAATTGACAAGTGTTTATTTTGACCGCCGGCAACAGCTACTCTTCTTTTTATTTTTTTTAAAGTATCTAACTGTATTCCCATAACCCTGTTATTTAAATTAGAATTAACTAATTTTCCGTTTTTATCAAAGAATCTCAGACATATATGACCCACAGCCTTAAGTGACTTTAGCTCTTGCTCGTCATGATTTGAAAAAGTATTCCCACTTTTTTTCATGAGTCTTGTTTTATCTAAAGCTCCTATTCCTGTAATGAACAAAGAAATTTTATCAAATTGATTAAATGCTTCTTTAATAAATAAGTCTTTCATTAACGATGTTCGAATTATTGAATTCTCAACAATTCCAGGTGCAGGCATAAGAACTGGAGCTCCATTTAATAAATTAGAAAATTCTTCTACCATTTTAAAAGCTGTTTGTTTTGCATATAAAGAACCGAGACCTCCCAAAACTTGCACAACTTTATTTTTAAAAGTTTTATCAAAATGATGCATAGATTCAAGAGCCTGAAATAAACTCTTACTCCAACAAGAAATTCCAATCACATCTTTTGCGTTAATTGTATTTTGAAGATAGTGGGAAGTGGCTTGCCCCAGATTATTAACTAATTGACCTTCGCTTTTTTGCTCTTTAATAACTATAGTATCTTTTAAATAGTATTTTTCAGCTAACTGATCTTCGATATCCGTATAATATTCGGGTATATTAGCTATAGTAAATTTTACTATTTGTTTTTTTTCCGCTTCTTTCAGAAGCCTTGAAACCGCTGATTGAGATAAATCAAGTTTATTTGCAATTTGAGATTGGTATAAATTTTTTTTATAATAATAATTACAGACTTTTAATATTAATCTTATCTCTTCAGATTTCACCATTATGTATAGCTTAATTATAAATTAATTTTAATATATTAAAAAATTCATCATTGTTTTATTTTTATCATTTGTGGATCATATAAAGACTGAAGATGAACATTGCATTTGACTTTTTTAGTGGCTAC
>TARA_B110000259_G_scaffold145634_1_pt1 | contig 13417 bp, 16 predicted proteins | sample TARA_B110000259 | Tara Oceans TARA_B110000259 (sample SAMEA4397649) | marine metagenome | biome: Polar Biome; feature: [SRF] surface water layer (ENVO:00010504); material: water (ENVO:00002006), including particulate matter (ENVO:01000060) such as... | depth 5 m | reverse complement strand
TCAATCTCTACTTTATACATTTTCCCAGGAGTCACAGTAAACGTGCCGGTTTGGTACATTGAGTTGCTTGCTCCATCAGCTGCTTTCGTAATAAGTCCGCCGTTAATTGTCCAGCCCGCATCCTTATACCAGTCTGTGTCAGTATCAAACCCTGAATTTGTTAGCATCTCAGTACCTGATACTTCAATTGGAGTCTTGGTGCCGGCATTAGGCACCTTAGCTGCGGCAACAGTTAATATTTCGGCCGCCCGCGTCGCTGCTGATCCAGCTGTTGGGATGTAGCTTGAAGGGGTATTGCCTGCTTCACATTGTGCGCCAAAAATAAGTATACCAGATATTCCATCGCCAGCGGTATTCCGGTTATATGTGCTATTCCCTGGAACTGTAGAACCAGCAACATGAACAACGTACAATCCTGACATGTGATTTATTGTATAAGAACATCTGTACCAGCCGTTACCTGCATCTGTGATATTAGCATCAAGGACAGTTGCGGCGCTTGGGTGGGTGCCAGTAGTATCTACAGATATAGTAGATAAGTTGAAGACTGCGACGGCCGAGTACCCAGACCCGTTACTAAATCCAAGGACGGCGTGATTTAAAGCATTAGAACTTGGCTTCTTGAAATATGCTGAGAGGGTGTACGTATTACCTGTGGGTATAGACACGCCTTCGTAGTTTTCCTGGTGACCTATAGCTCCATCTTGCGGAGTGAATAGATAAGCGTTGTTTGTGCCAGTTGGGTCTGTAACAGTCGGTTGGATGGCAATGGTTGATGTTCTACCGGTGGCAGGCCCCCAGAAGTTTGTTGTTGTAGAAAAGTCTTCACTATGTGGTACCAAATTAGTCCGAGCTTCACTCTCGTGGAGCAAGCCTTCGTTTACCCAAGCTGAACCGTTCCAAACGTGGTGGCCTAGCCTAGGAACATTACTGCCCACTGATACTATAACACCAGAGCTATTCGTCATTCGAGCTTGTGATGCACGAGAATAGGTGAAACTATTGCTGAATGTACTATCAACACCCAGATTTCTATAATAATTATTCACAAAATCAAAGGCTAACAGTGGATTTTTTCCATTAACAATTAATGATGCAGCTGAGTATATGTAAGCACTAGGAGTAATAGCACCAACAACATCTAGGTTACCCATTGAATCCAGTTTCATTTTGGTTACACCTTGATTTGCAAATAGTAAAGAACCAGATGCTTCAGAGATTGTCCAATCGCCTAGGTCTACAGTAGTAGCATTAACATTAGTAGCTGTAACATTACCAGTAGCTGCAACATTCCCTGTCACATTAATTCCTGTTGATGTTGTTGCAAGTTTTAGTCCGTTGTCATAGTAAAGTTTTACCTCAGCATTCTCTGTACACTCTACATAATACTCATTTGCACCGGGGTTTCCCATTCCAATATGGGTTCCACCAAGCCACGCATTACCTGTTGAATACATAATAAGTGGTGAATTCGCGACCACCCAATTCATTCCAGTAAACTGATCGTGGTAAATTTCTAAATTATTATCATTACCAAGGATGAGTTTTTCATTGTCGCCACGTTTGCCATCGCCGGTAATGATAACATCGTTATCGCTGGTTGAGCTAATTTGAGATGATTGATAATCAAAAGTTAACGCCATGTTTAAAATCCTATTTCTGTTGTGTCTATATCGGCAACCCATTTAATGGTAGTTGCTGCGACACCTGTTACTTTTACTTCCAAACTTGCAGAAGACGTGTTGACTGTTATTGTAGCATCCCATGCACTTGCACCTGCGCTTTGGTAAAGGTTGCTAACACTTAGCATATCTAGAGTAACTGACGCAGCGCCTGTTGCTCTGCTTGCTACAGCTTTAACTTCCCAAGCACGAACATCTGCGCCTGATTTACCAATTATGTTTCCTCTAACTGTCCAAGTTAGGTCATCAGCTCCAAGTAATAATTGGTTATTTGTACTTGCAGCACCTGAGTGGCTTTGGAGATTTGTTTGTGTGGCGTCTGTTGTAGATTTTGCTAAAACAATTTTACCTGATTGAGATTTACCAACACCAAGCCCGCCAGAATAAAGACCATACATCCAACGATTTCGAGTACCATGATCATGCGCTTGTCCACCACCAATTGCAGTAGAATATGCACCGTCTATATCACTTGACCAAGAACCTAGAATAATACTATTATCGCCAGCATTTGAACCTAGTCCACCAATTACAGTACATCTATTTCCTGCGGCGCCGTTCCAGCCAATCGCGATTGAATATGGTCCACTTGCGGTTGCACTTACGCCAAGAGCAATTGAGTCAGCTCCGCTTGCTGTTGAATCTCTGCCAAACGAAAGTGAGTCAGCACCCGACGCATCTGATGAGTCGCCTAGCGCAATTGCGTTTGAACCTGTTGCTACAGGTTGAGCAGTAGGAGTATCTTCGTTAGCAGCAAACAGTGGATTCGGACTCGTTGTACCTTGCAAACCTTGAACGGATTGTAAACCTTGTAAACCTTGAAGACCTGTAGTACCTTGTGCACCTTGAAGACCTGTAGTACCTTGTGCACCTTGAGAACCATTGAACCCAGCAGCACCTTGCATACCAGCACTACCTACACCCTCTACACCTTGCATACCTTGACTGCCAGAACCTGTTGTTCCTTGAGCACCGTTATTGCCTATCTCACCACTAAATCCTTGTAGTCCTTGGACCCCGTTTCCTGTAATACCAGATGTACCTTGGAAACCTAGATCACCTTGTAGACCACCGGCACCTTGAATACCATCTTGACCAGTTCCTGTTATGCCCTGTGGACCATAGTAACCTTGCATTCCTTGGCTACCTTGAACACCTTGAATACCCTGAAATCCTTGTACACCTTGACTACCCGCGTTACCTAAGAAGCCTTGTAGACCTTGAGTACTTTCACCTTGTATACCCTGTGAGCCTAAACCGTCTTGACCAGTGTCACCTTGTACACTAGTACCTTGGCTACCTTGTACACCAAAACCAGTTAATCCTTGTATACCCTGAATACCTTGATTTCCTGCACCTTGTGTACCTTGTTGGCCTGTTGCTCCAGCATCACCTTGCATACCTTCAGTACCTTGGATACCTTGTGCGCCAGTAGCACCAACTCCGTCACTTCCCTGAACACCTTGTGCTCCTTGGAAACCTTCGATACCTTGAATACCTTGTGCACCAGCACCTTCTGGTCCTTCTGGTCCTAGATCACCTTGAATACCTAATGTGCCTTGTAAGCCTTGGACACCAGCACCTTCTGGTCCTTCTGGTCCGAGATCACCTTGAATACCTTGATGTCCTTGTAAACCAAATCCTGCTGGTCCGTCTGTTCCTTGAATACCTAGATCGCCTTGGACACCTTGTGTGCCTTGAAATCCTTGAGCGCCGAAACCTTCAGGACCTGCTTCACCATCTAAACCTTGAACACCCTGCAGTCCTTGAACAGAACCGGCTGGTCCTTGAACGCCTTGTGGACCGAAATCACCAGGACCTCCGTCTTCACCTAATGTTCCTTGTGTACCAGTACCACCTTGAATACCTTGCGCGCCGTCTACGCCGAATCCTGTATTGCCTATTGTTCCTTGTGTACCGGTACCGCCAACTGTACCTTGAGCACCTTGTGGACCAACAACACCAGTAACTTCGCCTTGAATACCTTGTACACCTTGACTACCGCTGATGCCGATACCGTTTGTACCTTGTGCGCCGTTGTCGCCTTGCATACCTTCAGGCCCTTCAACACCCTGCAAACCGGTTGTTCCTTGAGTACCAGTGGCACCATCTGTAATGCCGTATCCGCTAAGAGTTGTTGGAGTACTAGTAATAGTAGACCAAGCTTGGTTATGTGCATCAGGCGCGAAAGTTGTAGGAACACCGGTTAAACTGGAATAAGCTCCGTCAAAACTGCCACCACCGCCTGAAGAGTTAATAGTAATACTATCTCCAGACGCGTCTGTTGTTATTGTAACATTAGTGCCAGCAATAATAGAGAGTGTATCTGTTGCTAAGTCTGCTGCTACGTTATTCTGGCCAGCTACTGATATAATGCTAAACGCATTTTGGTTTACATCACCACTGCCTACACCGCCAATACCCTGCCATGCACCATTCTGGTAACCTTCAAACGCGTTGAGAGACTCGTTGTATCTGAACATACCGTTTTCGGCAGTTGCGTCTCTTTCACTAGTATCACCAGCTGGAATTTTAACTGATCCACTAGCACTTGAACGAGGAGCGATAGCATCAAAGTTATCGTCCATCTCTTGGTATGTTAAGGCTGAACCCTTATCACTTCTTTTTGTAATCGACATTACGTTCTTTCCCCGTTATCGTTGTAGTATACGCCCACATACGAAATAAATCCACTGTCTGATCCATTAACCGCTTCGACATATCCATCTAGTGCATAGCCAGCAGCCATGTATAAACCAACATCTGCTTCTATTGTATTTATATAATCCTCGGCCACATAATCTGCAAGTACATATAATCCTGGATTAAACCCGCCAAACGCACCGTCTACATATCCTGGATTGTCTTCTACGTAATCAAACGCAACATATTCAAACAGTTCTCTTTCTGCATCAGTGAGTGAATCTGTAAAGACATAACATTGTGCTTCTAACTGTGCTTTAATTACCGGATCTGTTTCTGCCGCGATTAAAGCTAATAACGATGCATAGTCTGGATTAGCCATGTTAACCGCCAGCTTTAACTAGTGGTCTGCCAGTAGCAGCAGCGTTTGGAACAAAGGTACCATGTCCACCAGTTAAATCAAATTGCCGATGTACAGGCTTACCACCTACTGTTACCAATGTAGAACAACCGACTACGGGATCTCCGCACGCAGTGAAGTCTCCCAAAGTAATCATCGGTGCACCCATAGCTGTGACTAATACTTGAGTAGCAACATACGGAGTTATATGAAACGGGTTTGGCGTTGGACTAGCGTGTCCAAAATGTGTATCTGCGCTTGTACAAACTGGAGCAAATGGCATTTTTCTTTCCTTTTAAAATGAAAAAGCCCCGAAGGGCTTTCTCTTTGTAGCGATATTAACTAAGCTGCAACTAATGCCTCTTTTGCTAATATATATTCTTTTACGAGTCCTGACCGTACAATATCTTGTGAAGTAAAATTAATGGTTTCGAAAGAATTAATGTTACTGATTACCCTTAGGAAATCACGTAGACCAGAGACATCTGCTTTGTTTCTTGAGATATTCAAGTCATCTTGCATAGTATCTCCACAGAATACAATCTTAGAAGATTCGCCTACACGTGTGATGATGGTATCTAGCTCGTGGTAAGTCATTGATTGACATTCGTCTACAATAATGATTGCGTTGTCGAATGTAAGACCACGTACAAATGATGATGTCATGAATTCAATCATTCCTTTTTGTACTAGGATCTGATATGCATCACCACGACCAAAGAGGTCTGCCACGATATCTGAATAAGGAACACTGTATAAAGCTTCCTTTTCTTGCTTAGATCCAGGCATGAAACCCTGTTCCCTTGTTTGAACTGCAGATCGGATAATAATGATCTTCTCGAACCCTGCTCCTTTCTTCATCACGTCGTTAAGTGCCAAATACATAGCACACATTGTTTTTCCTGTACCTGCTGAACCGATTGCCGCTAGATTGTAGCCTTCCTTATAAGAGTCGAACATGTCGCCTTGTGTTGGCGTGAGTGGTCGTATAGTTCGCATTCCAAAATTGTTATTTAGGATAGTGACCATATGCTCTTGGTCTCTTTCTGCACGTTGCTTTTCTCTGCGGGATAATCTGCGTTGTTTAGCTGCCATTCTTGAACTCTCCTAATTGGTTGTTACCAAGTGTTGATAGTATTTTTAGCACCGTCCTTTTTTCTAGAACCTGGATGGTGCTCCTTTACCTTCCTGAGGACATCACGAAATCCGTTGTCGGGCTTGATACGCCCTAAACGGTGAGAGTCACCTATACCCGGTGCTCTAGTAATTACTTGTTGTAGATGGGGATTCGCTAGCTTGTAGTCGTCGAGCTCTGCGATGCGCATTGAGATTTCAAAGCGTTCTTGTTCTTCGGTTGTTATGTCTTTAAATGTATATGTAGGCAATACATTCTCCTTATTAATAATGTAAAAAAAAGCCAACCAAGTAAAATACAAGGTCAGCTTAAACACGAGGGGTTTGGTTATGCTTGTATTCTGATTATATTTATAATCCCAAGCAGTTAGTAACTGTTATTCTCCAACAATTATTTCATAAATTTCCTTCCAATTTGAAGCACGTCGTACTTGACATTCGCTATTGAAAGGGTGATCTACAAGGATTGATTGCAGTCCAAGCTTAGCACCAAGCTCAGCGTTTTCTGGCTTATCTTCGACCCAAAAACATCCACTATCACGATATTTTTCTAATGCTTCATCTTTATCAGCACCAGTATCTAGATAGACATAGTTTTCAAAGACTGTTGGACCAAACATCTCGATCAGATTTTTAGTACGCAGATGACCTGCATATGTGTCTAGTGATAAAGAACTGATTACTCTAAAGATGTAACCTTGCTCTTCATGTAGTTTACGAACATACTTTACAGCATCTCGTAGAGGTGGTAGCTTACGAATCCAAGCTGACTCATTGAACATACGTACTAGACGCTCTTTTTCAATGTGAGGCAAATTGTATCGCTTACCAATGTCGTACTCATTATCTGTGTCCGGAGCTTGTACGTAGCCATGCCGATCCATCCATTGCGTAAATGCGTATGCCCAATCGAGCAAAACACCATCAACGTCAACTAAAATTACTTTTTCACTTATATTCATTATATTCTCTTTTCATATTGTATTGTAGCAAAAGAGGAGACTCCCATGAATCCCCTCTTCTTATTCTTATGCAAATAGGCGTTTAGCTTGTGCACCATCACACTTGTACATTTTACCATCTGCTTTTGAGTAAACGAAAGGGTACTTGTAAGAGCGTGAGTTGAACTGAACTAGCTTATCACCTTTAGCATTTTCAAACTTTGTAATGCCAAGACCTTTAGCAGCAGACTCAAGCATACGGTCTGTCATAGTAACAGCACCTTTAACTTTAGCACTTACCTTGATATTAACTTCTGCACTTGAGAAGCTCATGTTACCAACTTCAATTTCTAGATTAGCTTTAACAGCGTACTTGTTCATTACATCTTGCATTTCAGCGCGAAGAGCTTTAAGAGTAACTTTGTCAAATTGTGCGAACTTAGTCATGATGTATTCCTTTGGTTTGATTTATTAAGTCTATTATAACCTATTCTGAAACGTTTGTCAACCTTTTATTTCATTTAATTTCAAGTTTTTTTACTTGATTTAATTAGGTTGTTTCCTCATTTCTTATATCTATTATAAGCTAAACCAACGGCGTTGTCAACAGTTAATTTCATTTAATTTCAAGTTTTTTTACGTTTGATGTCCATATCCTCATCGAACCATCTATCAGAGAACTTTCTCTTGCGAGACTCTTGTCGCTGACGTTGCTTCTTCTCTTTCTTAGTTTGACGTTCCTCAGAACCCCACTCATCGTCTTCCAAGCTGTCTCGGAATTTTTTGATGCGGTTGTTACTCATGTTCGTATACCCTTTGTTACTCTTGAATTAGATCAGGAAAAGCTTCCTGAATAGTTTTCTTAGATAAGCCTTTGAATGGCTTTTTAGTAATCATTTGACAGAGACTATCTGCGTCATCATTATCTACATCTTCAAGTAAACCAATAAAAAGCGCTTCACGCTTCACATCTTTAAGATGATCATAACCACCACCTTTAATAAAGATCTTTAAGCGTCGAGCTTCAGTATATAGTAGAGCTTTAGCTTCGTCATCATATTTATTCTTCTTAAACGGTGGCGGGGTGTTTGGAAGCAAAAATTCAATAACATTATCATATGTATATTTTAACACAACTCTAAGTGGAGTGCTATCATTGCTTCTGAGAAAATCAACCTTTTCTGCAACAGTCTTCTTTGAAGCTGCGCCAGTGAGAATTTCCGTAATGGATATTTTTACTGCCATTTTAAAAGTCCTGTATATCTGTAATTAAGTGCTTGAGCTTGTTTTTAACAAAGTAGTTAAAGAGATGACCACGGCCAACATTTTCTTCTACGTTGTATTCTGAGCGGATCATATCCTGATACTTTGCAGGAATCTCTTTGAGATCGATCATCATCTTGTTGCGATGGTAACGACGAAGAGTTTCTTCATCCATAACATCAGTGCCTTGTTTATAAAGAGCTAGACGTTTTTGAGTCATTGCTTTTTGACGTTCACCAACAGCTAAACAATTATCTGGTGATAAGATGTTTGGTACACCGTCGCCTGTATCACCTTTAAGGATGTGCTCTTGGAGATACTTATCAGCATGATCATCACGTAGCCAGCGCTTACGGATAGGATCGTATTGATCGATATTAGCATATGTTTGAAGTTGAATGAAGTCTTTATCAGCAGAAAGAACAAGCATCTTTTCAGCGCCCATGTTTAGTTCAGTGCCTTCTTGGTGACAGATTGTACCGATGATATCATCAGCCTCACAACGATCTATATGAATTACCTTATAAGGAAAGAATTCAATAAGTTCACTACGAATGTTATTCATAATCTCAAACAGTGCTGACCAATCTAAGCCTGATGAATCACGAGACTTTTTACGATTAGCTTTGTAATACGGATACGCTTCTTTGCGCCACGTATTCTTACCATCTGCACAGATAACAATTTCACCGTATTCTTTACCAAACTTCTTACGGTTTGAACGAATAGAATTAAGGAACATATGACGAATGATATTCTCGTCAGCTGCTACATCAGTGTGGTTTCCTATGCTTGCAAAAAGTGATGCAATGATGATCTGGTTGTAATCTACTAAGATTGCCATAATTTATTCCATATATAATTTAATCTACATGATCTATTATAAACCATGTAGATTAGAATGTCAACTATTATTTTTCATTGACTGAGAATTGTACAGGTGCATTAATTTGTCTAAGAAGCTTAGTCCATGAATTAGCGTATGTAGTGATATCATTAGGAACAAGACCATATCGATCAGATCGTGTGAACCTGTTGATAAACCCAGAATCGCCTTTTTGATGTTCTAACACACTCTTAGCAATAGCATATGCAAGATTTGCATGCTTAGATGGATCTTCATCGAAATCATACATAACTGTAGCGTTTGCAGCAGTCTCTGGTAAAGCACCATAATTTGGATGAATACATATCACACCACTTCTAATAGCTTCAATTAAAGCAATACACGAAGTCTCTTTCCAGATGTTTGGATACAAGAAGATGTGTGCATTATCTAGAGCTGCTAGAACTTCCTCATTGGGAACAGAGCCGTGATAAGTCATCTTAGGATGCTCGTGGATCTGCTTAAACAGTTCGTTGTACGGCTCATCAGCGGCTGCCCATCCATAAACAGCAAAAGACGAATACACATCAAGATGAATATTTGGATATTCTTTAGATAGTGCATCGAACACTGGTGCTAATAATTCTAGACCACGGTGCGGTGTAGTATGGTAGATGAATCGAATTGTTTCTGTATTCTTTTCTTCTGCTTCATAACGCTTTTCAATAGCATTTGGAATAACAGAACACTTAGAATACGGAAGGCCAAAAGCCATAATGTACTGATCACGTTGCCAAGCACTGACAAAAACAAAATGATTGAATTTGTCCCAGCCACCATCCATTAACACTTTGTTTTCTGGATCTTCAGCAAGATCGTGACAGTACAAGATATTTTTTACATCCGTGGGAATATCCCTTGGACGAGAAAAATGAATGGCGCAGCCTTCTAACAATTCACTTTGAACGTTATCGAGAAGACGCTTGCGCATCATCTCTGTACCACCGTTAGAATTTTTGGATAGTTCGGTTTCAACAACCGCACCTTTATAGATCATGCTCATTTATTGCTCCAGTGTATAAGACTTAACAGACTCCCAACGGAATGAGCGCCAGCCTTCAGCCTTAACATCAAATACCGCGAGAACATCTGGATTAGGTTTCTTTGTTTGTTTTACTACTACTTCTTCGCCTTCTACAGCTTCAGCCACTACGACTACAGGAAGAAGATCACTTTTCAATGTGCAAGACATGATACGCTCATCGCCATTTACTTTCGTAAATGTAACTTGAACAACGCCGGCATGTAGTGCTTCTTTGACTTCTTGTTGATTAATCATTGTATAACTCCTAGTTCACATTAATATTTATTTCGTTTTCGTATATATGTCTCATGACGTTGTTAAACGCAGCAAGATCCGAGTTGTTATGTACTCTATATGATATTACATCAAATTTGTGCGGAAGTACATACTTATTTTCAATTTTAGTCTCTTTTTCTAGTACATATTCTCTTTTGATGTTACCATCGAAATATCTACGAGAGTCTGTTGAAAAATCATGTCCTTCACGGGTAAGTTGTACTAAACGGAAATTTTCATAACCTACCTTTTCAACTACTGGAAGAAGCTCATCTATGAACCCACCATCTGAGATGCAGTAATTTATGTTTACATCAATCTCTGCTGCTACTTGTTTTCCAAAGTAGTCAAGACCATAGCGTGGCTTGATTTTCTCTTCAGACACGTAGATCATTGCTTCACGACATGACATGTTTCCAAGCCACACTGTAGGAACTTCTTTCAAACTACGATCTTCATACCGTTCCATAAACCATTCTTTGTCTACGTTGAAGTACTTTATAGTTTCTTCGTATAGACGGTATTTAAACGACAGATGTTTGAAGCCTTGGCCTTTAAAGTAATCTGCTGAAATATCTTTGCCAGATCCTGGAGGACCGTTGAATAGTATTATCATTATGATCCCATTTTGTCGTTTACAATTTCTTGTAATTCAGAGGAAAAAAGATTATCCCATTCAGTTGGAGTAATACCAGCTAAGATGAATTCACGATCTTGAGAACTAAGATATGGCATTGCATCACTGAGTGAAACTGAACCTGTTCGGTAGAGCTTCATATCATCTGGTTTAATAGCGATATTTCTAGTGCGTGCGATGCCGGTTATAACACTGTGGCGGGTAATATCCATCATACTATTCTCTCTCACTTTACTAATTTATATATCTATTATATCACATTAGATCATAATGTACACAGTTATTTTCACTTGTTATCACTATTGTAGAGCCATTGGTCATCTAAGCCAATGAGACTCTTTACATGATTACGATGAATCTTCGCTTGTATAATTCCATTATAATAATCGTCACGTAACAGTACATCATTAACGAATTGGTACTTAGCTTCTAGATAGCCAAGCTGACCTTTTGTTTTGCATAGATACAATATTTCGCGGTGAAAATTATCTACGCCTTTTTCTTCTAACATTAACTTAACAGCTTCAGAAGACCCGTAGTATTTCTTCCAATCGGTTTCTTTTACTACGTGTCTTCTTCGCGTTTTTCCTTTAAGTGGCGGCAGTTTTGCTACGCGTGTAAGTAACTTCTTACCTACGTACTTCATGCCATTATCTTTATCTGTAATCAAATAAACAAATCCAATCCAGTCTTCAATCATTTCAGACGTGAATTCTTCACCTTGGTACTGCCACATAAACATTATCCCTTAACTGTTGTATTAAGGGTATTTATAGGCTAGTAGCCACCACTCTTGAACCAGCCTTTTCCTTTCAAAGCAAAACCGCCTGAAGCAGTGATAATCTTCTTTAGTCTTTCCGTCTTGCACTCTGGACACGACTTAAGTGGTTCGGCTGATATTTTCTGTAGCTTCTCAAACTGATGGCTACACCTTTCACATCTGTAAGTATAAGTTGGCATAAGCCTCCTATGATAGAATCTTTACGATTCGTTCTGCAAGTTCTGCAAACCAAGCTTGACTATGGCCACGCGTAGTTTCTGCTGCTGTGCCAATTCGTATTCCGCTCGTTTCCATGAATGGGCGAGGATCATTTGGAACACCGTTCTTATTTACAGTAATACCAGCTTCTTCAAGCAGGTCAGCAGCTTCACGACCACTATGCTTACTGTTGCTTAAATCCATTAAAATGATATGACTATCAGTGCCACCAGTAAGAACCGGAAATCCGCGATCTTCAAAGACTTTACACATAGCTTGGGCGTTATCAATAACATCATTCGCATAGTACATAAAATCAACATGGCTAGCCTCAATGAAACACTGAGCTTTAGCTGCAATGATATGCATTAGAGGACCACCTTGCGTGCCTGGAAATATAGCACTGTTGATCTTGCGTGTGTAGTCTGGGTTATCCCATAAGATAATACCACCACGAGGTCCACGGAGTGTCTTGTGTGTAGTTGAAGTTACTACATCGGCGATACCAACAGGGCTGCCGTAAACAGCACCAGCGATCAATCCTGAGTAATGAGCCATATCTACTAGCAATATAGCACCTACTGAATCAGCGATATTTCTAAAAGCTACCCAGTCGATTTGTCGTGGATATGCACTTGCTCCTGCAATGATCATTTTTGGCTTATGAAGTTCTGCTAAACGTTGAACTTCGTCGTAATCAATTAGCCCGCCTTCATCAACACCATAAGTGTGAGCATCAAACCAAGCCCCAGATGTATTCACACTAGCACCGTGTGATAAATGACCACCACTAGCTAGATCCATACCAAGAATAGAATCGCCTGGCTTTAGGAATGCTTTGAACACTGCCATGTTAGCATTGGCACCGGAGTGTGGTTGCACGTTGGCATATTTAGATCCATACAATTCGCATAAAGTATCAATAGCTAACTGTTCAATATCATCACAATTATCGCATCCGTTGTAGTAACGCTTTCCAGGATAGCCTTCAGCATATTTGTTAGTAAGGATACTGCCTGATAAGTCCATTACAGCTTGACTTGCAAAGTTTTCACTAGCAATAAGCTCAACCGTACTTTCCTGCCGTACACCTTCTTTATCAAGAATAGCTTGTATTCTGTTGTCCATTTATATTTCCTTTAGTCGTTGCGTTGTCCCATTCCCCAGTCAATGATCACTGGGAAACGAGGAATACCATCTGGTGTTGGTGCAAAATATCGTAGTGTGCACCAAGTTGGCTTTTCACCACTTTCAAATAAAGCAGAGAGTGTTTCTTGATTGCCGCGGACTCCAGCACCAAACTCTACACCATTTTCTGTTTGTAGAACAAATCGTTTGATATGTCCTGCCCAATTGCCCTTACCTTCTTCTACACGAAGAACATCATATTCGTCTGTAAGGAATTCTTTTCTTTTAATAAGAAATTTAGAACGTTTGTTCTGTTGGTAGACATCATCTTTACGAATCATCTGACCTTCAAAACCATCTTCAAGATATGTACCGTAAAGATTGTCCATTTCTTCTTGACTGTTAATACGCTTAGTTTCTACAA
>TARA_B110000259_G_scaffold182713_1_pt1 | contig 13419 bp, 13 predicted proteins | sample TARA_B110000259 | Tara Oceans TARA_B110000259 (sample SAMEA4397649) | marine metagenome | biome: Polar Biome; feature: [SRF] surface water layer (ENVO:00010504); material: water (ENVO:00002006), including particulate matter (ENVO:01000060) such as... | depth 5 m | reverse complement strand
CAGGGCCGCACCCTGTACGGCTTCGGCGGTTAAACAACCTCCCAACCCGTGGACGCGCAACACAAACCACACGCGTCTCGCCGCTCGTCGGCGAACGCCACCCAATGGTGATAAATAATCACCACCACTCCGTCCAAAGAAGCAAGCATCGCATCACAACAGTCGTGTTTCAAACCCACCTAACCCGCCGCCGCGGTGTCGTCCCGTCGCCCGAGAAGTGCTGCCCGCCAGTGTTCGTACACGCTTCATATTTCCCAACCCTAAGCTAGTGTTCTATCGCGCGCCTTTCTCTGTCAATGCCGCGGTATTTTTCGTCCCCAACGCCAACCTAATTGACGACCGAGCGGATGGATTTTAAAATTGCAAGAAAACGCCTCAAAGACCGCCCGACGCCATCATCTCGGCGAAGCTCATCTTCTTCGGCCCCGGGTCTGGCGATTTCTCTTTCCCTGCCGGAGCAGGCAAGGGACGGGTGACAACAGCCGGGTCCGCTGTCACAACCGCACTCGGCGCGGCCGGCGTATGGGCAGTTACCCTGGCCGGCGGCGCCGCGACGGAAGGGGGGACCGCGCCCGGGCTCGGCGCGGCGGCAATCGCAGCTGACGCGGGCGTTTTTAAAACCGCCGGTTTCGTCGCCGGCGTATGGGCAGTTACCCTGGCTGGCTTCGCCGTTTTCGCCCCGAACGCGACGGGCAGAAACGACGCGAAGAGGTCATCCACCACTGGGAAGGGTTTCGTTTTCGGGACCACGGGTGGTGCGGGAGGTACTACTGCTGCTGGGGGGGGGACCACGGGGGGCACCACCACGGGAGGCGGCGCCGCGGGACCGCGCGAAGCAGCAGAAGGCGCGGCGGAAATCGGTTTTGGTCGGGGCGGCGGCCGCGCCGCGACACCCGCGGGTGCGCACGCGCGTTCCGCCGCGGCCAAAAGCGCATCGTCACTTACTGTCTGCACCTTGCCGATGATGCCAGCGTCCGAGGGTAACGGCCCGGGGGGTGGCGTTACGACCGGAACCGCCGGGGCCGGCGCGACTGCCGTGCCCGGTTCTCGCTTCACCACAACCGCCGCCGCGGGCGTCGGTTTCGGGTTCGGTTTCGCCGGCGGCGTATGGGCAGTTACCCTCGCGGTCGCCGTCGTCGTCTTCCTTTTCTTCGCCACCTCGACCACCGCCGCCGCCGCGGCGTCCACCAGGGACGGCGGCAGTCTTCGTTTCTTCGGTCCGGACGGGACCGCGGCGCGGGGAGGCGCGGGAGCGCTTTCTCGTGCGGCGACAGTAGTGTTTGCCGCGTCGCCGTTAGTACTCGCGCCGCCAACAGAAATTGCAGCAGCACCCGCAGCACCCGCAGCACCCGCAGCACTACTCGCCACCACACCAATCCTTCCCGCCCCGTTCGCGTTTCCATTACTCATCGTCGTTTCATCCCTTCCTTCCCCCCCATCCCAACTCGGATTCGGATTCGGGTCGCTCGCCGCCGCTAACATCCGCACTCGCCACAACAGCAACCCGACGACGTGCTTGCACGTTCCTTTGGGTTGGGTTTTTTGGGAAACCCCTTCTGTTTGTCTTTGCCCGAACTGCGCGTACCCGGCGCGCGGCACGTTCTTCGCGGCAGGGCAGGTGCAGGATACTTGCGACAATTCAGCGTTTCCAGGGTCATCATCGAGGTTGGACTCGCCGGCTTCGACTATTTCTTCACCCGGACCTCTCACGCGAAATCGCACGTCGTAAACAACATCCTCGTGTGACCCCGCGCATCTCACACACACGGTCCCGTCATCGCCAACCGCTAAGGTCCCATCAACGAACTTGTTCTTCCCGCCGACATCGGTGAAGATCTCGCTGCGCGCGCGTTTGAAAACAGTCGCGGTGACGATCCACTGGGGTGGGGAGGCGTGGGTGAGAAAGTCGTCAGACACGAACTGGGTGCCCACGCGAGATGTGAATCTCGACGTCTGGCCGGTCGTGTAACGGGAAAGGGAAGCGCACCTGCTTGACCTGCTCCGCGGTGGACAACACCGCGGGGTTCGGGTCGAACTCGCGTAACCGCACCCACGGCGACTGCGCCATGGCGCGCGCGAGGAACACGCGCGCGCAGGCGAAGTGACTGATGAATTGTAAAGATCTGAGTTGGGCTGTGTGAGCAAAGTTGGCACTCGTTTTCCAAAATTTCGGATTTCAGTGTGCAAACAGTCTCCAACTTTGTCGCACGTAAACCAAGTTTGAATATTCGCCGACCGTAGCGCCCATTCGTACGCGCGCGTCACGCGCGCTGCCCTGCCCCGATGTCCACGGAGGCCTCGCCATCGCGCACTCGCGACGACGGCGACGCCCCCGATGACTCCGCAGTGGCCCCTGTCGCGAAAAAGCTGCGGCAAGGCGCGCGGCACCAGCCCATCGAGTACATCCCCGGAAGCGTTATGCGAGTGAAGCTTCACAACTTCATGACGTACACGGATGTGGAGATGGAACCCGGGCCTCGGTTGAACGTGATTCTCGGGCCTAACGGTACGGGCAAGAGTAGTTTCGTGTGCGCGCTCGCGATCGGCCTGGCTGGCAGCACGAAACTGCTGGGGCGGGCGGACAAACTGAGCGAGTTCGTGAAGCGAGGTGAGCAGAGCGGGTACTCCGAGATCACTTTGGCGACGAGTGACCCGGAAAGACCGCTCGTTGTGAGGCGCGAAATAAAGCGCAAAGACAGTAGCAGCACCTGGAGAGTAAACAACGTGGTCGTAACCCTGGACAGGGTGAAACTGGAGATGCACAAGCTGGGGGTGCAGCTGGACAACCTTTGTCAGTTCCTTCCGCAAGACCGGGTGGTGGAGTTCGCGCGGCTCACACCGGAGTCGCTTTTGATGGAAACCGAAAAAGCCATCGGCAACGCGGAACTTTACGACATGCATGCCGAGCTGATTCGCATGAAGAACGACATCGCGGGCCTGGAACGCGAGGTACGTGTGTTGTTCTTACTCTCGAGTCTTCTCGAGTCTTCTGACCGAGTGCGGTGTCGTGTTTTGGAAAGGATTTCGATACCCCACACTCCCTCGGGGGTTCGGCGACGTCTCAAATCTGCGATCGGAAACGGTTTGACTTTTAATTCTTTTTTAAAAAGGGTGCCAACAATCACCTTTTCCCGAGTATCGACCGAGTGTTGGTAACTTTACCGACCAAATGCTCGCTATACCCACTGAAACTGACCATACCCTTAACCTTACCCTGACTCTACCCTTAACCTCACCCTAAATGCTCTATCACCCCTGACACCCCCCACCAAAAAAACTGCAGGTCACGAACAAGCGCGCGAAGATCGAAAAGCTGCGGCTGGAGAACGACGGCGTGGAGCGCGACGTGACGCGGTTCAACGGTACGTATTGGGCCTTTCCCAAATCCAGGCACACTGTTTGCCCATACAAGACTGACACTTTTCTTTTGCAATCACAGAACGCGAAAAGCTCCGGGAAACCGCGGCTGAGATGAAAACCAAAGTCCCTTGGTTGGTTTTCGGCAACGCCAAGGCGCGGTGGCAGAACAGCAAGGCGGCGGTGCTCGCGCTGAAGAAAAGCATCTTGGCGGAAGAGGACAAGCTCACGCGGTTTAAAACCCCGGCCGTGAAAGCGAAGGACGAGCTCGAGCTGGCGCTCGTGAAGCAGAAGAAAACCAACGTGACACGGAAGACGTTGGCGGGGAAGCAACACGCTAAGAAGGAGTTACTGGAGGAGCTCGGGATTGATTTGGAGGCGAAAAGGGGTGAGCTTGATCGCGCGCGAACGAAAGCGACGCAGCGGGAACGCAAAATCAAGGAGCGGGAAAAGGAGCTGCGGGACTGCGAAGGTAAGCATCTCGTTTCCCAAATCCGCCACACACTGGTTGCCCATACAAGACTGACACTTTCTTTTATTTATCTCAGCCGCGCTGGCGAGGGCGCCGCCTCCTGTGCAAAACGACGGAAACGAGGAAATCAAGGACCTGAAAGCCACAAAACTTGACCTGAGCCAGGAGTTACGGGCGCTGGAGGATGACTTGGACGCGTTGAATGGAAGAGTCAAGGACCCGGAGCACACGATCGCGCACGTCTCGAAACAGCTGGAGCACATGAACTCCGTGAGAGGGCAGCGCGTGCGCAACGCGGCGAACGTTTCGAAAAAGCAAAACCTCGCCGCGTTTGATACGTACATCACAGAAAACGCAAACTACTTCGTGAAACCCGTGGTGGGCCCTCTTCTTTCCTTGATGGAGTGCGCGAACTCCGATCACAGGAACATGCTAGCGCACGTGTTACCGAACTACGCCTTCGCCGAGTACATCGCGCAGACGCGCGCGGATTACGACAAAATAAAAGAAACCGCGCGACGACTGGGCGTCGATGTCCTGATTGTGGACCAAATCGACTGGCAAGAACCCGACGTCTCCGCACTTCACAAACACGGCGTGACCCACCGTTTGGACCAGACCTTCGAAGCCACGCCCTTGGTGAAAACCGCGCTGTGCAAAATCGGCGCTATCGACAAGTGCTTTGTGTTTGGCGCGACGCCGCCGGAAAAGGTGGAGGCGGTTTTCAAGGAAACCAACATCACGAGGGCGTGTACCCCCGACACGGTGATGGACAAGAAAGGGAGCCGGTACGATGGAACCGTGGCGAGCATCAGCACCGCGGAGCTGCGCAAGAACGGAAACGTGTTCACCGGTGGCGTGGACGCGGCGGAGAAGGCAGCGTGCGTGAATCGCGTGGCGGCGGCGCGGCAACAGGTTGAGGTTTTCGCCAAGGAGATCGGCGAGTGCACGGCGAGGAAAAAGAAACTCGAACAGGACATCGAGCAGGCGCAACGGAGAATTCAAAGCCTGGGGCAGATGCAGAAACTGGCGCGGGATACGCACAACAAGCTCACTGGAAACGTCGCCACGGCGCGGGCCCAGTTGGAGAGCGCTTCGCGAACTTTGGACGTCGCGGCGATTGAGACGCGGGTCAACGCCGAGCTGAAGGCGATGACCAAGCAACGGGTTGTTTGTTGCTTGGACCTCGTGGAGCTCACCACGCAGCTCGCGGATACGACGCACGAACACGCCACGCGGACGTTGCGGTGCAAGGAACTGGGGATTCAAAAAGCGTACTTCGACGCGCAGTGGGACGCGGCAAACGCGGCGAACGACAAAATGCGGAAGGAGCTGCCCGCGGCTGAGAACAAGTTACGCGAAAACAAGGAACTCGCGCGGGAGCTCCGGGTTCCCGCGATGGCCGCGACAGACCAGAGGGACCCGGGGAAGGACCCAACGCTGCAACAACAGTTCGACCAGTGGGACGACGACCTGGTTGTGTTGGAAGAGGCCATCGCCATGTTTGAAAACGAAGCGGACGCGATCATGTGTCCGAACGAAGGTACGGCCGTCTTGGGCTTTCCCAAATCCGGGACACGGTTTACGGACCCTGTTTGACTGTTTACCGTGCACCACATCCTTCACAAGTGCACTGTTCGGCCTGATTACGCCCGACTGTTTACTGATACACATTACGAAGTACACCCACACTCGCCGACTCAAGACTGACGTTTTCTTTTATTCGTCTCAGCCGTGCTTGAGGATTACAAATCGCGGCAGACGCAAATCGCAGAAATCGAAAGCACGCTTGGCGCGCAGGAGGGAAGTTTGGGCCGGAGCACTGGCGATATCGCGGCGTTGAAGCTGAAGTGGCTTCCCAAGTTGAGAGAACTGGTGGAGCGAATCAACGAGAACTTCAAGCACAACTTCGCGAGTATCGGTTGCGCGGGTGAGGTGCGTTTGCGCGAGGACCCTTCGGGGGACCGGTTCGAGTTTTGGAAACTGGAAATCTGGGTCAAGTTCCGCGCCGCGACGGATATGCACATTCTGGATGCGCACCGGCAGTCAGGCGGCGAACGGAGTGTAAGCACCATGCTCTACCTGATTTCCCTACAGGAACTCACGAAAGCGCCGTTCCGAGTGGTGGACGAAATCAACCAAGGCATGGACCCGGTGAACGAGCGGAAAATCTTCAAGCGGATGACGGACGCCGCGAGCAAAGACTCAACGCCGCAGACGTTTTTGCTCACCCCCAAACTCCTGAACAACCTTAAATACACCGAGGACTGCACCGTGCTTTGCATTTTCAACGGGCCTTGGATCGCGGAGGTTGCGAAGCGGTGGAGAGAACTGCAGGCGTCCATCCAGCCGGTGTCGCCGGGGACGCCCGAGTAGAGAACGGGAAACGGGATTGGAGACGAGAGGGAAAAGGGAAAAGAGAGCCGAGACAGACCGTTTTGATTTTGACGAAAGAAACACTTTACAATTTTTTTTTAGCATAACAGGTATCCCTCTTACCTGTCTATCCGTCTCGCGTTTTCTTCCTCTCTCGCGTTCTGAATCGTCGTTACTCACATCCCCTCCAGCGCGGCGACGCGAGCGGCGAGCTCCTCGACTTTCGCGACGAGCGAGACGAGAGATATTTCGGACGTGCCCGTTGGCGACGCCGAAGGAGGTTGCGCCGGGGACAATGGATCTACACTCCGGTGCCAGCATTCCCACGACGTAGCACTGCCGATCGGTAGGGTTGATATGGTGTACGCCGCGGTGTAAAGAATGCACTCGCCGTCCGATGAATCGCGCGTGAAACTCTCGCACCCCGTCGCGTTTTCGCACCGGAGTTTGCAAACTTCAAGACTATCGTCCGTTCCGCCGCCTTCTCGGGTCCAGGATATCATATCGCCGTCGGTGGTGTTTCCGTACTTGACCTGACTTCCACTACTGTCTGTACACAACCCGTCACCGCTTTTGAGCCACGTGTTGTACGGAGCGCGAAGGGTGATGACGAAATCGCTGGCGAAGATCCGGCCGACCGCGACGACGGAGTGCGGTTCGGCCGCGGTGGCGCCCGGGAACGCGAACGCGCCGGATGCGTTTTGAGAAACGAACGCGTCTGTCCCAACCGCGACGCCGCCCGGACTGTTTGCCACTGCGTTTCTGCCGATCGCGATGGAGTTGTTTCCATACGCGTTACTGTCAGTACCGATCGCGGTCGCGTTGGTTCCGGTGGAGCTTGAAAACGCGCCGATCGCGGTGGCGAACGCGGCGCTCGATACGCTCCGGCGGCCGATCGCGATTGAACTATCACCAGCCGCGGTTGCTCCACCGTCCACACCGAAACCGCTCCCCAGCGCGAGCGAGAAGTTCCCCGAAGCCAAAGAACGCGCGCCCGCGGCGAAGGCGTGCGGCGCTACGGCGCGTACGCGCGCGCCGAGCGCGACCGCGCCAACCGCGGTGGCGAACGCCCGACCGCCAATCGCGACGGGCGGCGGCGCTTTTGAAGTGTCCGCGTCGTCAATCGCGTCGTCATCAAATGACGTCGTTCCGTTACTTGAGGTATCACTTTCAGTATCACTGTCAGTAACACTTCCAAAGAACCCACTTCTCGACGCGTTACACGAAACCCCCGCGCAGGTTTTGTCCCCCAGGGAAACCGCGGCGCGGTCGCTGGCGACCGCGCGCGCGCCGGCGGCGAAGGCGGCGTCTTTTTCCGCGCGCGCGAAGTGCCCGAGCGCGACGCTCGCTGTGTCGGTGTTTTGGATAACAGGGATTAGTAAAAGTAGGAAGGGGCAAACAGTCAGACGTAAAGTTGGAAGTTGGTTAGTTCGTTTTGTTGCAGATTAGTCGGTCGTCGGTTCGAAGTTGGGGTATAGTAACGGTAAGGACGACTGTCAGACTGTTTACTCTATCGGGGGAAAAAACGTACCCACGCCGCCGCTCGCGCGCGCCCCGACCCCCTGCGCCACGCCCCCCGCGCCCGTAGCGATTGACCCCAAGCCTGACGCTAAGCTCCCCGGCCCGCCTGAAAGCGCGGCAATGCCTGACGCGAACGCGCCGTACCCGCGCGCGATGGCGCGCACGCCGAGCGCGGCGCTTCCGCTTCCTGATTGTAAAAATGAAAGTGTCAGTCTTGTTTGGGCAATCTCAATCAGTCGGAGGAATGTGGTAAGTGGGAAATACTTACCGGAGGACCGCGTGTTCATCCCGAACGCGCTCGACCCGGACCCTCCAGCGAAGGTCTTTATCCCGGCGGTGAAACTAGAATCGCCCTCCGCGTTTGTTTCCCGGCCCAGCGCGGCGGAGGAAGCGCCTTGCGCGGTGGTCCGGTCGCCTGAGGAAAACGAAGCGTCCCCTACCGCTCTTGTCAACGAGCCCACGGAAATGGACGCCTCGCCGACCGCGGTGGTGCCCGCGCCGAGCGCTACTGACGAGGCGCCCTGTGCCGCCACGAACGCGCCGGCGGCGACCGAGAGCGCGCCTAGCGCCGCGCTCCCGCCGCCGACCGCGAACGCGGCGTCGCCTGGGACGACAAATAAAAGAAAGTGTCAGTCTTCATGTATTGGCAATGGCAAACAGTCGTCTCTGATTTGGGAAACGCGCAAGGCCCCGTACCTTCCGCTCTGGTTTGCACACCGAGGCTTATACCCCCGCTGCCCCTCGCGGTGGCCCCGTCCCCCATCGCCACGGCGGCGTTTCCAGACGCTTGCGAGTTCCGTCCCATCGCACTGGACGCCACGCCGCTGGCTTCGTTCGCGTCGCCGAAGCTCACGCTGTTTTGCGCGCTTGCTTTTGAGTTCCTCCCGAACGCAACGGACGCCTCCCCGGACGCCACCACGGTGTCTCCGAAAGCCAGCGAGCTCGCTTTCGTGGCGTAGCTGTTCCGCCCCGCGGCGAGGGAGAAATCGCCCTGCGCCACGGTTCCGTCGCCAAGCGCGGCGCTCCTGTCACCCGTCGCGGACACCCCGAACAACGCGTCAGAAGAGGTTCTTTCGCCCTGCGCGGTGACCATCTCGTTCGTCTCCCTGCCCATGCCTTGGAACGCGGCGCCGAAGAACCCCCCCGCGGTGTCTGAAGTGACGAAGGAGCTCGTACGCGCGCCCATCGCGGTGACGCCGCCGTCATTCAAACTCGTCTCGAGCGCGGTCACCTTCGCATCAAGGGCGTCTATGCGGAACACACAAGGCGAGGGGGACAAAAAAGTAAACGACGCGGTTGAGGTGACCTGCTGCGCGTTGGCAAAGGAAACACTTCTGGTCAACGCGAGAAATACCAGGCGGCGGGCGAGGGTGTGGTGACCATTGTGACCGACGCGGGCGCGACATCGACCGCGAGGACGAGTCATCGCGCGGGCTCGTGTCACGAACGCATCTCCTGAGACGAAGACAAGGACCACTGAAACACTCGAGGCAACAACGACACACTCGAGGCAATACATTTTGCCAAAAAGCTTTGGCAAAAATCTTCGCAGACGACTACTTTTCATTTACAAGACTGCTACTGTAGCTAGCTAGACTGGTAGTCCTATTATTCCCCACCAGCCCCTACCTTAATCCTCCCCCCCCAGGGGCGCGTCCGGCTTGACGATATCCGCGTACGCCCACGCGTGTTCGTTGAGCCAGGCGTGCGCCGCGTTTCTCAAGCCGACGTTGGGTATTAAATCTTTCTGTGTCTGTGAAAAAGAAAAGGGTCAGTCTTGGAGTAATATTCTCGTAAACTGTATTGCGTAAACAGTCAGACAGTGTACTCTGGATAATCGGCAAACAGGGTAGTATTTTCCTACTGTACTCAGAGAGGGTCCGTAAACAGTCTCGGGATTTGGGAAAGCCCAACTACGTACCATGGGTTCGCGTGATATCGGGTCCCAATTACCAACTTTTCGAAGATGTTCCTCAACCGCGCTTCGCTCGAACGAGTTCCCGCTTCTAGTGACCACCGGATCCCTGAACACCTCGAAGGTTAACACACAGCAGAAACAATCAGGCGGGTCGTTTTCCGTGGAGTCCGCGACGCGCGCGGCGGCGACCATTGAACGCAGAGTTTGTTTGTCATCAGACGTGAATTCGTTTTTATTTTTTTCGGGCGCGCTGGTTTCGTTTTCGTCCCCATTTTCGTCCCCATCCAACTCCATCCCGTCCCCGCGCACTAAATCGATCACGTCGTGGTTTTGGTGTTGGTTGGTGTGTGGATAATTGCCCGTACAGGTACTGTTAGTGTCACTCGCAAGCAGCAGCCCCATCGCCCCCAACTTCGCCTCCACCGAACTAACCCGCACCGCTCTTCGCGCGGCGTCGATTTCCCACTGCAGGTATTTACCCCGCGCCTGGCACGATGAAAAAAAAAGTGTCAGTCGGCCGTGATGTTCGTGACTTGTGCTCCGCAAACAGCGCGTTTGTCATGTATTTGGCACAGAGCCGCGAGTACGCCAGTAAGAGTTACCAGTAGTAAGTACGTTACTAGTACTGGTAAGAGTTACCAGTAGTGCACTTCCTTTCAATGCGTGGACGTCAAGTAGGGGCTGTGATCAGGGAGGCGGAGCGCGGTACATGGGAAAACTTAACTTACCAGCTCTCGCCAAATCTCATCTTGAATCGAAGCCCCGTTGCTTCGCGCGTTTTCCAGCGCTTTCTGTAACCGCCGCACCGCGCCTCGGTAATCATTCTCCGCAATCAAACTCAGCCCTAGCATGTAGTTACCTTTGATGCTTTCCTTGTCGATGTCCAGGGCTTTCAAGCAGTCTGCCTTGACCAGGGGCCAGTTTGTTTTCTTACGATGACACAGCGCGCGATTTAAAATCACGGGTAGCCACCGCGGACATAACAACACCGCGTCCGTGTACGCATCAACCGCCGCGCCGAACTTCCCTCTTGCGTACATCGCGTTCCCCAGCGCCTTCAACTGCTCCGCCGCGGGGGTGGGGGTGGACATCGCAGGGGCCACCGCCCGCGCAGGCGAATCTGACAGGATGAAAAAAAACTCTCCATCTGGAAAGTTCGCGAGTTTCTGGAAACCCGATAAAAGTTGCGTCGTCACTTTTGAGAGGGCGTCGTGCGACCCGCCTGCGTCTCGGCCTGCGATGTCGGCGAGCCCGGCGATGGCGGCGAGCTCGGCGATGGCGAGGGTGCTCCCCGGGAGGACAACTCGCGGGCGTGTCGGTGGGGTCGGCTTGAGAGGCGAGAGTTACGCGTCCGACTCGGGAAATGACGCACCGCGTTTTGAGAAACACGGGACACGGGGACACGGGTTTTCCTCATCGGTGCCCGCGTTTGGCGCGTCCCCGACACGGCCCCGGCCACGTTCACGGCGCGCAAGGGTGATACGAACCGCCGCGACAAGCAGCAGCGGCGACAAGAACGGCGGGTGGCTGCGCCCACTAGAAGGCCTGGCGCAGCGCATGGGGGTGACTATATACCAGGCCCCGGTGCCTCCCGCGGTGGTTCCCGGGAGCCGGGCTGATTTTCTGGAAGCCATGTTACAGTGGCACCTGCAGAACAGCACGTCCGTGGATTTGGTGATGCGGGAGGTCTCGGAGTCAATCCTCAGCGAGATACAGAGCTTCCCGGTGGATAAAGTCGCAATAGGAGAGTCACCGTCAGTTGCGATGCACGTCCCGATTCCGTTACTAAGAGCGAACCCGAACGGGTCGCCCGCGTCGCTAAGCGCAATGGGCGCGAGGTCCATGAAACAAAGCAAAGGAGCGGGGACCGCGCCAAACGAGTCAACGTTGACGCAAAAGGAAAAAGGGTCACCGTACGACACAGGTGCCGACGACCAAGGTGGCCCTTTGCAATCGTTTCCAAGTTGGGACGGGTGGACGCAACCAACCACGGCGCTGACGCTAAGAGCGGTGCTCATGACCGCGGGGGCGCTGAGCGCGGCGGCGGGAATGCGGCCGGCCGGAGGTACGGCCGGACGGGCTTTCCCAAATCCGACACACACTGGTTACGGACCCTGGTCCAGTGCACTACTCGTGATTTATGTAGATCGTGATGCATTGCCAGTACTCGTAACATTTACAATGTGATGTATGTAGCAGTTGCCAGTACTGGTAACACTTACGACGTACTGTGGTAAATCGACAGTGTACTGGCAACTGCACTGTTAACTGTTACAAACCCATACCCCGTACGTCGCGCAACACGAGACTGACACTTTTCTTTCCCACTCGCAGGAAGAGACGGCACGAGCAAAGGTCTGGACAAGGAAACGGACCCTTACGCGCCTCAGATTCTGCTTCCCCTGAACCTGGAAGTCGTGGATCTGGGTGACGAGACGTACGACGTTTTCGGGGAAGACAAAGGGTCGGTCGGTGATGTCTCGCGAAAAAAACAACCGGCGTCAGCCGGTGCATCCGCCGAGCGCCTACGGCTTTTTTTCAATACCCTCTGGCCCGGTTCCCCGTACACGTTCGGAACCTACGACCGACAACAAATAAACTCGGACGTGCGTTATTTATCCCCGTCCCCCGATACGAACTCGTCCCTTGATGGGTTCAAAAAGAAACGGGGCGACAAGCGGTTGGTCGTGATCGTCAACGTCTCGTCCCCGGGCGACGAAAACCGCGCCGAGTCCGACGGCGAAGGCATGGTCAACGCCGCGGAGACGCTTCTGGAGCTGAACGTACCGTTCGTGGTGCTTACGCTTTGGATGGACGACTCTTTAGGGCGAAGCGTGAAGGTACGGCCTTGGGGCTTTCTCAAATCCTGACACAACGTTTACGGACCCTCTTTGAGTGCACTACTCGTGATGAATGTAGCATTGCCAGTACTAGTAATATTTACTGGCGTACTGGCAACTCTTACGAATACATCACAAGTGCACTGTTCGGCCCTATTACTACGACTGTTCGGCCCGAATCCCGCCGACTGTTTACTCACACAAGTTACTGGAAGACTGACCCTTTCTTTTACTCATCTCAGAGCGGGAAACCCGCGCGAGCGGAAAAGGAAGCGCTTCGCGTGCGCATGGAGAAGCGCACGCGGATTTTACTGGGAAGGAGCGTGAAGCGGAAGGAGGCTCGGGAAAACGTGAGGCTGGCGTTCGCTGCGGCGAAGAAAGCCCCGCAAGGCGCCGGCTACGTCGCCCTGGAAGAGGCGCTGGCGGAGGCGCGGGCGGTCGGGGCGGACACGTCCACTAGTTACGGGACAGGAGGTCCGAAAGGTTTTCAAGGGGGAAGCGAAGCGGAGGCGATGTTGTCGGAGATTCGCGCCGAAGCCCGAGCCGCGGAAGCCTCCGCGTTGGCCGCCGCGCTCACGTCGAACTGTTTGCAAGTCCCAGTTGACATAAAGGGCCTAGAGGCTAATCTTAAACGCGCGCGAGGGGTCATCGCGAAAACGGAAAGAGACGCCGCCGCGGTTGACGCGTCGCGAAGCGTGGACGCGATTCAGCGAAACATCAAAGACGAGGCCACCGCGAAAGCGGTTAGGGAGTGGAACGAATCCGCCGCGGTGGCGAGCGATATTTTGAGCTCAGCGGACGCGTCAGCCTCTGCTTTAGACACGGATGACTCCACCACCGTGACCCGCGAAGGTACGGCCTTTCCAGTTACCCAAATCCCGACTCCACGTTTGCCCATACTCGTACCAGAAGGGCGCATTACCTCTGCCGATTGT
>TARA_B110000259_G_scaffold28351_2_pt1 | contig 13452 bp, 13 predicted proteins | sample TARA_B110000259 | Tara Oceans TARA_B110000259 (sample SAMEA4397649) | marine metagenome | biome: Polar Biome; feature: [SRF] surface water layer (ENVO:00010504); material: water (ENVO:00002006), including particulate matter (ENVO:01000060) such as... | depth 5 m | reverse complement strand
TTCATTGACTCCTGGAGAGAGCAAAATCCAGATGAGGGTTCAATTTACTCCTGGTTTGATTATCGCTCAAGGATGTTCGACGATACTCCCAAGAGAGGATTGAGAATCGATCATATTTTAATTGCTGAGCACATGAAAAAACATATCAAAGAGACTGGAATAGATTATATTGCCAGGGCAATGGAAAAACCATCAGATCATTGCCCGGTTTGGGTAGAATTAAAGTGATTATCTATAAAGATTTCACTTTTGAGGCTGCTCACAAGCTGCCCCTTGTCCCTGATACTCATAAATGCTCAAAGCTTCATGGACATAGCTTTAAAGTAAGAATTAGTGTTGAGGATGAGCTAAGCGATCTAGGTTGGGTAATAGATTACGCAGATATTAAATCTGCATGTGGGCCTGTTATTGAAGTATTAGATCACAGCTACTTAAATAAAGTGCCAGGTCTAGATAATCCAACGAGTGAAAATATAGCCAGGTGGCTCTGGAATAAAATTCAACCAAAATTAACTATATTAAGTGAGATTGAAGTGAAAGAAACTTGTAATACAGGCTGCATTTATAGGGGCTAATTAGCGCCTCGCACGAAAGAAATCTTTTAGCAGTGAAGAAGACTCATCTTGCATAATACCTGAAGCATAATTGACTCTGTGGTTCAAAAATTTTTTATCAAAAAAATTATCAACAGAAACGATGGATCCTGTTTTAGGCTCAAACGCAGCAAAGTACACATTGTCTATTCTTGCGTCTACTATTGCTTTAGCGCACATATGGCAGGGCTCTAGAGTGACGTATAAATCACAGTTTACTAATCGGTAATTATTGATTAATTTGCAGGCTGCATTGATAGCATTGATCTCTGCATGAGCAGTGATAGTATGATCTCTAATGACTGAGTTGAAACCCGCGCCAATAACTTTATTGTCTTTTACCACAATGGCTCCAACTGGAACCTCGTTTAATGCAAGAGCTTTCTTCGCCTCCATGACGGCAAGAGACATAAAATCTTCAGAAGAGATCGTCATAATTAGAATCTATGAATCAGAGAAATTTAGCCCATTGCTCAATTGGCCTTCTCTCTGATGAAAGTTGATTGATCACAGCATCTTTATCCTTGTAGCCCATAGCTAGACCACAAAATAGAATATCACTTTCATCAGCGCTAACAAATTCACTCACACTATCATTTTTCATTGCCCAGGCTTCTTGTGCGCACGTATCAATACCTGCTTCCTGGGCTAGCAACATAAAGGTTTGCAAAAACATTCCTAAATCAGACCACTGAGGTGGCCCCATCTGATTGTCTACAAAGCAAAATATTGCAGCCGGCGCTCCAAAGAATTCAAAGTTACGCAGCACTTGCTGAAATCTAGCGTCTTTATCCTCTCTCGGGATACCCAGTAACTCATACATAGCCTCACCCAGTTGATACCTTGAGGTTCTATAGGGCTCCTTGAGATCTGATGGGTATATTTCATAACCAGGTATCTCGGGTTGATCCCAGTTACCTTGGAACTCAATAAATTTTTTCATACTCTGATTATTGACCACATAAATCTTCCAGGGCTGAAGATTGCCACCGCTGGGAGATCTTGCAGCAAGAGCTAGGAGGTTTGCTATGATCTGGTTATCTATAGGCTCAGATGTAAATGCTCTAATGGAGCGCCTTGCTAGGACAGCTTCAGAAACTTTCATAGAAATTCTTGCATGAAGGATTGAGTTTAATGACCATTGGTAAATTTGTAATTTCGAGGTTAATTAATGCCATATATATCCCTAGTAAATACTTTTTCTTTCACATCATCAAGAGAAGCATCCGGCCGATTAGCTAAAATAATTTCACTTTTTTGTTTAAAGAACTCTAGTGAGCTAACAACCGTACAATCAAACATGGAGCTCAAATTAACTAGGGGTTCGTAAATGAGGATAGTAATATTTTTATCTAATTCCTTAAGAGCTTGTATTACATCAACAATTGAAGATTCCCTAAAATTATCAGAGTTTTTTTTCATGGCAAGAAGATATATGCCAATTACTTTCTTATCCAAAGATGCAACGTAATGTGCAATGTATGTTTTTCTTGAGATGTTGCTTCTAATAATAGAGCTAAAAAGCTCCTGAGGTAAGTCACCGAAATCTGATTCAAGTTGTTTTGTATCCTTAGGCAAGCAATATCCACCATATCCAAAAGATGGATTGCAATAATGAGCACCAATCCTCGGATCGCTTGTAACACCATCTATAATAGACTGACTATCTAAATTACTTGCTAAGGCGAACGTATCAAGCTCATTAAAAAAACTAATTCTTGTAGCTAAATAGGCATTTGAAAAAAGTTTTACTGCCTCTGCTTCACCGCTTTCCATTAAAAATATCTCTGGATCATTCGAAGCAAATGATGCAAATAATTCTGCAATTTTTAATCCAAGTAACTCAGTGTTTCCCACAACAATCCTGCTGGGGTTCAGGTTATCTTCAAGTGCATTCCCTTCTCTCAAGAATTCTGGAGAAAAAATAATTGGGAAATCTGGATATTGAGCTTGAAGCCTTTGCGTGTAGCCTTGCGGAACGGTAGATTTTATTAGAATGGGTGAGTTTATATTTTTTTCACTAATCTTAGAAATAACCGAGTCAAGTTGAGAGGTATCAAAAAATTTAGTAGCTTCGCTGAAATTAGTTGGTAAAGCTAGAATAATAAGATCTGAGTCTGAAACAGCATCAATTAGATCATAGTTTGTTTTTAAGCGAAGTGTTTTATTAGCAAAGAACTTATCTATATTTTGATCTCGAAGTGGGGATTTTTTGTTGTCAATCTGTTTGAGTTTTAATCTATCAATATCAAAAAGAGTGACCTCCTTCTCTTGGCTCAAAAGAACAGCTAATGAAAAACCAACATAGCCAGCTCCAATAATGGTAATTTTGTTAAACAAATTTCTTGCCTTTACATTAAAAAGTTAAGTAACAATTATACTCTAAGAAAAATACGCTTTTTTTATTTTAAATAATTTGAAGATGCTTGTGCTTACAGTATTTATTGCACACCAAGGACGTTGGGTTCGTTCTGATATTTTGTGATCTTAATTTTCAATCGCATCAATATAAAGATCACATACAAAATCTTGGTTAAATTCATTCTCAATCTTCTCTCGGCCTTTAGCCCCCATAATTCTCCGAGATTCATATGGTAGTTTGAGCATCAATTCAATTTTATCCGATAGATCAAGATAGTCGCCCGATCTACATAAAAACCCAGTCACCCCGTCTTTTATAACCTCTCTACAGCCTGGCACGTCTGTAGCTATTAGAGGTCGGCCCATCGCAGCCGCTTCTAATAAAACCTTGGATGTCCCTTCTCGGTAAGACGGGAGTACTACGCAGCACGCTCTTTCAATATAAGTCACAACGTTGTCAGTTTCGCCCAAATACTCAATTATTCCATCTTTTTGCCATTCATCCATCTGCTCGTTTGAGATTGACGTTCTATTCTCTACTCCTAACGGACCCAATAACTGAAATCTAATATTGGGGTATATTGATTTGATATTTCTTGCCGCGTCAACAAATTCTCCTATCCCTTTATCCCAAATCATGCGTGCAATTAGTATGAAGGTCATCTCTTTATTTGCTGGCAGATCGGCTCGGGAAAATTTATCCAAATCCACGCCAGACCCAGGTGTCAATCGACAAACTCTTGAATCTACAAGTCTACTACCAACAAATAGATCTTTGTCGTCCACATTCTGAAAAAAGGCTGCTGCAACTGAGACTAGAGAAAACCTATAAAGAGTTTTTGCTACCTTAGTAATCCAAGTATCTGTAATAAACGCTGTTCCAAGACCGGTAATCGTTACTATCGACTTAACCTTGACTAGTCTTGCGGCAATGGAGCCGTAAATAACCGGCTTGATAGTATAAAAAAGTACGAGCGCCGGCTTTAAGCGAATAAAATATTTAACGAAGTCAAAAATTGTGAATAAATCAACAAATGGATTAATGCCTTTGCTGGAGATAAATAAGGGTTTTATCTGATCTACTTCCTTAGCGATAAGAGATTCATATCCGTCGAATTGGGTTAGCACACATACCTTATATCCCTCTTGATTGAGACGTCTAATGATAGGCATTCGGTGATTATATATTGTCCAAGCACAGTTGGCGCTTATGATAATAATTTTAGACTTATCTTTCACAGTTCACACATTATCCTCAAGCCATGCCTGAAACATTAACACTGCCCACAATTGAGATTGCCAGTTATGAATGCCCATCAAATGTTCTGACCACATTTGTCTAACTACCTCAGGATAAAAAAATCCTTGAGATCTTAATCGAGTTTCATCTAGCAATTCTTCGGCCCATTCTTTGAGAGGCCCTTTTAGCCAATCGCTCATAGGTATTCCAAATCCCATTTTAGGCCTTTCAATCAACTCCTTTGGCACATATCTAAAAAGCACGTCTCGTAAGATTGACTTTCCAACCCCATGTTTTAATTTCATTGCTAGAGGGATTTTCGATGCAAAGTCAAAAATATGATGATCTAAAAATGGGACTCTAGTTTCTAGGGACACGCCCATAGCAGCCCTGTCCACCTTAACTAAAATATCATCAGGCAAGTAAGAAATCGTATCAATAGCCATCATTTTTTGGATATCACCTACATCCGAAAGCAATTGGACATCTGTGGAAAATATCCGATCATGCTCTCCTTCCCCAATTACCAAAGCAGACGGATCCTGCCAATTAGACACAAGTTGCTGGTATAAGCTCATTAGATCTTTAGATGCCATAACGCCGGCGCCTTTCTGTAGTTTGTCCCCCCAGCTTATGCCGTTAAATTTACGTGGTGTAATTCTATTCAATAATTTAAATGCTCGATTCCAGCCCGCTGCTGGAAAATTTTTAATACTCTTCCCAACCAACTTTCTAACACTAGCCGGTGTCATACTTAAGCCCTTCCACAATTTATCTGCAAACAGGTATCTATTGTATCCACAAAACAATTCGTCTCCTCCATCACCTGAAAGGCTAACCGTCACATGATGTCTCGCAAGAGAAGAAACCAAAAATGTTGGTATTTGAGATGAATCAGCGAAAGGTTCACAATAAAGATTTGGTAATTTCGGAATGACATTTAACGCGTCTTGAGATGAAACATATAGCTCCGTATGTTCCGTTCCCAAGTGACCAGCAACTAATTTAGCAAATATCGCCTCATTATAACCGGCCTCACTAAATCCTATGGTGAAGGTCTTTATAGGCCGTGACGACTGCGCCTGCATCAGGGCAACCACTGCTGACGAATCAATCCCACCCGAAAGAAAGGCCCCTAAAGGCACATCGGCCATCATTTGTTGAGAGATGGTCTTCCTCAATGCAATGTCTAGGTCATTTGTCACCTCGGCGACCGTGCCCTCAAAAGGTGATTCTGCACCAGTCCTGACCACATCCAAAGCATTCCAATACTTTTCCGTCGTGTGCTTACTATCCTGGAGCGTCACCGTTACAATCGTCCCTGGCTCAACCTTCATAATGCCTTTATAAATTGAGTGTGGTGCCGGAACATAGCAATATCTCATGTACAAGGCCAGTGAGCCACGGTCAATATCATTTATAAACTGCGGATGTTTTTTTAATGCCTTTAATTCGGAGCCAAATAAAAATACTTTATTGGACCCAGACCCTTGCCAGCCATAATATAATGGCTTTTCTCCAAGTCTGTCTCTTATCAATGTAAGTTGTTCTAACTCTTTATCCCATACTGCTATGGCAAACATCCCCGTAACACGAGAGACAGTCTCTTTAATGCCCCAAGCATCAAAACCAGCCAGAAGTGTTTCGGTATCAGAATGTCCTCGCCAATTTAGCGTTACTCGACTCTTAATTAATTCATTTCTAATCTCGTTACTATTATATATTTCTCCGTTATAGGTCATGACGTATCTGTTCGAGCCAGACGTCATTGGCTGATATCCAGCTGGCGATAAATCTACAATAGCGAGCCGTCTATGACCAAGAGCAATTTTACTCGACGAATCTAGCCAAATACCCGCACTATCAGGCCCACGCTTTACAATCTGATCTGACATCTCTTCTAGTATGGCGTTACTCAATTGATCATTGGTAAAATCACCACCAAGGAAACCAATGATCCCACACATTTATACTTTCTCCCTATAACCGACAGCAACCCAATATGGGTTTTCTTCAGAAAAACTTATCTTCGTAAGGCCCGCATCTTGCATCATTATTTTGATCTGCTTTTTTGTAAATCTCTGTTCAAGTCTATTTCCAAAGCGGTCCCACTCATCACCAAACCCATCAAGTATTTTTTGATCTTTATTATTACTCATTATTCAATTTTCCTTTAAAAGTTTTACCAAATCTAAAAGCCTTACCTATGCTATTCGTAATTAGAAGATATCATCTACTGTTTCCCACATGAATCCTCATTAGACATACTTTGCCATTTGAAACAATCCTGCAGCAAGAAAAGATAATTGTTAATCAAAAAAAATGGGATAAGGAATCACTCATCAATATCAGGATTTATGTGAACGATTATATTTCGGAGATGTCACATTTCGATATGCAAAACCCACGACTAAAAGTAACCCAAGGCTTGGAACGTGGTGCCTTGAAGCTGTGCCCCAATTACTCGTCCCCAAAGACCAAAGTATTTCCATTACTAAGTATGATAGGAAAATAAAAAAAATAAATCTTTTATTCCCAAGATAATTGCGTGCAACAAACATAGGTTGATTAAGATAGCTGCCTACTAAATATTTCAACGCATTCCAAATTAACCAGAATCGCAACATATTTTCTAGCAAAACAACTACATCAACTATAGATGAAAGTTTCCAAGGCATTGGCTCAAACAGGTACTGAAACAAAAAGGAAGGTAAAGAAAGAATAAGCTCACCGAGCCCATTTATTTCAATGTCAGTTCTATAACTTGCGCGTTGCTCAGCTGCCATGGTTCCCTCTTGATATTTTTGAATAGCAAAACCCAAACCATCCTCCAACCGGTCGCCATAAGAAGAAAGATTCATGAACAACAAAAACCCATAAAACAAGCACAAAATCAGGATAGGACTAACCAAAACAAACTTAGTAAATGACACGCCTTTTCTATTTCTTGTTGTTAATAGAAACAATGTCCCAGCAATTATAAAAATAGCAGACGCTAGAAGGGCACCATGCAATGCGCCCATGCCCACAGCGGCGAGAAACAAAACGAGCCAATGGGCAATCGATCTATGAAAATAAATTTTTAGGGCCGCATAAAGAGCCAGATTGATAAAAAGCAGTTGAAATGGCTCACGTAGGGTAACGCTGGTATACATTAATGAAGAAGGTATCAAAGCATAAATAAGCATGACCCTCCATTGGTTCGACTTATCAAAGGATAAGATCCTCATGATCCGTAAGAGAATAAATGCCGATGCAAGCCACCCTAAAGCAGATAAAGCGCTTCCCAAAAACAGGGAATCCGTTGTAATAAAATAGAAAAAACCCAAAATTAACGCATATATATTACCTATTGAAAACACGTCTAACGCAAGAGTTTGAGAAAAATAAATAGCGGCAAAATGAAACCCAATGGAATCATCAGAGGCACCATAACTGGGTCCAACAAAACCATTTAAGAAGGCATTAACAAGGCGTAAAAAAAAGCCTAGCCACAATGTTAGTTTAACCTTAGAGTTCATCTGCATCCATCTCGATTACATCCACTTTGAACCCAGCTTGCTTGACCTGGAAAACGCTTCATTCCTAATTATTAGGATCATTTGAGCTCCTCCTTCCACCAGGCAATTGTTTTATCCAGTCCGCGATCAATATCAAAACTGGGCTGCCAACCTAACTCGTCTTTTAAACGACTGATGTCAGCCAACAATAATGGAGGGTCCTGGAGATTGGTTGAACGAGCCCCCAACTTTAACAATTCTGGGCGACCCAACTTAGTAGCAATTCTTTCTACCACATCCTTAAGAGTGATAGCTTCGCCTGACGCGATATTAACCGGGCCCTGTATGTCTGAATTAAGTAAAGCTACAAAAGCTGAGGCCACATCAGTAACATACATAAAATCTCTCACTTGCTCACCACTGGAACACCGAGCAGTCTCACCTCGCAAGATTGATTGAATAACAGACGATACTAACCTTGACGGATGTTCCTTCGGACCATAAAGAAAAAATATCCTTCCCCATGCACTGCTTAATCCAAACTGATTAGAGTATATCGACAATATTTCCTGTAAAGCATTTTTACACGTTCCATAAAGCGTACTCGGGTTCCGCGGAGTAACGCTCTCTAAACACAAACCTTGACCCCAATCATATTCAGCACAGGTTCCGGCCATTACTATACGCTCACCTCCTTGCTCGCCAAACGCCTGCAGCAGAGCAAGGCTCGCACTCACGCATTGAAGATTTTCAGCTGCTGTCCAGAAATGACCAGGTTCTGCATACCATGCAAAGTGCAATAGGTGTGTTGGCCGCACTTCATTTACAATAGTTTCTTGAGAACCGCTATTGAATAAATCAGTCAAATACCAATGAACACCATCGTCATCGACTCCTGTTTTATGCCTTGATCGTGACACAGCATGAACCTCAAATCCTTCATTCACTAGATAATGCAAGCAATGCTGACCAATAAATCCTGTTGCACCAGTCACTAAAACGCGCTTAGCGTATGAACTACCCGAAACCACCTCCTGGTCAATACTTGTCATAGCACCTCTAATTCAGGCACTGCGACAACAAATTTAGCTCCCCATTCACGAATATAGGATAATTGCTCAACAACCTCTAAACGCAAGTTCCAGGGAAGAATCACCACATAGTCTGGCTGGGTTTTTCTAATATACTTTTCTCCAACGATGGGTATTCGACTACCAGGCAAGAACTTATCCTGCTTGGCTGGATTAAGATCCACTACATAACTCAGCAAATCCTGACGAACCCCTGCATAATTCATCAACGTGTTGCCTTTGGCTGCAGCGCCATAACCCGCAACAGTTTTACCGGTGCGTTTTGCCTCAATCAAAAAGGAGAGAAAATCATTTTTAACCCGATCGGCCTTACCCTGGAACCCGGCATAAAAATCCACACTATTCATTCCAGCACTTTTTTCCTGGTCTAGAATTTTTATTACATTATCGCTTGTTTGATGACCCCCGGTATCAGTGCGTTGCGCATATACACGCAAACTGCCGCCATGCGTAGGTAATATTTCTACATCGAATACACTTAAACCATTGCTCTCAAAAATTTTCTTCACAGCAGTCAACGACAAATAAGAATAGTGTTCGTGGTATATGGTATCAAACTGATTTTCAGACACCAGTCGCAATAAGTGAGGAAACTCAAAGGTTGAAACACCTGCTGGTTTCAGCAAAGCCGCAAAGCCGCCGACAAAGTCATTAATATCAGGGACATGTGCCAGAACATTGTTAGCAGCTGTTAAATCAGCTTGTTTACCTTGCTCAACCATTTTATTCGCAAGCTCAACGCCGAAAAAAGCTTCGATAATCTCGATACCTTTTTTACGAGCGGCATCCGCAGTACTGGTGGTGGGCTCAATACCCAGACATGGTATTCCCCGTGCTTTGACATATTGCAGGAGATAGCCATCGTTCGCTGCCACTTCTACGATATATGATTGCCCATCCAGCTCGAAGCGATCGACCATATTGGTTACATATTGCTCAGAATGCTTTAACCATGATGATGAGAATGCGCTAAAGTAAGCATAATCAGATGAAAAAAGCTCATCAGCCCCCGCATAATCTTCTGTCTGCACTAACCAGCAATCGGTACACACTAGCACGCGTAATGGAAAATATTTCTCAGTCGCCTGGAGTTCTTGTTGAGTCAGATAGGCGTTCGACGGTGGGGATGTGACCAGATCAATTAATGTGACTGTCAACTCGGATTGGCAATGGCGACATTTCATAAAGTAACTCCGGTAAAATTAATATTGTTTAAAAAAAGATGGTTCTGGTCTCGCTGAGACATATCTGTTACTGGCAAGGGCCAGTCTATAGACAACACAGGGTCGGTAACATTGAGCGCACCTTCCGCATCAGGATGGTAGGCTGAGGTGTGCAAATAGATCAGTTCGCAGTCTTCAGTCAGCGCCTGAAATCCATGCGCATATCCTTCTGGAATAAGTAAACTTTTACGGTTCTCGGCAGAAAGAATTTCGCCATGCCATTGCAGAAAGGTTGGTGAGGTGCTCCGAATATCTACTGCCACATCTAAAACCTCACCTTTTAAGCAGCTCACAAGCTTTATCTCGGCATGCGGAGGATATTGAAAATGCAAGCCTCGAACTGCGCCTTTTTTACGCGTGAGAGTTTGGTTGATTTGAACTATTGGTTTTTTGATCCCTGCTTCAGCGAACGCTTCTATGCAGTAGAAGCGCGATAAAAAGCCACGATGGTCCTCTGCCGCCTTACGTTGGACTAACATCAGGTCAGACAATGACGTTTGAATAAAATCAAAGCGTGACATAATTAATCGCTCCGCAATGTAGACTGGTAGTCATTGATTTGCGCCAAAGAGACTGCCTGCATGTCTTCGGCATTCCTCCACGCTTCATGCCATTCTAATGTTTTTTGTAATGCCGTTTGCAGTCGCCAGACTGGCTGCCAGTTCAATTGACGACGTGCCTTACTACTATCTAGCTTAAGTAAATTGGCCTCATGAAGCTGCGGCGCCTCATCGCATTGCCAATTTATATCTTTGCGCATTTCAGCCATCCGTTCAATTATCCAGCTTACGGTTCGGGAATCATCATCTGATGGCCCGAAATTCCAGCCTTCAGCGAAACTAGCACCGTTACTATATAGTTGCTCCGCCAACATTAAATAGCCAGACAATGGCTCTAATACATGTTGCCAGGGTCGCACAGCCTGAGGCGAGCGTATGTTCAATGTTTTACCAGCATCCATGGCATGCAAAAAATCTGGAATCAAACGATCTGCAGCCCAGTCACCGCCGCCTATGACGTTTCCAGCTCTAGCACTCGCTAGCGCGATGCCCGCTGGTTCGAAGAAAGATTGACGATAAGCCGATGTAACCAACTCTGCACAACCCTTACTGCTAGAATATGGATCAGCCCCCCCCATCGCTTCGTTTTCACGGTACCCCCAAACCCATTCTCGATTTTCATAGCATTTATCTGTGGTAACATTCACTACTGCTTTAACGCTAGGAGTGGCCCGTACGGCCTCAAGCAGATATACCGTTCCCATAACATTTACTTCATAAGTTTCAGCTGGTTGTGCGTAGGAATATCGTACCAATGGCTGTGCGGCCATATGTATCACCACATCGGGCTTGGATTCCAAAATCGTCTTTGATAACTTCGCGTGATCTCGGAGGTCCCCGATAATGGATTGCATACCTTCACCAACATCGGCAACTTCAAATAGAGATGGCACAGTTGCTGGCTCCAGAGAATAACCAATGACCTCAGCTCCAAGGTGTTTCAGCCACAAGCAGATCCAACCGCCTTTAAAGCCTGTATGGCCTGTGACAAAAACCCGCTTGCCCTTCCAGAACGCTGGATTAATCACCAAACCCTCCACGGAGCTTTACCTTCATCCCACAATTCCTCAAGTTGATTTTTATCACGTAGCGTATCCATCGGCTGCCAAAACCCTTTATGCTTAAATACTGTCAGCTCTCCATCTGCCGCTAAACCCTTCAGCGGCGTCGACTCCCAGGATGTTGCATCGTCTTCGATGCGTTCGATCACCTTAGGTGAGAGTACAAAATAGCCCCCGTTGATCCAACCGCCATCCCCAAGTGGCTTCTCATTAAATTCAACTATTTTATCGCCCTGCACATCAAGTAACCCGAAACGACCTGGCGGCTGAACCGCAGTCACAGTTGCAAGACTGCCCTGTTCATTATGAAAACTTACCAGTTCAGAAATATTTACATCACTGAGACCGTCACCATAAGTAAAACAGAAATCCTCATCGCCCAAATACTTGGCAACGCGCTTGAGACGGCCGCCCGTCATTGAACCGTCTCCGGTATCCACCAACGTTACCTTCCAGGGTTCAGCGGCATTCTGATGTACTTCTATTGTGTTATCGCTCATATCAAATGTAACGTCCGACGTGTGAAGAAAGTAGTTGGCAAAATACTCTTTGATCATATACCCCCTATAGCCAAGACAAATCACAAACTCATTAATTCCATGAGCACTATAAGTTTTCATAATGTGCCACAAAATCGGTTTGCCACCAATCTCAATCATAGGCTTAGGTTTTAGATGGGACTCTTCAGAAATACGCGTACCTAGTCCGCCTGCTAGAATAACTGCTTTCATACACTCTCCTCATTAATTAGATTATCAAGATACCAAGCCATCGCCTCATTCAAACCTTCACCAATCCGGTGAGTCGCCTGATAACCCAAAAGATTCCTCGCCTTGCTGATATCAGCTAGTGAATGCATTACATCCCCCGCCCTGAAGTCGCGATAAATCAAGTCGGCAGTCAGTGGTCTGTCGTCATCAGTCAAACCATCTAAGAGCAACGCGTATAATTCATTTAGTGATGTGCGATCACCTACAGCACAATTATAGACTTGATTGCTTGCCTCTTCGTTTTCTGCAGTGGCAGCAAGCAAGTTCATTTGCACCGCGTTATCGACATAACAAAAATCTCGGCTTGTTGTGCCGTCGCCATTAATATACACAGTTTTACCTTTCCAAATTGCGTCAATCCATTTTGGAATGACGGCAGCATAAGCGCCGTTTGGAGTTTGCCTTCTGCCAAAAATATTAAAGTAACGAAGACCTATAGTTTTTAAACCATAGGTTCTTGCGAATACCTGTGCATAGAGCTCGTTAACTAATTTTGTCACTGAGTAGGGGCTAAGTGGATTGCCAATTTTTTCTTCTACTTTCGGAAGGTCAGGGTGGTCCCCATAGGTAGAGCTGGATGCGGCGAAGATGAAGCGCTTTACTTTGGCATCTCTGGCAGCAACTAGCATATTAAGAAAGCCATCAATATTTGCCATATTAGTTTTGATCGGGTCTTCTACTGAGCGTGGCACTGAACCGAGCGCCGCCTCATGAAGGACATAGTCTACTGGTATACCCTCTTTCTCAGAAATAGAAGGATAAAAGATCATCGCCTTTTGACAGTCTTCTAATTTACGGATATCGCCCTCTATAAAAGTAAAACTGGCAGTATCTAGCAAGCGGTTATCCGCCCGTAAAGCATTAGTTGCGCAAGCTATCGCTTGATCAATGTTGCGCTGAAAGCCTGTTTCAAAATTATCGAGGCCGACAACATTCTGATTTAGCTTCAATAATGTTTCTAACAGGTTGGAACCAATAAATCCTGCGACACCAGTTATTAACCAGGTTTTGGGATTATTTTGTAGTTCCCTTTTTACTTTCTCATATGTAGTC
>TARA_B110000259_G_scaffold111986_1_pt1 | contig 13504 bp, 13 predicted proteins | sample TARA_B110000259 | Tara Oceans TARA_B110000259 (sample SAMEA4397649) | marine metagenome | biome: Polar Biome; feature: [SRF] surface water layer (ENVO:00010504); material: water (ENVO:00002006), including particulate matter (ENVO:01000060) such as... | depth 5 m | reverse complement strand
GCTCTTCGGAATAATCTAATTTGATCGTGACAGCATTTATCATTCTTATCAAATCAAGCATTATATAATATCGGGAGGTTTTATATAATTTTAACTAATAATTTTGAAAATTCGTGATCACTTGGATAATGTAATCCACCATATATACGGGCTTGACCGCATTTTTCAGCCAATTTATACAACTTCTCTCTTTTTTCTGGGTATTTTTCAGTCAATTTTTTGGCTAAATAATACGCTTGACATGTGTGTCCCGATGGAAACGCGGGGGTAGCCGCCGATATAGAAGGATATACATCAAGTTCTTGATTTATTTGTTTGGGTCTTGCTCTATTGAATAAAAATTTGAAAAATAAAATTAATGGTGCTACTCTTGATTCGATTGTTAGTAATTCATTAAGTGTTTCAGGAACAATTTCTTCAAACGCATAGGATACGCTTTTATCGGTTTGCATGATAAAATTATCCATTTCCATAGTTTTCTCACTAACAAATTGTTCAACTAATTTAACCTCTTTAAAGTTTTCGGGATATACATTAATAGTTGGGTAATATTTGCGATATCTCTCGCGAGAAAACCCATTAACACAATAAATTATTATTATAAGCATGAGAAACATTTGTATATTGTTATTTGGGTGTTGTTTTTTTTTCATTGATATTTATATATAAATATAAATATAAATAAATTGATGATGATATATTCATAATCAAGGTTTAAATTCAGTATAAAGAGCAGGCGGACCACAATATTTAAATTTATTATTACCTGTAATACTCTCTTGGCAATTGTATGAATTATTGTTTGGACCATCATAAACGAAAAAGGTATTGGATTTAATTGAAATTCCATCGTTATCAAATTCTAATATTTTTGGAACAGCCTTATCCTTATTCGCATATTGTTTTTCATAAAAGCGATTAATGTGTGTTAAATAAGTGTTGATAACATTTATAGAAACATTACTGGCGTCTTGTATAGGTGGCAGATTTTTTAATTCCATTTCAAAATCGTCTCTTGAAGGATATAGACGCTGTTTATTATCTTGAGCGGTAGTGTATGAAGCAGATGGGTCTACTCCCATATAGTTGTGTTTTTCAAAATCTTGTATATTAGCGAGAGAGAAACTAATATCATCTATGGTAGTATGCCGTTGTTTATCAGCCGTGTCATTTATTAACCCTTCGTATAAGGGATGTGTTGAAAAATATAAAACATATAAACACGACATTATTATAAACCAAATAATAAAAATCTTTATAGAGTTGTTAAATTTCATAATATTATATTATATTTACAAAATAATATAATTTTATTGGTTTTTATCTAAAATTAGAAGTGATTAATTTATTATCCAATAAGACTTGCGTTGAACTGGTTATTTACTAACATAAATTGACAATTATCATTTAAGTCTTTGATACAATATGAGTTGGTATATGTGCAAGTGCTTCTAACGCCACCTAAATAATTTTGCACGGTATCATTTAGATTTCCCTTATATTTGATTTTAATCTCTCTGCCCTCGGAACTGCGATAAGTAGTATTGTTATTAGCAGCATAATTATTTTTCATAGCATAAGATGAACTCATACCATAAAAAAATTTGTATTTTTCCCCGTTTTCCTCGATTAACTCACCTGGATTTTCATCGTGTCCGGCAAACACACTACCTACCATAACAAAATCAGCCCCACCACCAAACGCTTTTGCCATGTCTCCGGGACATGTAATGCCGCCATCACTAATAATATATGTTTTTTCTTGACGGGATTGGGTTGCCTCTAACACACAAGAGAGTTGAGGCATACCAATACCAGTTTGAATTCGTGTAGTACAAGCACTTCCACCACCAATACCAACTTTGATAATGTCCATACCACAGTCAATTAAATCTTGAACACCTTCTTTAGTTGCGACATTACCAGCAATTATGATTTTTGTAGGATAACGCTCTCTTACTTTTTTACAATAAGTCTTGAAACCATCAATATATCCATTAGCAATATCAATAATAATGAATTTACAGGTGAAATTATCCATAATATCTGTAAAATTATTATAATCATTTTCACTAATTCCTGTGCTGATTGCGAAGTAGTCTGGGTCGAGTGGTTCTTCTGGATGTTCGTGATTATATTGGTTTAGGTTGTCAAGAGTCACGAATTTATGTAGTCCGGTTAGAATTTTGTGCTTACATAGTGTATTATAAACTCCCAGCGTGCCAACAGAAGTCATATTGGCCGCGATAACAGGGACACCAGTCCAAGATTCATTATTTTTAAATTCAAATGTGCGTGTTAGGTTAACCAGACTCCTACTATTAATAGTAGATGGTCGTGGGCGAATTAGTACATCCTTAAAATCAAGATATTTTTCGGTGGAAATAATTTTGTTTGCCATCTAATTAAATTTAGCATAAAATGTTTAAATTGTTTTAATTTATTATAATAGCATATATTAATAAAATAATTATGTCCGGCGTTAGAAAATTATATCAAGAGGATATAGATAAATACACAGAATCCAACGGATGTGTGCCGAAAAGCGCAAAGAAATATCAAGACAAAGACGGAGTCTTGGATATGGTCGCATGGGCTAACGATGACAATACGGGTTTTAGAGAATGGGGTCAAGGTTTCCAGAGGTGTGGTGACGAGTTCTATAAAGATGGTGAACAAACAGGTTGTTGTGTAAGGAATCGGGAAGAACATAAATGTTTATCGGATAAACACGAAACAGGAATCAAGTATACTTTTGGGGGTGAGAACATAGGAAAATTTTGTCACAAAGAAGAAGTTCAAGGAATTTATAATACCCTATTTGACGACAGCGATAATATGGTAAAATTTTTTAAACTGGTTTTATTTTCAATAATTAGTTTATTGGTTACAGCGTTAATTGGAACGTGTTACGAATTTTGGTTGCGTTATGGTAATTCAGTAGATTGTATATATTATACAAGTAAATGTGTAAATATTGGAAAAAACAATAAAATTAGTTTGATTGATTATATGTTCCCAAACAATATTTGCTATTACCCATATCAATCGTGCAAAGGAAATAAGATGAATCAGTCGGGTGGTAATAAACAGGTTGGTGGAGCAAAAGCAGTGACTGGTATTATCAGCACATTTGCAGAATATGAAGGTTCTGGTGCGAAATGTATAACATTAGATCATGACAGTGTTGTATTTGGTGGAAAACCGATCCCATACAACGTTGCGGATTATGCTATAACTAATTTGAAGAGTGAATATATGACTGTATTAGCAAAAACAATCAGTTTTTACTTCCTATTTTCAATTTTATTTACACGAAAAGTTTTAAATTGGATAATGACGTATCTTTCTTCAAAATTCCAAAAATATATAAAATTTAATGCTGTTTTAAACAATCTGAGTTTTCTTGCTTTGACAGGTTTGTTGTTTCCTATAATCGGTTATATGCTGGGAATTCCAGGCTTATATTTTGGACCTATGATATTATTCACCGGATTATTAATACTCACGAACATGCTAACGAGTGTTGGATTTTTTGTTGGATTAATATCCACGATTTTTCCAGAGAGAATATATGGGACAACTCTATCCGAATGTAATTTATCACCCGATTATTATAGAATTTTTAGACCAGAATTATTCTACCCGCTCAAAGAAGCAAAAATAAATACCAAGGTATTAAATATTCTAAAAAATTTATTTTCATTTTTCCCCATTATCTTTTTAACGATGTTGTCTCTAATAATTGGTTCTATTATGAGTGTTATAAGTTCATTATACATGTCGATTAGTCTTTTAATAAATTTGATAGTTATACCTTTAAGTAATCCTCTCGAATGCTTCAGTATTTTAAAGTCCCATGCAGATATGCTAACAATTTTGTTTATATTAGGGGTTATTGGAGCTTCTGCTAATTCACTTGATTCGGTTACTACCGGTGTGATGTCGGGTATTTTAGCGATGATAATAGCATACAAAGCATTTAAAGGAATGGCGTCTTCTATATAAACATAAATATTATGATAAACATAAATATTATGATAAACATAAAATTTTTTATAAATATATATACTTATAAAAAATACATATAAATATAAAATACGATAAAAATACATTATGGGGAAAAAAACAAAACAAAAAGGAAAAACTGTTTTACCTTTCGTAAGTGTATGCACACCAACATTTAATAGGCGACCATTTTGGGAAATGTGCATTCAAAATTTTAAAAATCAAGACTATCCGATGGACAGAATGGAATGGATTATTATTGATGATGGAACAGATTTAATTGAGGATTTAGTTAAAGATATTCCACAGGTAAAATATTTTAAATATGATACAAAAATGACGTTAGGAAAGAAACGCAATTTAATGCACGATAAATCATGCGGGGATATTATTGTATATATGGATGACGACGACTATTATCCGAAGGAGCGTGTATCACATGCTGTAAACATGCTTGTAACTCATCCAAACGCTATGTGTGCTGGTGCGAGTGAAATTTACATTTGGTTCAAGCATATTCAAAAAATGTGGCAGTTCGGTCCTTATAATCCAAATCACGCCACAGCAGGAACTTTTGCGTTTAAGCGTGAATTATTAAAACAACATCGTTATGAAGATCATGCTGCTCTCGCCGAAGAAAAAGCTTTTCTAAAAAATTATACTGTCCCTTTCGTACAGCTTGAACCAAAAAAAACAATTCTGGTATTTTCCCATATCCAGAATACGTTTGATAAGAAAAAACTACTTGAAAATGGCCAGAACCAATATCAAAAAGTAAGTCCGCGCACCGTAGATGAGTTTATTCAGGAGCCGGCTATAAAAGAATTTTATATGAATACAATAGATAAACTATTAAATTCGTATGAACCAGGTGATCCAAAAAATAAGCCGGATGTTCTGAAACAGATTAAAGAGATTGAAGCAGAAAGGCGAAAGATGGTAGAAGATCATAAACAAAAACAGCAGACAGAAGGTAAGATCATTCTAAACCAGAATGGAGAAAATATTGAATTAAACAATCAGCAAATCGTTCAAATAATGCAGAAGCAACAAGAACAATTACAGAAAATGAGTAAAATGATCGATGAAAGGGATAGTAAAATGAAAAGAATGGAAATTGAAATTAAAAATTTTAAACAACAACAACCCGATAGCGCAATCGTTGATATAACAGATAAAGACAACTCTGATTTTAAAATGAACTTTTTAAATGTTGATTTAAAATTAGATATTCTAACACGGATATGTGAAACTATTCGTACCGAACAGACAAAAAAGTAAATAGAAAAAATTATAGTAAATTCAAATAATATTATATAGTTAAAATATAATATGATTTTATCATCAAAATGTGCACCAACGGTGATTTTTATAGGAATTTCTTTGATACAAATAATAGCGGATATATATAAAGGTTCAATCAATAATGCTTTTATTAAATTTATTGTTATGATAGTACTTTCATTGGTTATAAATATTTTATGTGAAATAGGATTATCTGTGATTGCCTGGTTCATAGTATTTACACCAATAATTATGATGACTCTAATTTCCACGCTTTTATTTAGATTAGTTGGTTCATCACCAGATAAAAAATTAGAAACTGTAAAACCAGAAATACAAATGGACGATATTAACGATGGTGGTAATTTAGATAAAGATGAGGAAAATAGCAAAAACGAAGAGAGAATTGATCGAAATAAACACAGACAGGTTTTTTATGATAAAATAGATAATATTTTTGAATTGAAACAATCAGGCGATTATGATTTATCGAATAATCCAATAAAATATAATATAGCCGAAAATTTATTGAATAAATTCGGTGATAATTTTTTTAATTACAAAATTGCGACACAATTTTAACAGAAAGTAGAAATTTTACTATATATATATATAAAAAAATATTAAATATTATCCATTTTATTATATTAATGCACAAATTAAATAATAATTGGACTTTGTGGTTGCATCTACCACAAGATATAGATTGGAGCATTGCATCATATAAGAAAGTTTTATCGTTTGATACACTTGAAGACGGTATTGGTTTAATTGAAAACATTAATAAAGAATTAGTTGAAAAATGCATGTTATTTATAATGAAGGACAATATCAAACCAATCTGGGAAGATCCAGATAATAGTAAGGGTGGTTGTTTATCGTATAAAATTAATGTGGAATATGTATATGAGGTGTGGAAAAAGTTGAGTTATTATTTGATTGGTGGTTCGTTGTTTGATAATAAAGATATCGTAAACAATATCAACGGTATTTCTATAAGTCCAAAAAAAAACTTTTGCATTATAAAATTATGGGTTAATGATAGTGCGGTTTTAAAAGAACATGATATTTTTCAATGTTTAGAAAACAATGATAATGTTGAAAATACCAATTGCAAAAATCAAAATGATACATCTAATAATGAAATTCAAGAACGTGCTCCAAACGACCCTCTTAATATTGATAAACTATGCGATATTGAACCACAACATTGTTTATATAAAAAACACGAAATCCTTTATTAAATTATAATCTATCAGTATATATAATGATAAATTATGAAACGCTAACAAATTACTCTCAAATGGTTAGTAAATTATCAATTTTTATATTCATAATTGCGGCCAATTATGTCGGTGATATTTTTTCGTGTGGAATAAGAAGTTTTATGAAAGAATATATGCTATTTAAACACGCGGTTGGACTTTTTATTATGCTTTTTTTCGTGGGATTAATACAGGAGAATTTATCAATTAAAGATAGAATTAATCAAAGTTTTATATTATATTTTTGGTTTATTTTTATAAATAGGGCTCCAACCATTATTACATTGATAACTATTATAATACTTGCTATTATCTATATATTAGGATTATTTATTGAAGATTTACAAAAAAAACCACAGGGAAATATAGAGGAAAATAATAATAAAATTGAACTATATACTAAAATAAACAATTACCTATTTGTTTCCAGTTTTATAATTAGTATTCTTGGAACTTCAGGATATATATATATTTTAAAGAAAAATTTAGGCAAGGATTTTAATGTCGGTATATTTTTACTGGGAACAAGAGACCAAGAATGTTTTAAAAAGCATATGATTAAAAAATTTAAGAGCAATCCATTATTCTGGGATGTTCATATGGCTCGAGAGGGAATTAATAAGGGTAAAATTATTTAAACGCGGGGATTAAGCACGCGACTTATTTGTTTAGGAAATTGGTGTAATCTCTCCATTCCTCTTTAAGTCCTTTTATTATATATATTGTGATTTCATAGTATATATAATTGTAAGAATTCTATAGGCTTAAATTGTTAATTATCTAATAATTTTTTAACTTTTACATCAATATTTAGAAATTGAAAATGAACGTAGAGAGATTTCTTTGCGGGGATTAAGCACGCGACTATATAACAAAAAAATAAAAAATAGATGATTTTGAGGGATTGAATGTTATAATATATAATAAAAGGACTTAAAGAGAATTGGTATATGCGTTGAAGAGATTATAACAAATAAGTCGCGTGCTTAATCCCCGCAGTGTTGGAGAGATTATAATAAATAAGTCGCGTGTGGGGCGACCTCCCCACATTAGTAGTTTGTTGGTGGTAATGGAGCAAGACATAGACGGATAGAACCCAGCGACGCAACATCATACTTGACGATTAGAGGACGATTATTCGCTAAAAAGATTTCAATTTGATTACAAAGATTTGTGCATTTAATAAAATATACTAAATTTTTAAGTGAGAATTCACCTTGAATTACGGTATCGCTTGTAAGTTTTTGAAGAAATTGCATCGAACCCTGTGTTTCTGTACGTCTAATTTCTGCCTTTGCGTATTGTCCGGAACATTTAAAAATGAGTTCATCGCCGACAGACTTAATTTCTAATTTATCAGAAATATTAGCCAAATCTCTTACGATTTTTTGAAAATCCGAAGACGGCATATTAATAATCGATGAGAACATAACATCGGGGATTTCAAGTTCTCCTTGGTCGGGTTCAATTAGTCGTAGTTTTTGAATTTTTGATTGTTTAATATCGCCATTTTCAAATTTAAGCCCGAGTTCTGTGACAACTCCGTCGTTATAATCGTCGTTTTCAATGTAAATAGTTAGTGTATCGTCATTATCAATTGAGGTAATCAATTTGAATAGATGAAACATATTTACACCGACGATAATTTTATCATGCTTACATTCATAAAATTCAAAATTAGCAGCCTTGAGTATTAAATGAACTAAAATGGTATGTGTTTTATCCATATTAACAATACGAATTCCTTCTTTGGTAAATACAATATTGGTATCTAATAAAATATCCTTTAATGCGGTCATTAAAATTCTAAATGGGGCAATCTGAACTGTTTTAATAGTTAAAACATTCTCGGGATTGGTTTCGTTGGTGCTATCAACCGATAAATTTGTTAAACTTTTCTCCGTCTCCATACTATAATCCTATACTAATTTATCTTTAATCTTTAAATACTTATATAAAATTATATCAATTATAACAATTTAATAAATATAATTTGTTTAATAAATTATATTACATAAATTATTTAAAGAATATATCCATTATATATATATAATGGATAACACCACCCCCACCCCCACCCCAACCCCAACCCCAACCGTTGAGAATGAGATTATTCTACCAGAAACAATGGTAGTTCCATCCAAATATTGCGCTCTAATGTATAACATGATTCATGTGCTTGCCAAGCGTGGCGGTATTAACGCCGACGAGTTTGCTGTTGTAGGTGAGCTAGTCACATTCCTGAAGACAGAGCTTAAGGTTGAAGAGCAGTTAGCGAACCAAAAGGCTGCTGCGGCGGAAGCCCAGTAAATATGATACTTTAGTATCAAAAAAAAATTATATATAGGTATTTTTATGCTTAAATATGATTTAAAACAATCGGACAATGGTCTGAACCATAAACATCACTTAAAATTTCAATATTAATTTGGTCTTTAGTTTCAAATAATTCTCGCGATATCAGGAAATAATCAATACCCCAGCCATTTTCGGCACTGCGAGTATCTTTTAAAAAGTTAGACCAATATGTTGATTTTCTTGCGTATGGGTTTTTACACCTATAAACATCTACAAAATCTAAAGTTTTAATCATAGAACCAACATCAGTTCTCTCAAAATCAAAGAAACCGGGTACCTTGTTTTTTTTAGTTTTGGGCTTGCTAATATCTAAATCCAGATGGGCTACATTTAGGTCTCCACATACGATTACATTTTTGATAGTTTTCAGTTCGGTTAAATAGTTTAGGAACTTTTCATTCCATTCACTTCTAAAGTTAAACCGAGGCGAATCCAGTTTTTGTGAATTGGGAACATACACATTCACCAAAATATATTCATCAAATTCAATCGCTACAATTCTACCTTCTACATCAAAACCAGGTGTCTCGATAAATTTAATGGGGGGACTTTTACACCAAATAGTAGTTCCACTCAATCCTTTGCGTTGAGTTGTTCCGTCAGTAGAATTCCAATAACGATGAGGATATGTTTCTTTTAGTTCGTCCGTCAATTCAACCTGAGTTTCCGTTGCTTTTGTTTCCTGAAGGCAAATAATATCAAAATCTTTTTCGTGAATAAGTTGATACAAATTTTCTTTCTTTAACATCGCACGAAGTCCCGCAACATTCCACGATAGAATAGAACGCGTCATATAAATGTTTATGTTATGATATATTGTTTATCTTTTATAATTAAATCAATTTTTTTCCTAAATGGCTATAATTAATATCTAATTTATTAGCATAGATATTAATTTATATAGAAACTTCCTCGCGAGATTATTCAGCGCCTTTTTTTTGTTTTGCTGTCCTTTTTAACAAAACCGAATTTACCTTTCTGTGTGAAATATCCGTGCTTCTGTAGACGCTTCTCTCTTTTAGCGGTAGCGTGCTTCACTTTAGAAACGATACGACCGGTTTTATTGTATATAAAATTATCCTTTGTAAGACCACTCGAAGTGCTGTATGCGGTTCCATGCATCACCTGTGCGCGAGAGCCTCTCAGAACCTCGTAAGTTTTGTTTTTGATATGGTAAAGACCATCGGTTGACTTCATATGTTTTTTCATCTTTATATAAAATAATGAGAGAAAATAAATTTGAGTTACATTTTAATTAAATTAATAGTATTTTTACAATTAAAAATATCTAAATATTATCATAAATAATATATAAATGACTGATAACAATAAAATTATAACAACCATCAATTCAATAACACCAGATTATGAATTTATACCAGATTTGAATGAAGTAATTGTTATAGATACATCTGAAAATAGAATTGGAATAAATACTATTACCCCAGATGTAGAAATTCATGTAAGTGGTGGAACTATCAAAACAGAAAATTTAACTGTTTTAGGAGATATATCTGTAAATTATATTACGAGCGATCTTGTTCCGAAAAACGATTTATCATACAGTTTGGGAAGTGCTAATTACAATTGGAAAGACCTATATGTTGGTCCAGGAACAATTTATATGGATAACGCACCTATTATTAGTATGGGTGTGTCTATTTATAGTGCGTTTTCTGGTATCTCTTGTCTCAAAATAAATAATTTAGAGAGACCATTAGATATATCTGGTGTTAATCATGTAAATATTGACGGGGATATATCTATTAATGGTGATCTATATATTGGAGGTGGTTTACATGTAGTTGGTAATGTAACTTTCGTTGGTGATCTAACTCTGAACAACAATTTGACAATAACAGAGGATGTTATTATTAATGAAAATTTGACAGTTATTGGTGATGTATCATTTACCAACGGTAAGTTAATAGTTAATAATGACGCATCGTTCAATAAAAATGTTGATATTAGTGGTATTCTCAACATCACAGAACTAATTAATCCCGACGGTTCAGAAACCATAGGCACTAAAATGTATACTACACGCGAACCCAACTCACAAGGAGTTATGACTACACGATTTATTATTGATCCAGATGGAGATAATGACCTGACCACCGGAGAAGTCGTTATTGTGGGTAGTTTAGATGTAAAAGGTACTACTGTTTATTTTAATTCTACTGAAGTTGATATTAGTGATAATATAATTAGATTGAATGCGAATCATAATAGTGTTACTGATGGAGGTATTACCGTAACCAATAGTTCTAGTGTTGATAAACTTTTTTCATATAATAATGCAGGTGATTATTGGAGTACTAACAATACGAATATTGATTTGGGAGCGACGGCTGGTATTGTTTCTGCTGGTTTTATGAACGTTGATGATATTAGTATAGATGGTAATTCAATAAGTAGAATTGGTACAGGTGATTTAGCAGTAAACTCTGGAGCGGGACAACTTCAAATCACGAGTGGTGCGGTTATAAATATTACTTCCGCACAAGAAACAAATATTCAGGCGGGAACAGGAAATGTAGTTATAGAAAATGTCTCATTTAAGAATAATACAATATCTACTATAGGTGGCACTGACCTGAATATATCTGCTGGCGGAGGCAATATTCTTACGCAGAATTCAAATCTTGATTTAGGCACGGGAACTCTTACTGTAAATAGTGTAGCGAACGCGCATGTACCCACAGGTGTAATAATGTTATGGTACGGTGTTAGTACTGATGTTCCAACTGGTTGGGTTATATGCGATGGAAATAATGGGACGCCTAATTTATCGGGTAGATTTGTAGTTTGTTCGGGAAATAACACAGACACTACTTACACCGAAGGTACTTTTGGTGGAAACGACAGTTATACTTTATCCATAGCGGACTTACCGTCTCATAATCATGATGCCTCTTCACATTTTACAGATGTTCAACATAATCACACAGCCACTTGTTCTTTTACGGATGTCCCACATAATCACGTTGCTACTTCTCAATATACGGACGTATTACATAATCACGATGCTAGTTCTCAAGATACGGACGTATTACATAATCACGATGCTAGTTCTCAAAATACGGACGTGCTTCATAATCATGATGCTTCGAATTCCGGATTTACTGATGTTGTTCATTCTCATACAGGCACAACCGATTCTACAACCGACACACATACTCATCCAGACACAATTGTATCAAGTGCTGAATTTTCACACACACATACAATTCAAGTAACGCCAAACGATCATACACATACTACAAATCCATCTGGAACGGACGCCGATCACCAGCATGTTATATCTGAAAGCCAAGCGCCACATAGTCATGGTTTAGAATTTGAGTTCCCTTATTCTACAGATGAAGGTGGGACTGGAACTGCGTCGTTAATGACTGACGATCAAGATATGGGTAATTTACAAATTACTCAATTAGGAGGCGGTTTTACTGGCGGAGTTCAAACTGCAAATGCTACACACACACATACAACAGAAACTGTAAGTCCGACGCATACGTTTTATGGACAGACAGAACATTTACATACAATTAATCAGGATACACACGGACACACGACAATTGTGGGACCACACACAAGCCAACATGCTCACACACTTTCATTAGCACCAGGAGGAAATCCACATAATCATACAATGAATGTAGATCAAGCAAATGTTAATCATGGACACCAACTTCAGATAGAAAGTTCGAGCATCGACCATAACCATGTAATAGGAACAGAACAATCCAGTATAAATCATAATCATGTAATAGGAACAGAGCAATCCAGTATAATTCATAATCATGTAATTCAAACTGCACAAGCACAAATAAATCATAATCATGTCGTACAAACAGTTCAAGAAAGTATTGATCATAACCACGTTATAGAAATAGCGAATACAGGTGGTGGACAACCGATTGACAATAGACCAAAGTGGTTTTCGCTGTGGTATATAATGAAATTGTAAAAAATTATGCGGGGATTAAGCACGCGACTTATTTGTTTAGGGAATTGGAGTAATCTCTCCAATCTTCTTTAAGTTCTTTTATAATATATATTATGATTTCATAGTATATATAATAAAAAAATATAAAATCATATTTAATTTTTTATTTTCTCCTATCATAAATATATTCAATATTCGTTAATGGTTTATTTTCTAATACTTCAATTCTTCTTGTTTCTAACCATTCGGTGCATTCTTCTTTAGTTTTACGAGAAAATCTATATGATATTTGATTAACTGTAAGTTGAGCCATAAAACCATTACGATATTTGTTGACGCCACCAATAGGTCTTACTGTATTTTTGGATTGCGTATTTTCTAAATTATTGCTCCATTGAAGATTAGAAATATGATTATTTGACCTAACCGTGTCTTTATGATGAACCAATGGTAAATTTTCGGGATTTGGAATAAATGCCTCTCCTACTAAACGATTAACTCTTTTAGTTATAGCATTCTTACCCTTCTCATATGTTAATTTAACCTCATAATACCCTTCTTTATTCGGTTCTAAATCAGAAATATTTCCTGTATCTTTATTTCTAACTCTTCCGAAAGTTGAAACTTCATATATAATATA
>TARA_B110000259_G_scaffold36975_1_pt1 | contig 13509 bp, 4 predicted proteins | sample TARA_B110000259 | Tara Oceans TARA_B110000259 (sample SAMEA4397649) | marine metagenome | biome: Polar Biome; feature: [SRF] surface water layer (ENVO:00010504); material: water (ENVO:00002006), including particulate matter (ENVO:01000060) such as... | depth 5 m | reverse complement strand
AAACTCGAATGCGTGTGATGGGTGTGAAAGCGATACAATAATTGGGTACAAATTGAACACAGTTGAAAATAAATACGAACCACGCGTCTATACGAAACGAGTCATTGGAAATCTCTGCACGTATTACGATAATCAAGGATTTTGTTGTCCAACGTCTGTTTGTGAGTCTGTCGGTAAGGTGCCTCCCGGAACCTTATCCAACTATTGTTCATTCGAAGCAGCCTCTAGTTTGTTCAGAACATCTAACATGGGGAAAATATGTTTGGATTTGGAACCCAGGTTTTGTAGCAATTTGGACAACAGAGACCATTTCACAAAAACAAAATTCATACCGCGTTTGAAATCTGACGGGACTGGTTGCGAGTATCGTAGCGCGAATTTGGAAGATAGTAGGATACTTAAGTACGATCTTGACTCACAACATGATGGGTTCGAATGTTGGGAAACCCAACGTTTATGTAAAAATGAAGACGAGTTTCGAAATAGCGCGCTTGGAAAATGCACAAAGTGTCCAAACAAAAAGTTTTTAACAGATCGAACTAGTTTCAGCGAAGATGAAGCGTGTGTTCCCATTGCAGATTGTACACGCGAGTTTGATACATGCTTCGTACCCCTCAGTGCAAATGATAGTATCAGAGGGGAAGTTTCGGAAAAGGTTTTGTTTGAAAAAAGAAATGACCCAGAAAACCTTGCTCAATGTATTTCTCATCCTGATGTGCCGAGAGATTGTGTTTCAGAGTGTTTGACTAATTTGAACTATGGTTTTTGTTATGCATGTTTTGGTGGTGATGAAGTGGAAGTGGATTTCGACTCTGGAACGAAGTCGTGCAGAGATCTACCGCTTAACTCATGTGACGGAGAAGGATTACCCAACAAGAAATGTCTCAATGATCATGATTATTTGTTTTACGAGTATAGGACACGCCATTCAAATAATGACAGATTCAACCCAGAGTGCGAGTATTATCGCGATGTAGTAGTAGATTTGAGTGTAGAAGAAGAAACAACGTATCCGTCAGTGCTGACGGAATGTACGGAAACATGTCCGCCAAATTTCATTCGGTCAGATGATGCGTGTATATTTCCAAGATGTGAAGGAGTTGTCGAATATAGCGTCAAATTAGGTGGAGACTACGAACAATTAGGTGTATTGCCAACTAACGATCAAACTGAAATGTCAAATATATATCATAATCTAGAACTCGGCGCGTACCCGACCTTTTCGAACGGTGTATGTAAATATACCGAAGCCACGCGCACGGAGAGAATCAAACTTCCAGATACACAACCTGCTTGTTTCATGGATGATAATACACCATTTCTACTTAAGGGGACTACGGGAAAGTTGGACAAACATTCATTCGAACCCCGTGTGATATATGATCATGATACGCCATCCAATGTAACTGTAAAAAAATCGTTAGGAAATGAATGTGATAGAGACTGTGCATTGTTTACTAATAATGTATTCACCAATACATTTACCAATAAACCGGGCAAATACATACATACGACAACAGAAAAATATACCATTCAAGAGATAGACAAGGAAGCCACTGGGAAGGGTAAACCATGCAATGCATCGGGTGGATTTGTTGTGAAAGGAAATATCTTAAACAAGGATCCAACACCGCCCGAATTTGTTAGGTTTTTGCCGAACAATTCACAACCAGCATTTAGTATATCAGGTACACAATCGTATTTGCTCAAAGAGCGGAAGTTTATTGTGCCTCCACCTGCGGTCGATTGCGGTGACCCCGACGTATCAACAATAAGTGGGCAGACCAGATATAAGGTAAATTCCGGTCCGGGTTACTTGTTTAATTGTAGTAAGGAGATCAAAGTATCAAAAAAATATCCAATTGGAAGAAAAGAAGTTATACATACGGTTAATGGTGGGTATGAGGTTAATGACTGTGGACAGAATGAACAAGCCTCAGATTTATGGACAGATACTGCTGATAAAACAACATGCCCACCTTGTAAAGTTCGTGAAAAAGAATATATAGTGTCAGATAGTAGTTTGATTGAACCAAACTCTCCACGCTTTGCGGATAGTGGTATTGCACAAATTCACATTTCGAAACAGCTTGAACAGAAATATTTGACCCTACGAACACAATACAAACGGTCTGGATCTGAGAGATGTTCCTTACCAACATACGCAAATGAAGATTCAATGCAATTGGAACAGATTTTAGGAGCTACACATCCTCGGACAGCCCCCAGCTGTAAAGAGTGGGGCGTGTATAATGTATCCGGTGATCAAGTTGGAACCAGTTTTGCTACCAGTAATCTTGCTGATACATGGGTGAGAGATACTCATGCAGGAACATTAAGTTGTGACTCTCTAGACGCCCAATTCAATATAAAGTGTAAAGATAAGAGGCTTTGCATATCAGAAGATGATACAAGTCCGTACAAACATATTTGTGGTGACGTCGGAATACCTGTGACGATAACAAGTACTCATGCTCCGTGTCCCACGATCATTGGTGAACCGTGTTCTCCATTAGAACCATGTGGCGGTGTTCCTGCGAATAGTACGACTGGGCATGGTGTGTGTAGAACAGAAGAACCAATAACGTGTGTAGAATGTTACGAGAATGATCACTGTTCGTCAGGACATTGTGTAGGTGGCACGTGTGTTGAATGTGACGCTGATGGTCACTGTCCGTCAGGACATTGTGTAGGTGGCACGTGTGTTGACTGTGTTGCTCCTGTAAATTGTGACACCCAACATTGTGTCAACAACGTTTGCGTAGAATGTAACGGAACTGAACTACCAACGTGTCCTACATGTAATGCATGTAGTAGTACTAATAGATGTGAATCGATATGTGTCGATTAATCAACTGTTGATTAATCTATTATTTTGGTATTTTCGAACAAAAAATGTAAATTATAATAAGGATGAATGGTTGAAAAGTGCCTATACATGGTCGGAACGTTGTGTATTATCATACTCGTTGTGTATTTGTTTTGGTATATACACATTCGGTCCAATCTGATTGAAAATATATCGTTCGATAACATAATCGATGGTTTGAATCGGACTGGTATATCTTTCGATGACGTTATGAACAACGAGTGCGAAAGAATTTCTAGAAAAGCAAGACCCAACTATTTGGGTCATTGGGACAACACATATAACGGCAAATGCGCGGAGTATGAGTGTCCTTTAGAAACGTGTTATCATTTAGAAAATGATCCGACATTTCCAAAAGTTGGTGGTAAGACTTGGCGTTCGAACACGACTCCCCAAGATTACGATGTAGATACTAAGACGTGTGTATCAAAACACAATCGCCAAACGAAAGAGTTTTGTGACGCATCCGAATCAAAACAATACCAAAATAACGAGAATCATTTTGAAAAGAAGCTTTGTTACATACATACTGAAAATAATGTCGACGAAATCGCTTTTTACAATGTCCTACACGGTATTGATGAAAACGGTTCGAATAGTTACGTGTGGTCCAATCAAGATGGTGATATTTATGATGAATCAACGTGTAAAGAAACAAAACTGGACTGTTCCGCGTGCAATTACTATTGTTGCGAGTACAATCCACAGCGAAGATGTGACGGAACCCCAAACACGCTCACGAGCGACGATATCAATATGAAAGTTGTATTCAAATACGATTCTAATCCTGATAACCATAGTTGTGTAAAAGATACGATTAATAGCGTAAATTGTTTTGGTTCAGGGTGTGATGCTCAACCTCACGGTAAAGATTGTTGGCAATTCGATTCATACAATTTAATTTGGAGAAATGACATTTATACCAAAAGAACTCAACCCAATGGGGAATGTGTTTATTTTAACTCAAAGGGTGATATATTTGATGAAGCGTTGTATGCAGATCCAGATGCGGTTTGTCTGTCAAATTTGAATGGTAAACGGACGAATGAAGATTGCAACAAGTTTTCCAATGTGGATTGCGATTACATCGATGTCAACGAACAATATCAAACCGTCACATACGAACCGACGCTAAATTACGCAGGAACTACCTGTGTATGGAAAACTCTAGATAAACGTCACTTTGTTCAACCAGGTTCGTTAGTCGATGTTAATGGTGCTAACTATTCAAGCTTAACAACAGAAATGACGCCTGAAATATTGACGACTCCATCATGTCCACCACTCACACCGAGAAGTTGTAAAAATTCAAACAACGAATACCTACATAAATATCCCATCGATTCTAAAACCGCACACGAGTGTGTTACTTGTCCAGCAGGAATGTACCGAAATTCGAATATGGACGAACTATTAGTTGCACCTGTAAACGAAGCTGAATTTTGTACACCGAAAATTGACGAAGATTGTTCAGAATCACAGGTTACGTGTATCAAGAAATTAGATGACGACAGTGAAACTTCCCGTGTGTACATAGAGGTTAACATCCCATCGAAGCGAAACGATAAATTAAACCCCAACAACATTCATTATGGAAAAGGAAATCTGTGTGTATTGGATAATGAATGGGCCGCAAACAATTGTGAACGTCAACAAATTACTAATGTTGAATAACAAAACGAAATTTATTTTTATGTTTATTAGTTAATGCAATACGCCTTCACATGGGTTTCGCAGTTATGTTCGTAGCATGTGTATTCTGTATATGCGTATCGTTCCTAATATACAGAATTTTTAGGAATCGTCATACCGAATTATTCAATACGGCGAACGGTGAAGAACCTGATACCGAATTATTCGATACAGCGAACGGTGAAGATACTGATACCTATAAGAATTGTCATGAATTAAGAATTCAATATGATGGCAATCCTGATTTGATTTATAGTGATTTGTCCGTTGGTAATGACAAGTATTGTGGAGTTTGTGAGACCGGCCAGAAATTGAAATACACTAACGATTCGAGTGTAGAATGCCAAGATACGATAGACTGTCCTTTCATTCCAAGACAGTTGTGTTATTACACGTCCAAAAATTCCGAAGGGTTCGATTATTTTTCTTATTCGAATGAAACGGACGAATTCAGTCCATGCAAATGGTTCAACTCAAAAGAGATTGTTACGGATGAAACGGGTATTACATCAGAATATACATATGAATTAAGCACCCGACGAGCTATAAGCGGTGAAACATGCACGTCGTATTGTCCGGTAGACCCAGAAACAGGAGAACCAAGAGCAAGAGTAAGAAACGACAACACCGGTGGAGACCCGACCTATTTGTGTGTTCCCGATCATAGGAGCAATCTGATTCAAGCCGCGTATTCCCTGGAATCGAGTGTGGAGCCGAGTGAAGGTGAATCTTCAGGGGGGCAATCAGCAAATTCAGTTTCTATGTTTGGTAACGAGGAGTTCCCAACCATAGAAATCCAATTTGCTGCTTGCCCCCCCGACTCTGTACGACCTCAAGAACCTTCTCCAGTAACCATGTGGCGGTTGTTTTGGGACAGGCTTGTTCCTGTTCACGAGTTTAAACTAAACAGAATAGACAAGACTTCATGGCAGGAGTGTAGTAATTCGGTAGATGTTGAAAAGGGGTACAATGGATTCATTTTCCACCCCAGTGAAAAGATTTGTCAACACATATCAACAACTAGTAAATCACACTTCGTGACGGTCACGGGGGGGGGGATCACCACGGAAACGTTGGGGGTTGGGAGTAAATGGTTGAATACCAACAATTCCTACAAATACACAACGGTTCCTCCTGAATTTGACGGTGCAATCAAAACGAAACACAACCAGGGTAGTACATACAAAAATGTGTCCGTTCAATTTCACAAACGCACAGAGGTCCTCGCGTGGCAAAACAATTGGGATGGTTTACTCAGCCAATCAGTAGAGAACGATTTGATTGGTCTAGGGTTCGAAGCGACTGAGTATTACATCAAAATGAATTTTCATGGAGAGTTTAAAACATATTCGAAAGAGTGTGAACCAGAAGACACGTTAACGTTTGATACATTAAACACACACACACACCCGGGATCGTTCGTGTTTCTGGCGTTCCGAGAACTTCCATATGTTCCGTCTGAAGACGCTAACCTTGAAGTTGACCCTGTTCCAACGTTAATGAGAGTTCACGGAGCAGTCAACGATAATGAAAATCGCGAACAAATGTACGAGGACACTGAAAACACGATGCATACTATTCGAGGTATGTATTTCAGTTACAATCATACCAAAGACATAATTGACGAATGTAGCCATAAATATACATCGAACACAGAATACATTGGGAACAAAAAAAGACTCGAGAGATGGTTTGAACCGACCAGTGAACCCAGTTTTGAAGACTATTTATCATCAAACGAGGTGTATAAAATAATTTCAAACCTGGAACCACAGAGGTTAAATCCACAAACACCCGCATCTTATATCATTGATCATTCGGCGAAAAAAGTATACAAACATGTACTGGAAACCAATATTGCCGATGAGGCGAAAACGTGGGAACAATGTCGCGAAAGGGCGTCTAATGTTGGAAGCAACTCATTTTACTTCGCGAATGACACATGCACGTTACAACATGTTTTTGGAACAGATTACGTGGAAAACGACACAGTCGATCGAAACGTTACAACAGGTTTGAATTGGGACGAAACCTATACTAACTCACTTTCGAATTGGAATGGTTGGACACTGGGTGTGGGACAGCGCGAATTGAACGACACATCACCATTAAACGGTTATATCAACGACATTTATGATAATCAAGCGATTAATAACATATTAACAAGAGAAAATGAGATTGATAAATTATCAGCCACATCGAAGCCACCTGATTGGGAATCATGTTCTTCTTTTTGCAAAGATGAATATCAGCCATTTTTTGAAAAGGTTCAAAATGCGTTGGCGACGAATAAAGCCAATGAAATTTTTATTGACGAATTGTACGATCCAGGCATAACAGTTTCAAACAGTTTTTTCCAATACAATGTAAAAAGCAGAGATTGTACATGTTTGTCCGACGACGCTGAATTACAAGATGTCGATTACAACCATTTTAAACAACAAGGAGATGATGCAAGTTTTCTTTATGCTCCCCCCGATAATAATGTGTATGTTATTGGATTTACTGGTGAGCGACAGACACCCCTCACCGAAAGAAACCGGTTTTATATGGGATGTCTGAACGATGAATATTTCAACATGGGTGACATATATACTGGGAATGGGAAAAATCGCAAATTGCACAAGAAGGTACACAAATGCGACAGCGACTTTTATCGGAATGAAATTCTCAAGGACAACTCAAAATGGTACGGATCCATATTCGAACCACATTATTTGAATGATCACGAAATTAAGGTCACAATCGTAGATTACCCAGACTATAACCATTGGTCAATGTGTGCAATCAAGTTACTTGATGGTGATGGTAATGCTATCCAATACACCCTATATACTTTCGGTCATATAAGCAATCCAGATTCAAGCGGAAACACGCGGTATCCAAACGAAATCTATCCAAGATCTAAACCTGGTGAACGTTTGGGAACGTGGCAATCCTATTCCGGCCAACACAATAAAGAAACGATGCGCGAATATAATGACTACATACCGAACAGTGGATTTGTTCTGGTTCCCGTTGATGATACCGTTATCGTCGCAAAACTCATAATTAGAGGCGTTCGAGTCCAGCGAACACCAAGTATAAAAGTCGAATACAAAGATAAGGAAACAGATATTATTAAAGCAAATGTTCCAGAAACGAGTGATCAGACCCATTGGCTTGCTCATAGACATCCTGTTATAACGGTTACGTTTGATGTTGACGATGGTGTAGACAATTATCCAGTCACAGTTGTCCAGCAATATGAAAAAAAGTGTGACTGGTGTCAATGTGATTAATCAACTGTTGAACGGTCAATCTGACTCTCCAAAAAACTCTTGTTGTCAAGCACTCGATCAAACACTCGCACATACGAAACACACACTTTACCATATCCATTTATCTCAATCTGTCTACCTCCATACGTCCATGACATTCCTTTTATGATATTTGGACTGATAATAACATCATTCACGTTCCCATAAATTCCTCTATCTAATTCTGCAAATGGTTTGTCGTCAATATGAACAGAGAAGTTTCCGGATCTGGTGATTAATCCGTCTGAAGTGTCGTCCATATTTGCGGTTGCAGTGAGAAGGTGGTGTCCTCGAACATTTACTGGGTTTTGTTGTAGTCTCATGCGATTTTCATAGCTCATGGTCGTCAACCATGCAGTGTTTCCCAGCCCACTTTTTTTAACTATTTTGAAATGCATTACTTCATCCCCGTTTTCTGAAACATCCGAGTCATCTTTTTTTGTTCTCAATTTCTTGAATTCAAGTAAAATATGAGCTGCAGGATCGGATATTATGTTGGGAGTTGTGTGTTGAAACAGATTTATAGTGATGTTCAATTCATCGGTGTCTGCTAGATCCATTGTATGGTATTCAAATTGAATCGTGAAGTTTTTCGCTGGAAACGGTTGTGCATTAAGGTAGACTAAACCGGCATCTATTGTATGTCTTCCCGATATGGATAATTCTGGATAAGTTGGGTTCATGAAGAGTAGTTTAGACCCCTACCGCCGCTCCAATAAGGATTTATAACTTGAAGTGCTGAGCGTGGAACTTGGAGTGCTGAGCGTGGAAACAATTTGAAACGAACGGTTATCGAAATTAACCTTCCCCAATGACTGCCTGGATGGTTCAGAGTACATTGCTATATCTGAAACCGAATTGAAGAGTGTTCTGTGGTTATCAGACAATTCCTTCAATTCATTCCGTAAATTCTCAAAAGACTTACCTCCTACGACAGCAATACTGGGCGTAACCTTCATATTTTCACTGATATATATTTTTACTGTGGACATCTGTGTAGTGTATTTGTCATATAACAACATATACCCATCGTTCATGATAGTGGGTATTTGTTTCGTCTTTGATTGGATATTATACTGTTTTATTGGAATCTTTAGATTTTGAACCCGTCGTTGGGGAAGTTGGAAAACGAGGTGGATCGTGCCGATTGAAAGTGTCTCCGTAAAGCTCAGTGCCGGAAACTTGATGGCTCCGGCCGGAAAGAACGCCTTACGTAGATGAAAATCGTACGCACCGTTCTTCGTATCGAAGCCGGGTGCAGTCATGGAAGTCTCGATTGGCCCGAACCCCATACCGTCCAGTATGTCATCCAGCAGGTTTCGTTGATTAGTGCTCAACCATTGGCCATAGAACCCGTAACATATGGTTTCATGAGGACTGTAAAAGTGGACGTTCGCGTAGGTCGTTTGGTTATATAACCGCGTGTAAATACCGCCGTTCAATTCTTCGGGGTAACGCGTAAATTTGTCATTTTCACGATTCACAAACCACGTGGTTACACCGCCTACGAATTCCTCCATATGTAACGTCGTGGCACCGACTTTGCTGTAAGTGATGTCGAAGTTGGTCAACGTTAAATCCGGTCCATAAAATATTTTGCTGGTCGTGTAAAATACATTTCCATTGAAATTGTCATCAAGACAATTTTCAATCATAGTGTGGACGGTATCGCCTGTGATGATATTATAGTACAAAATGGAATACATGGGAATCCACTGAGTTTTTGGTGGTATAATAAAACCGTCCATACTTTCACCTGCCGGTGCAGTAAAACAAACGAAATACACATCCGAAACGACGCGTTTCAAATTTCTTTCTCTCCTACTCCCTCCCCAATACGATTGAAGATTGAATCTGTATCTTTCTTGTCCCTTTATGCAGCTTGTGCCTGTATGACAGTAAAAATTGTTTACATTCGTTAAGAATAAGTCTTTCATTTTAATCATAAAGTGTTTTATTACAGTTGTTGAGCCGTGTGAGCCAAATAAGTTGTTGGTATAATTAGTCAAATTGCCTTTCAAATTACATTTCAGAATAAAGGTTGTTGGTACATATCCTTCACTGTACAGGGAATCCAATTTTGACACAAAATCCGAGGCGTTTCCTAATACTGTTCTTCCTTTGTGGGCATACACGTTTTCTTGGAAAAACATAGCAGACCCGAATTCTTTCTCAAACGTCCCAAACATGGTTTTGAAATGGTTAATTCTCTTCGTGTTATATGTATCAGGAGGTATTGTGAAGTTTATGGAACCACCACGCATATCTAATATTTTTTCAACGAGTTGTTTCAATCGAGTTACATTTGTTGTGTCGTTTAAAAAATTGTTCGGAAAGTGTTCGAATACTCTGAAATAGTTCTTAAAATCTCCGTCTGTCGCTTCTCGAATATATGTTCTACTTACCCATCTCCCTACAGACACTTGTGGGTATTTTATTGGCGATAAACGATGGAATTGATTCAGAATCAATTCTTCATAATTCTTCGTGTCTTCAACGAGTACTGATATGGTAGAGGTACCACCTCTTTGAAATGGATAAACAAAATTTATAAGATTTGAATTGTCAAAGTATGACTTATCACCAACTTCTTGGTTGACAACATGAATGAGTTCATATATAAAAAGCAAGATATCGATAAAAGAGATACCGTGCTCATTCATAAATGTTTCGAAAAACGGTCTTACTGCACGATCTGTCAAACAAGAATAATAAAAAGACTCGTAAACATATGGAGGAATCACATGAGGTTTGTAGCACATAGTGGGGGTGCCGTCAGGAACCGTTTCGTTCTCAGGAAGGGGCTGTGTTATCTGTTTTTTTTTAAGATTCGGAAGTCGGGTTTCTCTTCTTTTATTAGCCCTGATCCTCTCATCATCCTCGACCATTGCTCTTCTTTGCATGACGTGATTACGATCTACTGCATCACGTAATGAAGTATCGTCTAATGGTTCGTCTGCCACGTGAATGTACAATGACTGTTTTACATTCGTGTTTTCGAGTTCGTCATGTATATACCTACCCGAAGTATTCTCATCACTACAATCGGATGGTCTTGAATTTGAATTATCGCACACCAACATTTTACTAGCATTTAATAAATAATATTCCTTTACATCAAGGTACTTGCCACCGTTGTAGCAAGGATACGGACACCCAAGTGCCCGTTCTATAGTTTGAATTCTGGCGTCTTTGGCTATTAATCCGTAAATATCATTTATGTCGGCTGTGTAATTTGGTGTAAGAAATGAACCACGAACGTCGTAGTTGGATAACTGATTGTTATGATATATCACCGAATCGAAAGGCTTACAATCTTCGAAACTTAACGACGAGGAATCACTTTCAATGGAAGGGTATTTGTTTTTCCAATAGTTTTGATTATAGTCAATATTTGAAGTCATGGATAACCAATTGAAATGACTCCTATCAAACGAATCTCGTTCCCTCCACCTATTTCTATACTGAATATTATTTTTGTTCCACATGTCACCCATTAGTTCTGGAACACCACCCCCATTTTCAAAGGATGTGTGAAGCGGTTGCACGAGAACCAACTTTGGATTTAATGAAGATACCACGTCGTCGTTAAATATATATGGATATAAATCAGACATCGGTCGATTTGAAGACGGGGTGATTTTATTTCGCGATACAGCGGAATCGATGAATCTTACTTTTTTTCCACGGAAATTATTCAACGTTTTGAATAGTTCAGAGGTTTTAAATTCCGGGTGAATTAACATCCAATGGCTTGAATGATCATATTTTACGGTTTTCAGTCTTGGATCTTTTACAGATACTAACTCAGATGTTAAGGGGTGATTTTTATTTGTAGTGATAGAATTTTCAATGGATTCTAAACTCTCATCTATCGGTTGAAGTTGAACCGGTTTTATAAGCTCGCCTAACAAATCCATACGAATGGGTAGTTTTTTCCGCTTTGGGCTAATTCCATTCTTACTCTTCATAAGCAGAATCCAATGGGAACCGGTCGGCATTACCAACTCTAAATTCCAATCTCCAGGACGCTCGTTGTCAAATAGTGTGCTAACGTATGAATTCAGATTATCTTTTTGAATATCGTGTTTGTAATACGGAAGTCGTTTACACGAAGACAATCCGGCAGTATCCATGAAAATCAAATCCATCGTTTGTGACTCGTAATGTATCAAGTATACATGGGGTGAAATTACATGTATACCTGAAATTAACTCAGTATTACGTATATTGTTTTGAAGTTTGGATGCGGGAAGCACGTAACTTTTAAAGAACCGTTTTGAATTCGCAGTCGAAGTATCTGAGTCAGCGAAGATATAGGTTTCCATATCTAAATAAGGACCGAGAAGGCGCTGAATGTATTCTCTTTTTTGTTCAACTGTTTCGCTTAGATTATCAGCCACCGCATGATGATAGGCAAGTGAAACAAAAATATGTTGTTTGTCAACCACATACAAAGTCACCCCCGTGTTCGTAAAAATAGTATCCGAAACGTCGGTCGGTGGTCTAATTGAATCCAATATCCACGGCAGGGGGGTTCTTTTCAAATTTGTATCGAACTTTTCACTGAAAAATGGAATACTGAATATTCTGTAATTAGCTTTGCACGTGTTGGAGTCACAGATACTGAACCCGTAACAGTCGACGGCACTCGCGCACTCCAATCTCTGATTGAAGTTCTCTGAGGCATTCCTGGCCGAATAAAGGGTGTTGAACAAGTAGGGTATGGATAGGCCACATAATATCAAAACCGAGATGATAAGAAATCCAACTAAATAAGAAGGATGTCGATAATTTAAATATCTCATAAGTTTTTATTGAGTATAATATATAAATATCGTGCATTTATGGCTTTTAGGGCTTTTTGCATCTATTTTCGATAAAGTCACACACCAAATCTTCTCTACAATGAGAATTAAATACGCATAAATCATGGTTACTTCCTCTGCAATTGCTTTGAAAATGACCATATGGGAAATGAACCTTCGAACGATCTGAATCAGGATCCGCGTCATTTCCTGAAATACGAAGGTCGTATGTATTTTCTGAAGAGTCTTCAATGAGATTCGTCTGAATATTAGAGTATCCAAAAAGGGTGAGATTTGAGTTTTCGTCCAAAAAGTCGGCATCGCTACTATAGATTGGATTCTGGTAACTCCAACCTTCATTTGAACATTCGCCACCAAACAGTTTCGGTTCCGATAATTGGATGTATGTTTTACCGTAGCTACAAAAATTCGAATACCCTTTCGTGGTATCTATCGCACAGTTCCGTATGTTGTATTGACACGTGGCATTTGAAAATTCGGATTTCTCAAAAACGACCGAACCGGTATTGGTACTGCATTGTAAGGTGTGTCCGAATACATTGCTTCCACATTCGTCGGTCGGATTGCTTCTACAAGGGTCGTTTAGTTGTAAATTACTCCCACACGACCAGTGTGCACCCACCAAGGTGTGTTCCGGACAATATATATTACATAACGAACCCTTCGTTCGTTCACGGTCATGTCTACAATCTTGATCTTCCGAGAGTGCTGTGCATTCCTTCCATATACTCCATTTGTCGTTGTATATATTTTCCGTCTCATTGAATATGAATTCACAATTGGACCAACTCGTTTCAGGCGTAGACGCGTTGGAGTGATC
>TARA_B110000259_G_scaffold165744_1_pt1 | contig 13532 bp, 9 predicted proteins | sample TARA_B110000259 | Tara Oceans TARA_B110000259 (sample SAMEA4397649) | marine metagenome | biome: Polar Biome; feature: [SRF] surface water layer (ENVO:00010504); material: water (ENVO:00002006), including particulate matter (ENVO:01000060) such as... | depth 5 m | reverse complement strand
CTTTGGTACTTCTAATAACTGGTGTGTTTGTCGAAAGGTTCGGTTAAAACTTGTAACATTAGATGATGGTATACTAATAATTTTTTTTAATTGATTAGCTATATAGAAAGTTGAACCCAAAATTGTTAATAAAGGTGCTGTTCCAACATATTCAAATTGTTCTATACCCCAACTGCTTTGAAAGCAGGAAACAAGGGTTGTAAAGTTTTGACCAGCCATTTTAACATCAACAACATAAAAATGATAATCAACTCCAGAATCATTAGGATGTGTTAAATTATATAAAGTATAAGCACTTAAAACTGAACCTGATTGAGGGGTTATAGTAATTATAGCTTGTCTAAATCCATCGTCTGTTAAAGTAGATGATGATATATTATTCCAGTCTATTTCGTAGTTTGCTTGAACATTACTAGCGTATGTTTGAACTCCCTGACCATCACCATAATCTACTTGATAATCCCCCGTAGCTTTTAAAGTAATAAAGTTATTTGTTTCAAATACTTTAACCAACATATAAATTTTTTCATCACCATTAACTAAAGTTGGTAAATCTAAATATTCTGGGTTTCTTATGTATTTTCTCGTACCCGCACTTGTATTGCTAGAGAGTACTCTACTTTTATTTACAATGAATCTTGACATAATATTATCTTAGTTATTAACCTCTAATTAATCTTATCCAAACATTATCATCTACTGCCATAAAAAAATAGTTTTGGTTATAGTGTGATTGCCCTTGATAAGTCCCCGTTATTGTAGAGCCAGTATAGATTCCGTTTACGTCCCAATTACTGGTTGTTTCTAATAAAGTTCTAGTTGATCCGGTGGGAATAAATTGTTCTATTATTGGAATTTCCTCTACTGTTCCAGCTCCCGTTTGATTACCTAATAAAGCTGCTTGACTTACATCTTGCATCTTATCGTAACTAACAGAGTCTGGCTGTATTGTAGTTGCCCCTGCGTTATTTATTGCAACATCTCCACTCATTGCAACTGAAGTTGCAGAGTTAGATGCATTTCCTACAAATACTTGTCCGTTATTTAAAGAAGGAGTACCACCCAAAGCAGTAATAGCTTGTTTAACCCTTTCAGGTGTCCACCTTTTAACCGTTGTTACGGTTCCTGCCTCTGCCTCCGCTTGTGTTACTGCTGCAACTTGATTGTTATATGCTGTTTCTATTTCTGAATCTGTTTGGTCAGGAGTAGCTCCTGCCTGTATACCATCTAATTTAGTACCATCAGTAGCAACATTTCTACCATCAAAAGTGCTGTTAGTTGTAATTGCACCTACCATTGCTCCGCCACTCTTAGGTAGTGCGTTACTAGCAAGAGTACCTTGTGCAGACGTAGCATAATCAGAAGAGTCAAACGCCTTAACTTGTGCCAGATTAGTTACTTCAGAATCCATTAAAGCACCAGCAGAAGTAACATTAGCTGCGTTGGTAACATCTGCTAAATTTTCTATACCGGTTAGTTTAACCTTGTCTGCTGCAATTAATAGCCCTGCATAAACTGTAGTAGCTCCTGACAAAGTACCATTAGAACCATCACTAGAACCAATTACATTAGTAGTTGCGGTAGGTGTTCCTATAACAATGTTAGTAGGTTGATTAGATACTTTTAAAGTATTTGCTGCTATTGAGTCAAAAATGCTTGATGTTAAAAGCCCGGCTCTACTTGTTGTAGCACCAACTAATATTACATCATCACCGTCGCTAGATCCTATTGTTACAGTATTCGCATTAAAAGATGATTCAGATAAATTAGTATTAACGTTTGTGTTTTTTGTATTGTTAGCTGAGATGTTAGACTCCATTGTGTCTAAATTAACTGCTTGACTAACACTTATGTGACCTAGCTTAATAAGATGTGCAGAAGTTACAAATTTATTTGCTCCTTCTGTAATGTTGTCTGTATCATCACTAGTTTTGTCAAAATAGTCTCCAGAAAGTGTGCTTGCGTTTCTCCACTTTATTTGGCCTGTATTACTATCAAATACAGCTAACTTAGTTAGCGCGTCATTTTGAGTAACGTTAGGAAATAAAACATTACCAAGCGCTCTAAATTCTAAAGTAGCGTCAAATGTATGTACTCCATTTCTTAACGTTACTGTATTACCGGCTAGATTATGTGTATGACTACCTGTTACTATTAATGGGTCAGTTCCCCAGTTAGGTGGATCAATTACAGTAGAGATTACATCAGAAGCAAAAAAATCTCTTAATGTAATTCTTTTTAGTTGTGCATCCTTGTTAGCAGACTCTTTCCATATAGGTATTTCGTAATCTAATGTTACTGTTTCAAATTTTCTTAAAGACTCTCTATATATTTGTGACATATTTTAACAATTACACCCGCTACCACCTCCAGAAGTCAAGTCTTCGCTTGAACTAGCAGTCTTTGTGGCAAACGTGATTAAGTTACATAATTCTTGTTCCGTTAGATTATTCCAAATGTTAAGGATCTCATCTAAATTATTTTCTAAACTAATTGAAGTAGCCGTTACTTTTGTTGTGCTAGAAGTAGTAGTACCAATATCTGAGAAAGAAGCGTTAGTATCATATGAATAAATATATAACACGTTACTTATTCTTTCTACACTGTAAGTTACAGTTAAACTTCCGGTATTTATTAGCGCTTCAAAATGTATAGCAATATCATTACCGTCACCTGTTCCTACATAGCTTGTTAAATTGTTATCTTTTAAAGATAAACTTACAGTAGCAGACGTTAGTGGGCTCTCTGTAGAGGATGTTCTGTTAAAAGTAACCTTGTATGCGTACGTTACAGGGCTTTCAAAAGACTTGTAGTCCTTTAATATACCTAATAAATAACCAGTAGCTACATTATATCTATCTAAACATACAGCTTTACGTGTTCCAGCACTAAGTTGATCACTTAAAGCGGAGCCTAAATGGCCATGTTTACACTGAATATTTAAAATATTGTTAATTAAACACGCTTTATCCATTACAATTTGTTATTTATTGATAATTAAATTAATTTCTTATACCATAGTTAATTTCCATGTCTCTTATAGTAGAATAATTAGGTATTGTACTAATTAAATCCCTAAGAGGCGCATAAGAATTGCCTTTTGGGTGTATAATTTTACTAGTAATACTATCTATAGGCCTATCAACTAGTTCAAGCCATTCTAAGTACTCGTCATAAACTCTTTCACTTATTATGTATATTTGACAAGACCAGGAAGAAGTTAGCCTAACAAGGCTTCCTATTCTTGAATTTAAGCTATTTCCATAGTGTTGTTGTGCTAAATGTAAAAGTTCCCAATTTTCTGGAAGAGATTTTACTAGCTTTTGGGCTTCTTTATATGCACCCTCCTTAAAAACTATATCATCTTCCATAATCATTATGGATTTATACTTTTTAGCTTTAGCTTCTTTAATAATTTTTATTGTTGTATGAACTAAACCGGCTGCGCCTTGTGTCCATCCATCATATTTACTGTTCCATTCGTTATTAACCCACTTAACGTTTTCTTCTCGCCCATCTATTGCTTCAACTAGTTGAAAGTGAGTGCCTATTTTATGACACTCACGTTGAATATTTTCAAGTCTATCTGTACTAGACTTTAAATTTATTGCATATACATTATCTACTAGTTTGTGAAACATAATTATACAAGTTTTGAATGAGCTTCTAAAACAGACGCTTCAAATAAGTCGTTGGCTACTAATGTTACTATAACAGCAGTTGATCCCCCAATAACAGATGTAGGTATTGTTAAAGTGTCTCCAATTACGTAGTTTGAGCCTGAAGCTGTAACTGTTATAGCAGTGACTGCATTACTAGTAACTGTGACTGTCGCTACTGCGCCTGTACCAGTTCCTCCAACTAAAGTTACAGTAGTGTTTACAGCATTTGTTGCATCACTTGTGTTAGTTGTTATTGAAGGTACTAATGCGTCTGCAGTTGCAATTACTTGTCCAACAGTTCTTAGCATAGTACGTCCATAAAGGTGTGCGCCATCTGTTATGTCAAACACTCTATTGATGTACCCTGCCGTTGTAGTTGTAACAGTATGTATTTTTGTTAATAATTTATTGTTTTCAAATATATTAGAAACGTCTACAACAAGTCCAGCAGATCCGGATGCTATGCTGTTATAACTTTTATTGTTACCATAAAGCAATACACCAGTACAATGACCATTAATTTCATTAAAGTTTGATCCGGTTTTTTCGGCAAAAACTGGTATTTTTGAACTAAGAAACTGAGCTAAAGAACTGTTAACTCCTCCAGAAAAAGTACTGATTGTAAAACTAGGTGATCCGGTAGAAGTTATTACTGCTGCAGGAAGTGAGTTTGCAGCTGCGTAATCTGCTATACTAACAGGTTTTATTGTTAATACTCCTGCTACGCGACTAGCAGAATAGTTAGGATAAGTTATAGTATTATTTATTGCACTTTTAATTGCATTTGCAAGAGAGTCAACTCCGTCTGAAGTTCCGGAAGCTGGTGTACTAAAGCCACCTATAGTTCCACCACTAATTGTAATGTTTGTTACCGTATCAGCAGCAACTGCTGAATTAACAGTTATTGTTGCATTTGCTGCAACAGCCGCTGTATAAGTAAATCCGGTTACTGTACTAGCAGTACCAGTTACTGTTGTACTAACTACATTTACAGCTGTACTAGGAGATAAGACACCAGATACAATTGGTATAATGTATTCCGTAGTACTGTCCGTACCTATATAAATGTCTTCACAAGAATCTTTTATATCGTTTCCTGTACACCTAACTAAAACAACATTATTACAATTGTTTCCAACATTGTTAGTATTTGAACTAAACGTTATTCCTACAAGTGTTGCAGCAGAGTTTCTCCACAGATCTAAATCTAATGGGCCACTAGGTGCGTTAGTATAAGAATAAGTAGTTGTACCTGGAATAAATTGAGCCCTTGGAAAATCTCTAAGCGCTAATGATATATTGTAAGCTTGAAAAGATGCCGGATTAAACTTTAAAAGTATGTTTGTATCATTTATAATTACATCAAAAGCACTAAGTCCAATAGTAAAGTTAGTTGCAAATTCTATATAAACGTTTGTAGGATTTTCTCCTACTACACCTTTATAACAATTTCTAAAAACAGTATTACTACAGTTGTTTCCAACAGTTAAATTACTTGAAGCGTAAAATAAACTGTTTGAACATAGATCACTTACTTTAACGTCTTGACATGCCTCAAAAATACTGCTTGTAGCGTTGTCTCCAATAGTTACGTATTGAGAAATATTTACTTTTACATTATTTTGATTGCTACCAAGTACAATTTTATCTGAAGTCCCTATTTCTATATGTTGTGAATTTTCTCCTATAACAATTCCAGTACAATTGGCTGCTCTAATACCGCCAGAATTATTTGAAATTTCAAAGCTAGTACATTGTTTTAAAAACACGGATTTAATAGTGCTTAATAATGTAACACCATTTGAGGACACAAGAAAAATATCTTCACACAAGTACCCTATTTTAATACTAGGATTAGCTAGGTCAGCAGCGCTTTCTGATGCTCCAAATCCTCCAGGAATGGTAACTCCAAAAGGTCCTGCCGCACTAAAACTAGCACTTCCGGAACTAATTATTTCAATATTTTTATTAGAAGATTTAATATGCACTCCATGGCTAAAACTTACTAGCACACTTAAATTAAAATCATCAATGTTTATAAAAGAGTTTTCTCTTCCATATATTTTATTGTTATAGCTTCCTATTTCAACATGTCTACAACCAGAACTAAGGTATATACCAAGATTTCTACTACCTATAGATATACGTTTTGAATTATTAACAATTGCAATATTTCTATTGTTGTTTCTTATTGATATGTCCGAATTATGCCCTAATAGTCTAACAAGGCCCCCTACAAGTGTAGGTAGATTAGTTCCTCCTATTAGTATGTTTTCATTGTTATGTCCAATGTTTATTTGAGTAGATGACCTTCCCATTATTGTAATCCCACTTGCGTTTGACCCTATACTAATGTCTTCAGCAACTCTAGAAAATATAACTACGTTTGCAAAAGAAGGGTAAAACCCTCCAACAATACCGGCTACAGTTTCTATAGTACCTGTACCACTTCCGGTAATTCTTCCAACTTTATTAGATTTTTTAATGTGTACGTTTAAAAATCTAGGTTTTTCACCATTACTACCATTGTCATACAAATTATCTCCGTATCCTACAAAGGTTTTAAAGTCACTAAACGTGTCACCTGCAGTACCTTTAAGTGCAGTAGGAATAATTCCTAAGTCAAAGTTACCACTAACGTTATAATTTCCGTAAGTAGTTACTTCACCAATAAGACTAAATGAATGATTAACAGCCGAGCCTGCTATATAATTTAAAGCAACCTTAGCTTCAGCATCTCTATTTAACGTAGTAAGTACGTCGTATCTTCTATGAAGAACATTTCTAAAATCAAAATGTGTAGAAACATCAGTGTCAGGATCTTCTCTGTAAGTTATAAAACCAGGTCTTGGTTGTGTACCATCTTCAGTAAGATTTAGTGAGCGGTCATAGTAAATGATATCTCTAGGATGAAGTTCAGAAAAAACTTGAGTAGCTATTTTAGTAGTAGTCAATGCTTTTACTATAATATATTCTTCTACTGGTGTAAAGGATACTTTCGTACCTGTTCCAGGGTCATGAGTATTTGTAGTATAATTATATCTAGCTGGAGAAGACCCATCTATTAAATGCTTAGTTTGGTAAGGAAATCTATAAAGACTTCCGGGAATAAGTGTTCCAGAACCAGTATTAATTAATGCAGTTAAACCGTCATACGTAGTGGTAGTAATACCAACTCCTGCAACACCAACTCCATCAGTTCCATTAGTTCCATTAGTTCCTCTTAGGTCTCCTGTTGCAAACCCTAAACCATCACTAGATACAAATGTTGCTATACCTGTAGAACTGTCGTACGCTCCTGCTGTCCAACCTTTCCCATCAGATCCGTTTTCAGCAAATGAAACTACTAAACTTTCTCCACTAGCAAAAGTACCGTTACTTGCAATGTATGTTACAGTAAATGTATGGTCTGCACCGTTGTCAGTTACAGCTGTAACTTTACCCATCCAAAAAGTGTTGGAATCATATTGTTTCCAAATTTTTACATTACCATAGTCACCGCTATTATCAAAAGCATCTAGGAACGCATCTATATCAGCACCGTCAGCATTTAAATCATTTACGTATAATTTAGTTACACTTGCCGGTGTAGCATTATTTAATCTTAAGTTGTTTGCCGGAGGACTAGGTGAAACAGCGGTACTAAAGACCATTCTGTGAGACCATCCTCCAAACATACCATCTAATCCGTCAACACCTGCTGCGGCTGTAGGTAATGTTATAACGGTTGAGCAATTACAACTTGATGAGCATCCACATGACATAATATTTTATTTTAAGTTTATTAACAATTACAATTCTTCCAAGAACAAAGATTGTTCAAGGCAGTTAAAATTTTGGTTACACAAGTATCACTGCAACAACTTGCTCCTGATACTAATGCTCTGTATAGACCTTCAGCAAGATTAGCGTCGTCTATTAAATTTACTAAATCACAATTACCGTGACAAGTGTCACATGCAACTTTTACCCACATTTTATCAATACAATTTCTTATTGTACATGTGTACAACTGAGTTATTTCGGTTTTATATACTGTAGTACCGACATTTAATTTATAAGAAATTGTAGTGATACCGTCTTTGTATGATGATAGGTCAATGCTTGTAAAAGAAAAGCTACCACTGACAGTATCCGGAATTTGGGATAGTACATTTATTTCCTCACTACCGCCATCTGAATACGTTATTGTAAGTGTTGCGGCAGTAATGCTTACTCCTGTAACAGGAGAATTCCATCCCTTAGTATTTGTAGCCGAGTACACACCAGTACTATCTGTTACTGTTAGCGTTTTACCGCTGTTACTTAAAGCTGTTGTGATTGCGGGTACGAATGCCATGATTTGGATTTTGAATTAAAAAAAAGAGGACTGTGGGATTACCCATCAGTCCCTCCTTATTAGTGAATTATTTTTTACTCTTAAGTTAAAGCAATAGTACCAGCTGCTACTACAGAAGCTGCAGTACCGTTATGGATTGTTTTACCTGCTAGTAAAACTTCTAATACATCAGTGATGTCACTAGTTGCTGCAGCAAGTGCAAAAGCTGCTCCTGTAGGAATTAAAAACATGTAAGACTTGCTTCTCTTATTTTGAGTAGTAGTTCCTCCGCTTTGTGCTACTTCAATAACAACAGTGTGGTAAGTAGATCCTACTACTGTCGCAACAGGCTGAGCAAAAACGTTTGGTGCACCCATTCTTAAGTACTCACCATCATTTCCTTTGTAGAAAAATTCTAGTTCAGCAGCTTGTTCGTAAGTTCCAGATCCTGGGTAAGCTCCTACAGATTCAGTAACTACACTAGTTCCAAAATTTTGTAAAGTTGTTTTCCAGTTAGCTTTCTTGTAGCTTGTTTTTCCAACAGCAAACTTTAAAGGCATTCCAGTTAATTTGATTCCCCAGTTACCTGCAGCAGCATTAGCAACTGTAATGAATCCACATACTGAATCAGCAAGAACAGCTGAAGCTCCTTGGTAAGGAATATCTAGTTCTGCTATAAGATTACCTCCTATGTTTTTAGCTTTAATTTTATAAGCTACACCATTTAAACTAAGGTAATCTCCTACAACAGCACCTCCGTTATCAATATCAGTTGCAGCTGTTACATATTTACTACCGTTAACTACTGTAATAGCGCCAGAAGTAGATGCAGTAACTGTAGAACTAGTAACTCTTTCAAATTTAATGTACTGTTTAGCTTCTCTTGAGAAGTTGTTAATAAAACTAGAAACTAGTCCATTAGCAATTTCTACTTGTAAAGCATTTGCGTCTGACTTAAACTGTCCGTGCTTTACTAAAATACCGCCACCTTGACTAGTAGTAATTGACTGATCAATGTGTAATCTTACAAAGTAAAGATTGTCATTGATTGCTTCAATAGCTCCAGAAGCACCGTTGTACCCAACATAATCTACTTTTTCAGTAGCCGCCTGGTAAGTTTTTCTGATTACTTTAGTAACCTCACTTACGTTGATAGTGTCACTCGTAAATGGAGTTCCAGTACCTTTTCCTTCAACTATTGTAAAGGATTTGTCTGTTGTAGCTTCTAGTAACCTAGTAGTTTTAGACTTGTTAAAAATTCCAATCTCTCCATCATTCAATGTAGAAATGTTTCCAGTTGTAATTGCTACGCCTTTTCCAACGAATAACGTGGTCTTGTCTTTTTCTGTAAATGTTGCCATTTTAGTTTAATTTAAATTATAATTATTATTTATTTACTTTTATTCTGCTAGCCCTGCTTCACCTCTTCTTATTTGAAAAGTTTCAGGGTTAGTTATTCCTGCTGCTATTGCTACTGCCTCATCAACTATTGCTCTATGCGTAATAGCGCTAAGTTCACAATTGCTTATACCAGTTACACCTTCAATTGTTATTCCTGTTGCTGTTATAATTGGGATAGGTTTTTTAATATACCTAACCTTGTATTTACTTACAGTTGTAGCAGCGTCTGTTACTAGTTCATGCCTCTTTGCAGTCCCATTATTACTAAAATCTAGTCTCCATATTAATTCACCGTAAGGTTTTTTGTATGGATTCTTTTTGTTTTTAAGGTAATAGTCATGCGTTATAGGCTTAACTTCTACTCCTTTGCTATTACTATAACAAGAATCAGTTGAACTTATATCAGCTTCTTCTTGTATTGTGTACAAAAAGTCAGTAGGTAATTCAAAGAACGTTCCGTCAGATTTAGAACCTGCCTGTAAAGTTGCTGAAGTTAACTCTGCATTTCTTACAAGAGCTGATAAATCTTTACGTCTTTTTTCTGTTCCTTCAAATCCTGTAAGATATTTGTTACCCATAGGATTGTAAACATGTAAGACAAACCTCTCTTGCGCCCGTGAAAGGAATCTGCTTATTTCATCAGATTCATATCCCGGTGCATCAAAATTAGTTATTTTATCATAAAGAATTAAAAATTCTTCTTGCATTTCAGCTGCAATCATCTAATTAGTCTTTAGCAGTTTCTAATCTAGCTTTTATTTCTGTTAATATATCTTGATTCTTTTTTAGTTTCAAGAATTTAACAGCGGTGTCCATTAATGGTACTTCTCCTGGTGACGCCAACGGCTCTCCACCCTGTAAGAAATATTTACGTCCTTCTTTAGTAAGAATACCAGCTTCAACAGCATCTATTATTACTAACCTTGTCTTTCTATCACTATCTCTAGCAATTGCCAAGAACGCATCCAAAGAAGATTGTATTAACTGTCCTAATTCATCTTGTAACCATTTCTCAGTAGCGTCTACTGGTACTCTCTTACCGTGAATCCTTAAGAAGTTAGACATTTCTTCTTTATTTTCACCAATTTTTCCAAGAAACATATAAGCTTCTTGAAGCTTTTTTTGTTTTGTAAGTCTTGTGTCTACAGCTATTTCTTCTGAAACAAGCATAAACTTATAACTTCTTTTTTTTCTAGAATCCGCAAAAGAAGGAGCAATCTCATCTTTATTGGATAATAGAAGTTTGTAATCTATAAAGTCTTTTGGGTGATCAAGTTTTAGAACTCTAGGATCTTTGCCCAGTCTAATTTTATGACGTTTCCAAAAGTTACCGGTCTCTTTGTGTGGAGATAAATCTCCTGCTTTGTATGACATTCCAGAAATATCTGGATTCTCAAAATATGCTTTTTCTTCATCACTTAATGGACATATAATGTTACCATTTCTATCCATTGGTGCTGAATAATTTCTTGTTGAAGGCCCTACTAAAAAGGCTGCTTCATGATTTGGATCAGCAATCCAACTACTTCTTTTAATAGGCATAATCTTAATAGTTTGACCTTTCATGTCTTCCTTTAAGTTAAACGCCTTTTCTCCTTTTCCCATTTCCTCTCCTTTTATGGTTATTTGTTAAATATAATAAAAAAAGGACTATGCAACTATGTGCATAGCCCCTTATTTTTTATGCTAAAATATTTGGAATGAAAGACGCTGTTTTAGATGGGTCTCTTACAAGAACACCTCCAATAAACATCTTATGCTCTTCCCAAGCATCTACTGCGTTTCCTACTGCTGTTACAGCTCCTGCTGGATCAAATGGATTTCTCAATCCTGCAACATACTTGTGGATTGTTGGCATACCTTTAACAGCAACCTTTTGAATATTTGGTTGACCATCAGTCGTACCAACATCCATAATGTCAAATCTGTAAGATTCAGCAACACCTCCGTCTGGGTGATTAATTTTGTTACGGTCTCTGTCTCCGTACATAGAGTCAATAGAAAGAGTTACCTCAATTCCGTTTGGCCCAATATATTCAACAAACTGTCCACCGTATCCCATTGGCTTAGAAACTGAAACTCCTGATGGAGCTTTTCCTTTTCCAATTCTTCCGGTTTCTCTTGCCGGAGTATAAAGTTGAGAGAATTTCTCTAAAGCTTTGTGGAATAAGTAAGCACCTCTTTCACCTGTTCTTAAAACAAACTTTCTTTGATCTCCTGAAATCTTACCTTCTGATAAATCAAGAAGTCTTTCAGTTAAATCTTCAATAGAAAACTCATTGTAGAATTCAGTGTTAGCTGCTTCCATTTGTTGTCTAATACCTGCACCTTGTACAATCTTGTATCCTGATTTACCAGCTACTTCGTAACCACCTTCTTCAGTTCTATTGGCTGTACCGTACATGTACATTCTGTTGATGTCCTCTCTGAATTCTCTGTCAAAAACATAAGATTCATAATCTTGCCATACAGTAAAAGTCTTTTTAGAACGAGGATCCATTAATTTGGTACCCATCTTTCTAAGAATCATGTTACCTGGAGATCTTTTCATCATACGTAAGTGCGTAAACGCATTTCGCATAGTGATGTTCCCTCTGTAACGTGGTTGATGACCTTTTTCAGAGAATTTGCTTTCTACTGGAGAATATTCGCCAGAGAATTTCTTTCCAGCTGTAATTTCCTCATAAGGAATAAACAAGTCATTGTCTCCTGTATTTAATCTACAAGTATAAACAAAGTTAGTTCCTTCAGGAATTCCTTCCCCAATAACTAATACTGGATAAAGTTCGTTTCTTTCACCAACAATAACTTGAGTATCATCAAAGTAATCTCTAGGGAATACTAATTCAAACTCTGAAAAGCTTTTCCCTGCTTCATCAGTAACTGATACTGGTGTACCGTCAATTCTAGCTTCTACTAATCCAATGTTTTCAACTGCAGGAGAACTTAATTCCCATGTGTAATCTCTTTCATCATCAAACTCCAATGTTGGGAACTGTGACAACATAGTGTCAATATTGTTTCCAAAATTAGCTGCTTGAATTTTAGTAATTAAGTCAGAAACTTTATGAGGGTCTTGTTTCCATATTGCCCCTAAATGGTTTTCTGTGGTCAAACCCTTCCAAGCGGAAGCGTCTGTCATTTGTAAAAATGATAATTGTGACATATCTATCTAATTTAAAAGTTTTTATATTATATAATACCGTCTAATGCACTTAGCAACCCTGAAACTTTTTTCTTTCCTTCTTTCCCAGAAGATCCAGATTTAATTCTAGCGTCTTGAGCTTGTAATGCTTTATCCAAGTTATGTACTGCGGAACTTCCAACAGTACTAGTTAAGGATTTAAAATCTTTAAATCCATCAGTTAATACATGTAGGTAATTTAATTTAACCAAGTATTCTTGATCTTCCATCATGTTTTTAACTACTGCATTTACAGGATTATTATTCCTGTCGTAACCTGCAGTTTTTGTCATTAAGTCAAAGATCTTTCCTTGCGTGTCTTCGTTAATCTTAACATTAGGTAAAATTTCATTTGTTCCATTTACCTTTACTTTAAGTTCATTTACACGTGTGTTGTAATTATCTACATTGTCTTTTTGTTGCTTTTCAGCATCTAAAGACAGTTGCTTTAGTCTTTTTCCTTCAGTAGCTTGTATTCTACCTAAAGCTTTTTTAGAATCTTCTACATCTTCACCAAGTTCTGCAGATCTAGTGGCGTATTTATTAGCCTCTTCTTCGTCAAACCCTTTACTTAGAAAATCTTGTACTAGTATTTGCTTTCTAAATTGTTCAGAATCTTCTCTTTCCAAGTCGTCAGGATTAAGCTTACTTAACTGGTCTACAGTTTTTTTAGCTTCTCTGTAAGATTCTTCAGGCACGCCTGTTCTTATTGCTTTTAAATATTCTTGTTGATCGTCTGTTAGATCAGAATATTCATTGCTCTCAATTTGTTTTCTGATGACTTTTATTAAATCTTCTCCTGATTTAATATCTTTCATTTCATCATCAGAAAGTGATGAGAGCACCCCATCCTCACGAAGAGCAGAAGTTAAAGAAGTAAGTGGAGAAGAGGAAGACTCTTCAGAGTCTGGGGTTTCTCCATCAATATTTTCATATTCATCAACAATAGATCCCTCTTCAAAACCTT
>TARA_B110000259_G_scaffold37866_1_pt1 | contig 13540 bp, 13 predicted proteins | sample TARA_B110000259 | Tara Oceans TARA_B110000259 (sample SAMEA4397649) | marine metagenome | biome: Polar Biome; feature: [SRF] surface water layer (ENVO:00010504); material: water (ENVO:00002006), including particulate matter (ENVO:01000060) such as... | depth 5 m | reverse complement strand
ATGTTGACACAGAATCATACCACCTTGGTAAAAGGTTTTATGGGGCAAACGACTTCTTTCGACAGAAATACCGTAAAAAGTAATGTATTGGTTTTAGGAGAAAATAAAGTAAATAGAGAAGCGCGTTACATACACGGCACCAAAGGAAAAGGAATGTTTACCTTTTATGGAGGCCACGATCCGGAAGATTATACCCACAGAATTGGAGATCCAAAAACAGAGTTAGATTTACACCCAACTTCTCCAGGTTACCGTTTAATATTGAATAATGTATTGTTTCCTGCGGCAAAGAAAAAGAAACAAAAGACATAGTAATAACTCTGTTAATAAAACGAAAATAAATATATCAGAAAACAAATACAGAAGCATTCACTTTTGTATTTTTGCGATTATATAATTAATATAACAAAATGCCAACAACACAAAAATTACAAGATTTTACACAACAAGTTCGTAGAGATATTTTAAGAATGGTACACAAGGTAAATTCTGGTCACCCAGGTGGTTCTTTGGGATGTGCTGAATTTATTACTTGTTTATATCAAGAAGTAATGGAATATTCTACTGAATTTTCTATGGACGGAAATAACGAAGATGTATTCTTTTTATCAAACGGACATATTTCTCCTGTTTTTTACAGTGTTTTGGCACACAGCGGCTTTTTTCCTGTAGCAGAATTAGCAACGTTTAGGTTGTTAGATTCTAGACTACAAGGACATCCAACAACGCATGAAGGCTTGCCTGGAATTAGGATCGCTTCTGGTTCTTTGGGTCAAGGAATGTCTGTCGGTTTAGGAACAGCACAAGCTAAAAAATTAAACGGAGACGATAAAATTGTATATACTTTGCATGGTGATGGTGAGTTGCAAGAAGGGCAAAATTGGGAAGCAATTATGTATGCGTCAGCAAAAAAGGTGGATAACATTATTGCTACGATTGATTTAAATGGAAAGCAAATTGATGGCGCAACAGATGATGTTTTACCAATGGGAAGCATTCGAGCAAAATTCGAAGCTTTTGGCTGGGATGTTTTAGATGTTGAAAAAGGAAACGATATTGCGGCAGTATTAGCTGGTTTGGCAAAAGCAAAATCATTAACAGGAAAAGGAAAACCTGTTTGTATTTTATTACATACAGAAATGGGTAACGGTGTAGACTTTATGATGCATACGCATGCTTGGCACGGAAAAGCGCCAAGTGATGCTCAGTTAGAAAGCGCTTTAGCTCAAAATCCTGAAACTTTAGGAGATTACTAAAAAACATTAAAATATTTAAACATTAAAGTATAAAAAAAGAGTAGTTCATTTAAAAATGAGTTCCTCTTTTTTTATACTTTTATTTTGATTTCAAACGTAAGAATAAGGGTATATTTACAATTAAAGAGTCGAATTTGTTCCTCTTTTAATTTTTAATCATTCAAGAGTATATGAAAATAGGCATTGTATGTTATCCAACATTTGGTGGAAGTGGCGTAGTAGCAACAGAGTTAGGAATGTCTTTGGCAGAGAAAGGACATGAGGTTCATTTTATTACCTATAATCATCCCGTTCGATTGGATTTCTTATCTCATAATTTACATTTTCATCAAGTTGTAATAGAAGAGTATCCTCTGTTTGAGTATCAGCCTTATGAATTAGCGCTTTCTACGAAAATGGTAGAAGTTGTTCGAAAACACGATTTAGAAGTTTTGCACGTTCACTATGCCATACCTCACGCGTATGCTGCATACATGGCAAAACAAATGTTAAGAGAGAAAGGATTAGATGTAAAAGTTGTAACTACCTTGCACGGCACAGATATTACCTTGGTTGGTAGTCATCCAACCTATAAATCGGCAGTAGAGTTTAGTATCAATAATTCTGATGTTGTTACCGCTGTTTCTAATAATTTAAAGGAGACTACTAATAAGTTATTCAATATCACAAAAGATATTAAAGTAATCTATAATTTTATTGATGTAGCTAAATATGAGAATGCGCACAAAGAGGAATGTAAACGAATTGCATTGGCGCAACCACACGAAAAAATATTTACACACGTAAGTAATTTTAGACCTGTAAAAAGGGTAGAAGATGTGGTTAAAATTTTTAGCGAGGTTAGAAAAGAGATACCTGCCAAATTATTAATGATTGGTGAAGGACCAGAGCGTGCAAAAGCAGAAAAATTGGTAAAAGAATTAAACATTGTGGAGGATGTTTTCTTTTTAGGAAATAGTACAGAGGTAGCTAAAATATTATGCTACACAGATGTTTTTCTATTGCCTTCTCAAACAGAAAGTTTTGGTTTGGCGGCTTTAGAAGCAATGGCCGCAGGAACTGCTGTAATATCGACAAATACAGGTGGTTTACCAGAGGTTAATATTCATGGAGAAACTGGGTATTTAAGTAATTTAGGTGATGTTGCAGACATGGCAAAAAACGCAATTTCAATTGTAAAAGACACTGCTGTTTTAGAAAGATTTAAGCAAAATGCTAAAAATCATACCAAGCAATTTTCTTTAGAAAGTATTTTGCCAGTGTACGAAGAAATTTATAAATCTTGTTACAAAAGTACGGCATCATAGAAATGCTCAAATACAAAGTTTAAATCTTTTTATTATTTACTTTTCAGTTGCTTTATATTCCAAAAAAAAACTACCAAATAAAAGGATGATTTTATTTGGTAGTTTTATCAAGCCTTTTTAAAACTTTTTTCAAAATAATATTTATAAGACTTTGAGTATAAAGCGCATTCAATATTTTCACAAATGGCAGCTATGAATAAAAACTGACTGGGGAAAAACTAAAAATAGCTTACATTCTTATCTTTTTAATAATGAATAGGAGTGTTTATTAAAAATATGACACAAAATATAAATTAGGTCACTTATTTTTTTATCTTTCAGCTTCTAAATAAATCAAATAATTAATGAAGAAATTAGCACTACACTGGAAAATTTTATTAGGAATGGTACTTGGTATCCTTTTTGGATTTATCATGAACACTGTTGATGGTGGAAAGGACTTCGTCATCGATTGGATCAAACCATTTGGAACCATATTTATCAACCTCTTAAAGTTAATAGCAGTGCCCTTAATATTGGCTTCATTAATCAAAGGAATATCAGACCTAAAAGATATTTCTAAAATTAAGAAAATGGGTCTAAGAACCATTATGATTTATGTTGGTACCACTTTAGTTGCCATTTTTATTGGTTTAGCCATTGTAAATATTGTAAAACCAGGAGCTGGAATGTCTGCGGATACGATTGAGAAGATCAAAGCAAAATATGAAACAGATTTAGGGGTTACTGATAAATTAGTAAAAGCTTCTGCTCAAAAAGACGCAGGTCCGTTGCAAGCTTTGGTAGATATTTTTCCAAGTAATATTTTTCAGTCTTTTGTGGATGCAAGCATGCTTCAAATTATCTTTTTCGCCATGTTTGTTGGTATTTCTCTCTTATTAATTCCAGAGAAAAAAGCAAAACCATTGGTAGACTTTTTTGATTCTTTGAATGAAATGGTCATGAAAATGGTCGATTTAATTATGCTTTTTGCACCCTATGCTGTTTTTGCACTGTTAGCAAACGTGATTATAGCCTTTGACGATATTGAGATTCTCTTAAAATTATTAGTTTATGCACTCTGTGTAGTTGGTGGATTATTATTAATGATTGGTTTCTATCTAATTTTGGTTAGTGTCTATACTAAAAAATCAGCTTTGTGGTTTTTAAAGCAAATTAGTCCGGCACAACTATTGGCATTCTCTACAAGTTCTAGTGCGGCAACTCTGCCTGTAACCATGGAAAGAGTAGAAGAACATTTAGGAGTAGATAAAGAAGTTTCTGGATTTGTTTTGCCAGTAGGTGCAACTATTAATATGGATGGTACAAGTTTATATCAAGCAATTGCTGCGGTGTTTATAATGCAAGTAATATGGCCAGAAGGACTTACTTTTTCAAATCAATTGGTAATTGTGTTAACAGCATTATTAGCTTCTATTGGTTCAGCTGCTGTGCCAAGTGCAGGTATGGTTATGTTGGTTATTGTATTAGAATCTGTTGGGTTTCCAGAAGAATTATTACCTATTGGATTGGCATTAATTTTTGCTGTAGACAGGCCTTTGGATATGATGAGAACTACCGTAAATGTAACGGGAGATGCTACCGTTTCTATGATCATTGCTAAATCTTTAGGAAAATTAAGAGACAAACCTGAAGAGAAAAACTGGGATGACAATTATGACAAAGTGAAGTAATTGTTAGTTTGCAGTTGAAGCTTACATTCGTAGTTTTCAGTGTTAATTCGTTAGCGCTCGTTTTTAACGAGTGCAACTAAGGGCAGTTAAATTATTGGGTTGTTTTTATTTCAGTATGCAGTAATATTTAATTTCATAAATGCAAGGTTTCGCCTTTAAAAAGTCTCTTTTAACATGTCTTTAAAAATGAATAAACCGTTAGTTTCTGTAGATTGGTTGTACAAAAATTCAGGAAATGAGAAACTCATTATTTTAGATTGTACTATTCGAAAGGTAACTTCTATGGATGTAATTCCTGATGAAAAGACCCAAATTAAAGACGCTCTTTTTTTCGATATAGAAAACACTTTTTCTGATACGCAATCAGCATTTCCAAATACCGTCTTATCGCCAGAGGAATTTGAAGGAAAGGCACAAGAGTTGGGAATATGTCAGGACGCTATTGTTATTTGTTATGACGATTTAGGGACCTATGCTTCGCCCCGAGTTTGGTGGATGTTTCAGTTAATGGGTTTTAAAAATATTGCGGTTTTAGACGGTGGTTTTCCCGCATGGAAAGCAGCAGAATTTCCTATTGAAACTTCAAAAAAGCGTCAATTAAAAAGAGGTGATTTTAAAACAATATACCAGCCTGAAAAATTAATGGATACGCAAGGCGTTGTGAAAGCTTTAGGTAATACTGATGTTTTAATTATAGATGCACGTTCTGAAGGAAGATTTAATGGAATTACACCAGAACCAAGAAAAGATTTAAAAAGCGGACATATGCCCAATGCTGTCAGTTTACCATTTGGGGAAGTTCAGCAAAATGGAAAAATGAAATCAACTGCTGAACTCGTGCATATTTTTAATAATTTCAGGAAGCATAAAGAAATTATTTTTACCTGTGGTTCAGGAATTACTGCTGCCATTTTAAATTTGGGTGCAACTATTGCAGAGGTAGAACATACGGCAGTATATGATGGTTCTTGGACGGAATGGGCGAGTACAAAAGGGACTTCAATTGTACCTTAATTTTAGCTGTTTTTTCCTACGAGGTTTATAGAATCTTTATGGTCTTCGCAAAGACACTTGCAAAATTTTAAAATCTTGCAGGTAAGGCTTCAATAGCAAAAAATTAAATTTTAATGATGCTTATTCCGTTTCTGGACTTGCATCAATGGCTTCAATCATTTCAATAGCTGCTGCTCTCGGAGGATACTTTTTTGAAACCAAATAACCCACCAGCATTGCAACTAAAAATGAGGGAGCAAGTACATTAAGAGCTACAAAATATTTTCCAATAACGGGCAACTCTTGAAACACAAAGTTGAAGAGTATTACTGCTATAAATCCTGAAATCATAGAAGCAATAGCTCCTTTTTCAGAGTATCCTTTCCAGAAAAGAGAGAGAATAATTACCGGACAAAAAGTGGCTGCAATGCCAGACCAACCGAATAAAATTACCCAAAATATTTGCCTATCTGGAGATACATAATTCATAATCATAGCAATGATCAAGGCTGTAAAAGCCATGATAACCGTAGAAATTCTAGAAATCTTTGTAAGGCTCTCATCTTTTATATTGGGTCTAAATATTTTCTGATAAAAATCTCTTGTAATTGCACTTGAAGCCAATATTAATAAAGAATCTATGGTAGACATAATTGCCGATAAAACAATGGCAACAAAAATAGCTACTAAAATTGTAGGTAAAAACGCTTCGGTAATCATACTCAATACATTTTCGCCACTATTCCCTAAAATAGCTTCAGGATCTTGTCCTTCCTTTGTAAAATAAATACGTGCAAGAATTCCTATAGTTACAGCTGCGGCATCTGTTAATAGGGTAAAAGTAGTCGCTACCCATTTACCTTTGTCTATTTCTTTTTCATTTTTTATAGACATAAAGCGCACATACACTTGTGGTGATCCAAGAAAACCTAAACCAATCATAGAAAACCCTAGAATTGTAAAAAGATTCATATAACCATCTGTACTTCTTCCCATTATTTGCGTTAAGGTTGGATCTATTGCGTTTAAACCAGCCGAGACTCCTGCACCATGATCCATAGAAAACCAAACAACTATTGGCAACAATACCAAGCCTAAAAACATAAGTAATCCTTGAAATAAATCAGACCATACGGCAGCTACAAAACCACCAATAAAAATATAGGCGAGTACAATTATGAACCCTATTAAAGCACCTATTTTGTAATCAATTCCTAACATCGATTTAAAGGCAACACCTGTTACGTCTATTTGTGAAGCTACATAAATAACAATAAAAACTACAAGAATAGAAGCAGCTACAATTCTGAGTGTATGCGTAGACGTTTTAAAATGAGCCTGTAAATAATCTGGAATTGTAATGGCGCCATAAGCATCAGATCTTTTTTTAAACCGTTTCGCCATAAATTGCCAAGAAACAAAAACACCAAGTAGTTCTCCAATAACAACCCAATATGCAGAATAACCTGCCATTGCACCCATTCCTGTTAGTCCAATTAGCAACCATCCAGATTCTCCTGTGGCTCTGGCAGAAAAAGCAACTGCCCAAAAACCCATTTTTTTTCCTCCAACATAATAATCGCTCATACTCTTAATACGGCGAGAAGCTAAAATTCCTATTAAAAATAAAATTCCAACATACACTGCCAATACGGCAATTTTAATCGTAAAATTTTCGTCTTGCATCGTGTTTTATATTTAAGTTTTATTTTGAATTAAATGATGTGTAAAAATGGATGAGATGGTAATTACCTGTGTTTTTTGACATCCGAAAAGTAGTCAAAATTATATAATTTAGAATGTTTTTTGGTTTAAATCGTGTGAAAAACACCATAAAATGGAATTAAAAAGCATAAAAATGACTATATTTGAAAAATGACCATATTTAATAAGAAAGTTAAAAAATATAGAGTTGAACTTAAATGTTAACTTTAAAATAAGGCTTTAAACGAACAAAAAAACAACAATATATTATTTTGAATTCTAACGAAAACAAGACGACAACACTTCAAAATTTAAACGACCTAATTACTGCGCTAGCGGAAGGAGAGAGGACGACCTACAACCACATAATTCATTCTTTACAATTAAAAGCAACTGCTTTTGAAAAATATGCTTTTTGGTCTAACGAATGTTATACTAGAAACTGTATTGTAGATACTGAAAAATTTGAACTAATTTTAATTTGCTGGTGTGAAGGGCATCGCACAGCTATTCATGATCATGGTGGAGAAGAGTGTTGGGTAAAAGTTATTGAAGGAGAATTAAGTGAAACTATTTATAAGAAAGATAAATCGGGTGGATTAAGTCTTGTGAAATCTACTATTTCTAAAGCGAATGGCGTTAGTTATATGAAAGACTTTATGGGGTTTCATCGTTTAGAAAATATTGCAAATAAAAGAAGCATGACACTTCATTTGTATGCCAAACCAATTCGAAATTGTAACATTTTTAACGAAGTTTCAAAAACGTTTGAAAATAAGGAGTTAGAGTATGATACTACTGCATAATTATTAATAAAAATTAAAAGAAAAGAAAAAATATGTCTAAGAAGATGAGGAGTGATTTGGCGCTATTTAATGAGCTAGTTGAGGTCTTAATTACGGAAGAAGTAGCAAATCCGGTTGCAGAAAGAATTGTTTCAAATGAGCTGTTTGAGACCATTGATCTGTCCTTAAATGATGGGGCAATGATAGATGATGAATTTAAAGCGTTGCTTAGTAAGATATTGGTTTCAACTCCAAAAACAGCAACAAATTTATTTTTCAATCAGCTTTTCGGAGGCAGACAGAGCAAAGCGATTTTAGGAGATTTATTGGCTGTTATGCTAAATAATAGCATGTATACTTATAAAGTTGCAGGACCTCAAGTAGGTATCGAACAAGAGATTATTAGACAATCTTGTGACTTAATTGGCTATGGAGCTAAGAGTAACGGTACATTTCCAACAGGTGGTTCTATGAGTAATTACATGGGTTTAATCATGGGGCGTGATGCAAAAGATCCGCTTTGTAGGTTAAACGGAATGTCTAAACCGTTAATTATTTATACTTCGGAAGAGTGCCATTATTCAAATGCTAAAAATGCAAGTTTTGCAGGAATCGGAAAAAATAACATTCGCTATATAAAGGCAGATGCAGTTGGAAGAATGCTTCCAGAAGATTTAGAAGCGCAAATAATAGAGGATATAAAAAACGGAGGAATTCCAACATATGTAAATGCTACTGCAGGAACAACTGTTTTAGGTGCTTTTGATCCTTTAGATTCAATTGCAGACATTACAGAAAAGTATAATATTTGGTTGCATGTAGATGGTGCATATTGTGGAAGTGTAATTTTTAGCGAGAAATACAAACACTTGGTGAAGGGGGTAGAAAGGTCTAATTCTTTTAGTTACAACGCACATAAGATGCTCGGTACACCCTTAACGTGCTCTATTATTCTTGTGAATGATAAAAAATATTTGCACGATTCTTTTAGTAATGATGCCGATTATTTATACCAAACAGATGGAGATGATTTTAATTTGGGAAAAACTTCGTTTCAATGCGGAAGAAGAAATGATGCATTAAAATTTTGGACACTCTGGAAATCTATAGGTACAAAAGGTCTAGAGCAGATTGTAGATCAACAATTTGATTTGGCAAATGTTGCTTTAGACTATATTAGAAGTAATTCTGATTATACTTTGTATAGTTTTGATGCTTCTATTTCTGTTTGTTTTAATTATAAAAACATAGACCCAACTGCTCTTTGTACTGCTTTATATGAACACCAAATTACAGTGGTAGGTTTTGGTTCTTTTGAAGAAGATACCTTTATTAGATTGGTAACAATTAATGCCAATAACGAAAAAGTAGATATTTTAAATTTCTTTAAAATTTTAGAGGATTTTGTTGAAAAAACGACAAATTTACCACAGTTAGCTGTGTTAAGTGTTTAAAATTATTTTTAAAATTAAATAAAAACGTCACTTTTAAGTGGCGTTTTTTGTTTTTAAACGTTTTACCTTTGCAACATGAGTGATTTTAAAGAATTTTTTGAAGCCCTGGAGCAAAGCGTTGCCAACGACGATTTTGTAAAACTAACCATTAGTAAACCCATCAAAAAAAGTGAAGGACTCTTAAATGTATATGTCCGGTTTTTTGAAGTTGATGGCAAAAAAGTTTTTGAATTTAAATACCGTCACTTAACTGAAAATATATTTAAAAAATTATCCTTCATTGCGGCTAAAATCGAATTAGAAAAATTGCTTTTGAATACTTTTAGAACAGGTACCTTATTTACTTTAAATTTCGATTTATTAGTTATGATTTCCAAAAAGAAGCTAGTTTCTTGCAGAGACACTGCACCTAGTTTTAGAAATAAGTTACCCGAAATACCCCGAGAATCTTAATAGTACACCTTTATTTTTTTAATGTTTCATTTTCAATTTAGTTGCTTAACTTTTTTTTAGTAAAACCCTATTTTGTACGTATTCTTTTTAAAGAGTATATTTGGGTAAAACGAATTAAAAATGAAAAGAATAATACCACTATTTTTTCTAGCATTATTATTGTTGTTGCCTGGGTTTTTACAGAGTCAAAATCTAACGAAAAACAAAAAACAATTATTACAGTCTATTGAAAACCACGAAGCCAATCTAATTGAGATTAGTGATAAAATTTGGAACTTAGCAGAAACGGCATTTGAAGAAACTGCATCTGCTAAAATTTTAGCAGATTATGCAGAAAAACAAGGTTTTACGGTAGTAAGAGGCGTGGCAGGAATGCCCACTGCTTTTGTAGCAACGTATGGTTCTGGAAAACCTGTAATTAGTGTTTTAGGTGAGTTTGATGCTTTGCCTGGAATTTCGCAAAAAGCATTACCCACCAAATCTCCTCTAGTTGAAGGTGCAGCAGGGCACGGTTGTGGTCATAACTTATTTGGTGCAGGTAGTTTAGGAGCAGCAATTGCAATTAAAGAATTAATTGCAGAAGGAAAAATTAAAGGAACTATAAAATTTTTGGGGACACCTAGTGAAGAAAAGTTTTTTGGTAAAATCTGGATGGTAAGAGCTGGTTTGTGGGATGATGTAGATGTAAATATTAGCTGGCATCCGGGAGCAAGTACAATAGCAGACGTGCAAAGTTCTTTGGCATTAATCGATTTTAAAATTGAGTTTTTCGGACAAGCAGCGCATGCTTCTATGGATCCATGGAACGGAAGAAGTGCCTCAGACGCCTTAGAATTATATACCACAGGAATTAATTATTATAGAGAGCATGTAAAACCAACAGTTAGAATGCATTACCACATACAAGACGGAGGCCAGGTAGTAAATGTAGTGCCAGATTACGCTAGATTGTGGATGCGTGTTAGAGATACTAAACGTGCAGGAATGATGCCTGTTTACGAACAAGCGGTGAAAATGGCAGAAGGTGCTGCAATTATGGCAAATGTAGATTATAAGGTTTCTTTAATTTCTGGAATTTATGAGGTTTTAGTAAATAGAGAAGGAGGAAAAATTATGCAAAGTAATCTTGAACTTTTAGGACCTATAGAATATACAGATGCTGAAATCATTTTTGGAAAAAAAATACAAGAAGTTACTAAAAAGCTACAAGTGGGAATGGATAGTGAAATTAAACCATTAGAATTTACAAAAGAACATCCAGGAGGAGGTTCTACAGATGTAGGTGATGTAAGTTGGAATGTTGCAAATATAAATTTAGCAGTAACAACAGCACCAAAAGATACTCCTTGGCATTCTTGGGCAGTAGTTGCCTGTGGCGGAATGAGTATTGGGCATAAAGGGATGATTTACGCTTCGAAAGCAATGTCCATGACCATGCTTGATCTTTTTGAAAATCCGGAATTAGTAGCTAAAGTAAAAGCAGAATATGTAGAACGCAAAGGAGATGAGGTCTACAAGGCTATTATTCCTGATGGACCGCCACCAATACCGATGCAAAAACAGTAACTAGATACCTGTTTTTTTAGTACATGGTAGAATAGGGCAGTTGCAAAAAATCTTGATACCAACGTATAAAGATTTTTTAATTGTTTCTCTGAATAATAAATAGTTTCGAAACCATTTTTAAAAGCACCTGCAGTATTGCTGGTGCCTAAATTCCGATATTCTTTTAGCGAACATATAAATTCTGATATAGCCGTTTGCTCGCTGAATCGTTTTTTCATTTTTTTTAGTTTACATTTTTCAGGAGTTTTTTAAGTTGTCTGTAATATTTTTTACAGCTAGTGTGAACTATTGCGTCGGCACCAAGGTACATTGTTGGCATACATATTTCATTAAATACTGTTTTTACTGACAGAGTTGCTGATTTTGTTTTTCACTTTTAAAAGAAGTTCTTAAGAGTGTTTTTAAACTTTGCTTTCTCTTTAAGATAGTGCTAGCCTACAATTTTTATGTTTCAAAGGTTTCATTCTTGTCAGTGGCATTCTTTTCTTTTTCCTTTTTTAGGTCTTTTGGCTTGATTTTGGCGGAAAAGTAAGATGTAAGTTTAAATTAAAATGTTTGCAGCGTAAGAATTATGTAGAAAGCATTTTATAAAATTAAATAATAGCGTATGATTCAAGTTACAGAAAACAGCACAGTAAAAGTAAATTACACAGGTAAATTAGCAGACGGACAAGTTTTTGATAGTTCTGAAGGAAAAGAGCCGATAGCGTTTACTTTAGGACAAGGACAATTAATACCTGGTTTTGAGAAAGGGTTAATTGATATGAAACTAAACGAAAAGAAAACCATTTCAATGCCTAAAGAGGATGCATATGGTGAGATTAATGAAGCTTTGATACAAGAGGTTAATAAATCAGAATTACCCCAAGAAATGGAGCCTAAAGTTGGAATGGGATTGGTTTCTAAATCTCCCGACGGACAAGAAATGAATCTTATGGTTATTGAGGTGAAGGAAGAGAGCATTGTGATAGATGGAAATCATCCTTTAGCGGGAAAAGACCTTATTTTTGATCTTGAGGTAGTAGAAATTAAAGCTACAGAAGTGAAAGCATAAAAATAAGTTACTTATTTTTAATAGAATACGAAGAGCCCTTGCTAAAAATATTTTAGTAAGAGCTCTTTTTTTTTACCCATTTATTTAATTGATTAAAATGCGTTATCACAAAATCTGCATTTTCTAAAGTTTGTCCTTCAGATAACTTATTTGCATATCCAAAAACAAAAATATTTGCATTATTTGCAGCGGTCACGCCGTTATCTGAGTCTTCTATAATCACACAGTTTTCTTTTGGTATGTTTGCTAAAATAGCTGCCTTATTAAATATTTCTGGGTTTGGTTTCGATTCTTTTAAATCTGCACCACTAATTTTTGCAGTAAAATATTGATTTAAATGAAACCGATTAAAAACGCGATCTATATTTATCATGGCAGAAGAAGAAGCCAGTATCAACGTAATTCCTTTTTCATATAAATAGCGAATAATTTCCTCTACGCCAGCTACCAAACGCAAATTAGGGTCGTTTTCAAAGAAATTAACGTAGCGTTTTCTTTTGTCTAAAACCAATTCTTCAGGATTATTTTTTAAATCAAAATGAGCAACTAGTCTCTGAAATGCATTGATGGTAGATGAACCCGTAAAGGATTTGTAAAGAGTATCTGAAACTTCAACATTTAAAGCATTAAACGTTTCATAATAGGCTTTTTTATGAAGCTCTTCAGAATCTATAATTACGCCGTCCATATCAAAAATGACGCACTTTATATTTTTTGGTATTTTTATCATTGCTTATTTTCTTAGGCTAAAAACTTTGCTTTTAATTCAGCAGTTGCAATCATGCAACTTTCTTTTTTGCCAAACCATTTGTAACGGTTTTTTGCAATATAATCATACACTTGGTTTCTAAAACCCTCTGGGAAAATCCATAATAGTTTGGTAAGTTGCCAAATTCCGCCAAAATCATTCATTATTTTTAAAGCCGCCGTAGACTTTATTTCGTAGGAAATATTAGGTTCATATAAAATAATGGAATCTGTTTTAGAAGTATCTATCTTTAAATAGCTAATTATTTCTTTCCCTTTTTTAGACTGAATTGCCGCAAATAAGAACTTGTTTTTTTTGTCAAACTTAATTGCAGCTACAACCGCAGTATTGCATAAATTGCAAATACCATCAAATAAAATTATCTTCTTATTTTTAGGAATATCAATCATTTAAGTTCTCTCAATTATTTGAATTACAAAGATACTTTAACTTTTTCGAATTTTCTTGTAACATAATTTATTTACGGTCGTCTTATGTATGTATTTAGGTTATTTATGCTATTGCTTTTAACATAAAATTAGTAACG
>TARA_B110000259_G_scaffold2259_1_pt1 | contig 13552 bp, 30 predicted proteins | sample TARA_B110000259 | Tara Oceans TARA_B110000259 (sample SAMEA4397649) | marine metagenome | biome: Polar Biome; feature: [SRF] surface water layer (ENVO:00010504); material: water (ENVO:00002006), including particulate matter (ENVO:01000060) such as... | depth 5 m | reverse complement strand
TTACTTTTACTTTCTTTTCTTTTCCATCGCCAAACAAGTCTGTTCTATTTTCCATGAACGCCCCGTATTCTTGATTTCTTTGATCTTGGTTGCGTTTGAATCTTTTCATCGCGTACTCAGATGCACCCTTAGCTGGGTTTGTGATGTTCATAGCCGATGTTGACGCCATGTCCCATAAATTTGTTATACCTCTAGTGAACATGTTACCATCTTGGTTGGAATCATAGGTCCAATCATCATTCATTCTATTGGTAACTTGGGTGTTTTTATATGCATCAGCAATTTTCTTCTGTTGTTCAGGTGTTCTTTTAGCTGGTGAATCATACATTTTATTAGGTGAAGGCTTAGCTTGTCGTGATTGATCCGGCGCTGTCCTCTGTACTAAAGAACCATCTCCTCGTCTATTAGTGTCTTTGCCATTTTTTTGTATTATCTTATTATCCATTTTAGCTACAGATCCCATACCTTGTATAGCTGGTTGCACCACGCCTCCAATGCTTCTTTTTTGTATCCTTGATGTAATAGGTGTTGACTTATTCATTTTGTTTATTTGTTTATTTGTTTATTTGTTTATCTTCTTATTTAGGTCCACATTTCCAATTCCTTCTAGCAATGTCATTAGGACAGTCCCCATTCTTGTCTGGGTCTTTACATTTTTTTATACCAGCTGATCTTGAACAATATGACTCCTTCCGTGTACCACCTTCAGGTTGAGGTGCCTTAACGTTTCCGCCTGTCTTGTTATTATAAGCTTTTCTTTCAGATGCACTCATACCAGCTGTATATGCTTTAACTCTCTTGAATGGTGAATTTATCTGCACGTATGCCATGTTATCTTTTTCCTGGGTGACCCTTCATTTTATAAGGAGATCTTTTAGCTACTGAAGAAACCATATTTAGACCACTACCACCGGTAAAAGGTGTATAACCAGTGCTAAAATCTGTTGTACCAGCTTCTTCAGCCATGTTAGATAAAACTCCTGGGGTTGAAACAGCATTGTCAGATTGTCTACTAGTAGTTTCAGATGTTGTTATATTTTTATCTTCTGCTTCTTTCTCCTTGCGAGCCTTAATCCTAGCTTTTCTCTTAAACTCTGCAGTCTGCTCCTCGGGAGTATCTTTCCCTTGATTTCTTTCTCTTTGACCAGTTACTAAGCTCTCGTTACGACCCTTACCACTAGCCATAGCTGTACTTTGGTTTTTAGCAGCAGCTTCAAAGTCCAATAATTCAGCGTCAGCTTCTTCTTCCTTGTACTGCCTGCGCAGCTCAGGTGTTAGTATTCCTTTTTTCTTGGCTGCTTTGATTTTAGCTCTACGTATATCTCTTTGAGCCTTTTTAGTAGATCTAGAGTTAGCTCTAATCTCCTGTGGTCCTAAGCGACGTCCTTCTGTCTCTTGCATCAAAGTACCTTCGTAGTCCAGGTCAGGACCTTTTTCTGTCGTAGTCACCTCTTCGGTTGAAGCTTCTACTCTACGTCCTTGATCTATTTCCGCCTGTCTTATTTGTTCTGGGGTCATTTCTCGTAGCTTCACACAGCCGGGGCGCATGTCATCTGGCCCACATTTGTCTTCCACCGGCTCCATTGTCTCTGGTGTATCCACTGTCTCTGTTACTTCAACTTCTTCACCTTCTTCCGAGCCACCACGCTGTGATTTAGGATCTTTTGGATCCGTGTTAAATAATGGACTTCTTTTTATTCTACTGGTTATTGGTAATTGCATGTTTTATGGTTTTAAGTTCTTTGTTGGATCTATTGCATCGGTTGACTGTCCTGTATCTACTATTTTTTTTCCCTCCTCTTCTTCATCTTCTTCTAGTTCATCTTTAGAGTTTACATATTCAGGTATTGGTTCACTTTTCATTTTCTTAGACATCAACCCACCTCTATCTCTAAAGCTCTTGGAGTTTTGAATATCTTGCTCACCATAAACTAATCCCATATTTATCTTACAAGCTGATGAAGCTTTGCTTGTTATTGATCTAGATTTTATCTGTCTGTTAATTGCCATACTATTTATTTTTATAAGCCTCGTTTTCCCAAGGTAAGTTTTCAGCTCCTTCTTGCATATTTTCTCTCTTATATACTCTAGCTGGAGATTTAGTGTCTTTTTTCCAAGTTACAGTGTTGTCGTCATACTGTAATCTACCCTGTGCCATTTGTTGTATGTGAACCATCTCGTGATCCACAACATCTTGTTTTTCTTTACCACTAACAGATTCATCTATAAATATAGTACCATCGTTGTTTGCCTCACCTAGTATACCTCCTTCAAGTGACTTCTTAAAAACAGGTGTGTTATTTGTCGATGTATCTTTGTCTATTCCGACAAGATCTGTAAACTTCTTAAGGCTAAAACTCATTATCTATCTTTATCATTTATCATATCATCAATAGCCTTGTTAAAGACTTTATCCGTATATGTTTTGTTTTTATAAAAAGTACTTCTACTTGACTGAGGTAAATCCTCTTGTGCTAGTAAAATTCTATATATTCTACTTATTAATTGTTGACATTTAATAGATGTCTTAAATACACTATATTTCATTGTGGTTCTATTCCTATTCCTCCACGTGTCAATCCAACCTTCCTGTCTAAGCCTATCCCATCTCTTTTTATCCCAAGAGTAAGTGTAAGCCCCATCCATGAATTCATTTCTTGTAAAATGCTTTTTGCAATCTAAGTATATTAATAACTCTAAGTCAGCATCTTTTAGGTTATAAGTTTTACAGGCCCATTTTCTAACAAGCCTGTAATACTTTAATATATTCATATCCCTTAAATCACTAGGACTAGTTATCATTCTATAATAACTATATCAGGTACTTTTAAAACCAAGTATAGTTTGTTGTCCCATTCTATACCGTGACCAGCATGTTTATCATACCAAACGATATCACCCTCTTCTATTAACGGAACCTGATCTCCTACACTTATAACTTTAGCTTTAAGATACCTAACGTCTCTGTTTTGCGTTTCAGTTAGCTCTAAACCACCAACTTTCTTAGGTAGTTGCTTTATTTTTTCTACGACTAAATAATAGTTTATAGCTTTCATTACATTAGTCTTTTGTTACTTATTACACAATCTGCTGATATAATAGTAGTAACGACACTAACAGCATTTTTTAGAGCTGACTTTGTAACTAACACAGGATCTATTATACCCGCTTCTATCATGTTAACTTCTTCACCAGTTCTAACGTCTATTCCCATATTGTCTAAAACCAATTTCTTTATTTCAAGTATACCAGCATTATCTAGTATAGTGTAGTAAGGTGCTTTGATAGCATCAAAAAGTATTTCCTCTCCTTTGTTATCTGGTTTTAAGTTTTTTGCGGCATTTAATAAAGCTATACCTCCACCAGCAACAATTCCTTCCTTGTAAGCAGCTTTGGTAGCATGGATTGCATCTTCAACTCTATCTTTCTTTTCTTTTAATTCAACCTTTGAATCAGCACCTACGTATATAACACCAACCTTACCAGTTAGCATTGACAGTCTTTGTTCTAACTTCTTTTTGAAGAAATCGTTTGTTTCGTTCTTTATTTTATCTAAAACCATTTCAACCCTGTCACTCAATACCTCTTCATTTGGTATAACTTGTAGAACAGTATTCTTGTTGTCTGTAACCGCTTTAACGGCTTCACCTAGCACACTTACATCTATTAGATCTAAATCATCACCTAGTTCTTCGCTTATTATAGTAGCTCCAGTTAGTATTGCTAAATCTTCTATAGTCTCCTGCCTAGTTGGCCCAAAGCCAGGTGCATCAACTATATTCACTTTTATATTACCCTTAACCTTGTTAGACAATAATGTCGCAAATGGCTGTTGCTCTACGTCAGCAACTATAAGTAAACTTCTTTTAGCTTTTATGACGTGTTCTAGAACAGTTTGTATTCTTCTTATGTTTGGTATAGGAGAAGAAACTATAAGCACATAGGGTTCATCTAAGATGGCAATACCTTTATCCTTGTCAGTTGCAAAGTGAGGAGACTTTAATTTAGAATCAAATTGTATTCCTTCAACAAACTCAACGTGTGTTTCGTTTGTATCAGATTCCTCCATTAAAACAACTCCATTTCTTCCAACTTCTTCATAAGCTTGCCCAATTTTCTCTCCGAGGTAATTGTCATTATTGCAGCTAATAGTAGCAACGCTTCTAAGCATTTTACCTTCAACAGGTATACTGGTTTCGTCAAGATATACTTTAACTTTGTTAGCACCACTAATAATGCCTTCTTTAAGTTCCCTAATTTTTGTATCATTTAAACTTTCGTTTGATTTTTTTAATAATGAGTGGGCTAAAACGGTAGCTGTTGTAGTACCGTCACCCGCTTCACTTACTGTGTTTCTAGCCGCTTCTTTTATTAGTGTTGCGCCTATGTTTTCGACCGGGTGTAATAAGACTACGCTTTCTGCAACGGTTACACCGTCTTTTGTTATTACCGGTCTACCAAGAGCATCTTCGTATATGACGCATTTTCCAGATGCACCTAAAGTGCCTTTTACTGCGTTTGATAACTTCTCGACACCCTTTATTATTTGATCTTTAGCCTCTACGCCAAAGGTGAGTGTTTTTACTATATCACTCGGATTGTTTAGTTCCATTTTATTTTATTTAATTTAATTTAACATGCTACTTGTATAACATATGTATATTATTACTTGTCCTACATTATTTTTAATCTAAAAAGTAGCAGGGTCGTAAACTCTATATCTTATTTTAATAGACATATGTGTAACGTTTGGAGGAAGATCAGAGGAAGATCCTACACTTTCAGTTCTTCTAATCAACGTGGGTGTATTAGGCATGTAAATTCTATTTAAACTAGCAAATCCGGTATCATGCTCATATATGCCAGAACCATCTGGATCACCTTGGCCTATAATATCATTTACTTTATCTCCTCTCATAACACCAACTACACCAGGACCAGCACCATTGTCAAATTGAATTATTTCATATTTTTGAGTTGCTGACATTGGGTTTGGAGTTAGATCCTGTGTAAACGTTACCATAAAAGTTACCTTTTCTATTATAAGAAGCAAGCCTGCTCCTGGTGCGCTTATAAGTGTAGTACCTATGTTAGCTGTAGTTATAGCGTTGACTTGAGCAGCTGTAAGTTTCCATGTTGCTTCTTGGGTTGTTCTCACCACATTTCCCTCTTGATCAACTCCTAAATCCGTTGTAGTATCTGAACCTATACCATTGTTTGGATAAAGATTTTGTATTGGATTTATTGCACTTACACTTGATGCTGTTGAGTTAGAAGTATATTTGTTTAATGTTAGACCACCATTAGTACCATTTAACTTCATACTGTCGCTACCAGCTACATTAAAGATCATGTTTGGAGATATAATCCCGCTTCCTACTGTACTAAAGACAGTACCAGATATCGTAGTACTTATATTAAGATAATTACCAGCGCCCGACTTTAAAAAAATATCACCACCAGTAATACTAACATTACCACCACCGTAACTTATACCGTCGGAAACCGTAGTCCAAATGCTAGATGAGCTAGATCCACCGAACTCACTAAAAATATAGTGCGCATCTTCAGATAAAACACCATTAGAATCACTTACGGTTAGTTGTATTTCGTAAAAAGTGTTATCTAAGTTGAAATCACTTATACTAGTTACCTTATACCTTCCATAATTATTTATATTCCCAACTTCTGCTATTAAAACGTCTATATTTAAGAAAAGTTGTAGAAAACTAGCTATATTAACACCACCTAACGCATTTTTACTGAATATTAACGATGTAATATTACTAAATGCTGTGCCAACACCTCCTCCAGCCGAAAAACTAATAGTACCTACGTCTCTACCTTCACTTAAGTCATCTTGAAATAGAAAAACAGACTGATCTGCTACAGCTAAGCTATTACTTTTGTTAAAAAGTTCTACTATATCCTGTAGTGTGTAGTTTTTTGTGCTAAAACTAGCACTAGCATTAGTGTCTGTGCCTACTACCTTGTCACCTAGCTCTGGTTTGCTGTCTAATCCATATGTGCTTATCCTAGCCATATCCCTATTGTTTCACCATTACCATACCCGCTACGTTCAGAGGAGACGCTCCACTACCTGTGGTCTGATACAATGTACCAGTAGCTATTGCTGAAAGACCTGATCCCGCTGCTGCATCATCATCGAATGCTGGAAGCGGCATGTTTTTAGCTATAAAAGCTATTAAGTCTTGTATTTTGTAGTTCTTAGTGTTTTCACTGTTCTCAGCGTCAGTACCTACTAGTTTATCTGAGTTAGATATAATAGTGTCTAATGCGTATGTTGATATTCTTGCCATTTTTTATTTTTATTTTGTGTTATAGTTTGCTCCACTCTCTTTTTTAGTACCCTCACCTTCATTACCCCTATTAGATTCCTCAGATACAAAAGCCTGTCTCTTGTGGTCGTAATCTTGACCCTTTGCTTCAGCTGGACTCTTTCTAGCCTCTCTCTGTGCATGTGCTTTCTTAGCCTTTCTATCAGGAGTCATTGCATATACTTTGTCTCTTGCCGCTTTGTCTCTAGCTGCAGTAGCAGATAATTTTTGTGTTCCCATATTAATTATTATTACTTGGTTTTACTCTTAGTTAATACATCGAAAGTATGACAATAGCCTCTTACCAGAGTATATAACAGCCTACTGTCACAAAAAAAAACTAAAAAAAATTTTTGTAAGAAATATAGGGGTAAAGTGTAATATACTATACATATCGTAAAATTCCAAAAAGGGAAAGTCAACTTATTTTGCCCAGTCCCGCGTCGTTTAGACGTCGTTTGACGGATGGTCAGGCCCCTCGGAGCGTGATACAGGCACTAACTAGCCTTATCATGTAGTATAATTTCCTTAGAATATTTACGCTTATCTAGCAACGTCTTACCTCACCCGATGGAGACTCCCAACGTTCTACCTCAGCCGATGGAGACGGCACGCTTACAGTTTTTTTACGGAGTACACTAGATAATATTTATATATAATAATAATTATTATATTTATATTTTTAATTTAATTTAATTTAATTTAATTTATTTATTATGGAAACAGTTAAAACGAAAAGGTTTGTAGTGAGAAAGAGTTTAGTAGGAAAGAATCAAGTGATCGAGGTCACGTTCAAGTCCGGTAAGAAAGCGAAGTACAATCACGATATGGTATATGATATCATGAAATCGAAGCTCGATACAATGCCATGCTTCATCAAGTACAAATCATATACATCGAGTACTTCAATACCAGTCATACTACGCGACAAGAAAATAATATAATACTAATCTAATCAAGCCCCTTCGGGGGCTTATAATACAACAACTATGGCATTATTACTAATAGCAATACCAGTAGCACTAATAGCAACATTCTTAAGGTCTAACAATTAAACACTATAACAATGAAAAAGCAATATCAATTAAAATTCCTAGCATTTGCACTATCATATTTCTTGTGTCATATTATAATGGCAATAGCATTTAGCTAATCAACGTCTTACCTCACCCGATGGAGATGGACGAAAAGCAACGCCCCCCTTGTGGGGGCTTGTGTATAGCAAAACGCCTCGCCTACAATTTTTTTACGATTTTACTTGGATAATATTTATATATAATAATAATTATTATATTTTAATTTAATTAATATTTAATTTAAAACAATTAACTATGAACACAATGAAAACAAAAAGATTCGTAATGAGAAAGAGTTTGATCGGTAAAAACCAAATAATTGAAGTGACATTCAAGTCTGGTAAAAAGGGAACTTACAACCATGATGAAGTATATGAAATTATGAAACCTAAGTTAACCACTATGAACTGTTGGACGAAGTATAAATCTTATACCTCATCATCTAACTTCCCAGTAATAACTAGATCACTAATAAAATAAAACTAAATGAGGGTGTAAAAACCCTCTTTTTTTTTACGCAACTTTGTGTATAGCAAAAGCGAAGCGTAGTATGAGAACAATTAATTTACAGACCACTTAAGATAATATAACTGAATTTAATAATTAAATATAATAAATATGGAAAACTCGATTAAGAAATTAGGAAATCAGAATTTTAATAATATCTGTAAAGAACTAGAGGATAACCTCTTTCAGACAGTAAGAAATCAGTTAATAAAAAATAACCTTGAGGTAATCGAAGAGGAAATAGGCGAGATGGTAAACGACGTTTTAAGAGCAGTTTATTACCAAGAATAACCTAGGTAAATACGTATGCGCCTTCAGGCGTGTATAGCAAAAGCGAAGTGAAGTAGAGGAGCGCTGTGTATAGCACTACGCCTCGCCTTTCATACAATTAATTTACAGATTACTCCAGATAATATAAATGAAATTAATACTAATAAATAAATAATAAATACTATGGAGAAATTAATTAAATTACTAAAATCTAACAAACTAATATCTAATATTGAAGTGTATTCAAGTGATGAGAGTGTTGGAATTGAAGATGGAGAGAAATATATTACTATTACTCACAATATAAAAATAATGGAAAACAAGGAATTTAATAATCTTTGTAATGGAGCAAAAATGGAGTCAGTATACTGTGTGGATGGTGAAGAATATGAAACACAATTAATATACTAATTACTCTAGATAATATAAATGTAATTAATACTAATAATTAAATATAATAACTATGAAATATGATTTGCAAGTGCTAGTAGAAAAGCTAGAAGAATATTATGAAAAAGGTGAAGTTAGAAATGAATTAATAGAATACTTGAAAGGTTTTACTGAAGAGTTGGCAGAGTAATTCTGCTATACACTCGTGAGTGAAACTAATTGGCCTGACTTTGAAATAGCGTCGGAAGAGTAGACTCCACCCTACGTGACAGTGAAGAAACAAGAGCGCGCCGCCAGGCGTGTATAGCACTTCGCCGTAGAGCTTTTGTACAACATTTTTACGACAGTGATCTGATAATATATATGAAATTAATTTATAACAGAATTAATATATATAATCTTCAATTCTTTAATTTAATATTTTTAATTATGAGCGAAATTCTAAAATCAAAGCGATTCTTTATCAGAAAATCTTTAGTAGGCAAAAATCAAGTAATAGAAGTTACTTTTAAAAGCGGCACAGTGCAAAAGTACAATCACGATGAAGTGTACGAAGTAATGAAGTCGAAACTCGAAGCGATGCCTTGCTTCATAAAATACAAGAGCTACACTTCTTCAAGTAGTATCCCAGTGATTGCTCGCGAGCTAATTATCAAAGATGAAGTAAAAGCTAATAAAAAGAAGAAATAATATAAATAAAAAGTGTGACAGTAGCCTATTACTATATAATATAACAGGCTATTGTCACATTATTAATAAAGAGCTGTAGTCAGAGAGGTAGTATAATACCTCCCTTATAAATTATTGCACTAAATAAACGATCACCTTTTGGGAGATAAATTTTTTAATAAAAAAATAAGTAACATGCAAGTAAAAAAGTCAGATATTTTAGCAACTGCAGATGAGTTAATGCAGTATAAAAATGGTAACGTAAGTCATGCAAGTATTGTACGCTCTTTACTGCAATTAGCAGAATTAATAGTGGACGAAAATATGGGACATGCGAATAATTTTAGAGAATATTGCATTGTAACAAGTGCTATACACGCTGTGGAAAGATAATGCGTACAAACGTGATACGATTTACTCAAGATAATAATTCTAAATAATAAATATATATACAATGAAGAGCATTAAATTTTACAACTCGAAGTCAGATAAATTCGGAAAAGAAATCAAGTTAAACGGCGTTAAATACAAAGGCTACACAGTCGGTAAATTGCCAAACAAGTTCGCATATATATTCGACGAGATAAACGACCGCGAAGGTGCAACAGAGTGGTTTAATTACAAAGGTCTTACTTTCATAGAAAAAGTTGAAGGTGGATGGTAGATATATATAAAGGTATATCTTACGAGAAGATAACTTCAAGAACTATAGACGACATTGACGTGATATGGTTCTGGTGTGAAGATCCAAAGTTGTTTAAATCACTAGACAAGAAATCAATGAGTTTCCATAATATAAAAGAGCTTGAAGCAGGTATTGACTATGTGCTAGAAAGCTACGATGTATTACTTGATACTCAAGAAGCAGAACGAGAACACGAGTATAAAATAAATTCTAATTTAAGTTATAAAGACTAGTTATGAGAAAAAAGATGATTAAAACGGAAGACCAAGCAATACAGTTTTTAACTACTATGCAATATCTATATCCGCTATTCCACCCTGAAGATGACCCAATGGTTATAGAAGATTACAATGGCAATAGAACATTCAATGATAGCCAAGTTAAATACTTAAACGATAGATTTGATGAAGTATACGAAGTGCTACCTGATCCGTGCTTCGTTATACTAGAAGACATAAGACCTGAGATAAGTGCTATACACAACTTAAAACTATAACTATGTACAAACTAACAAACGAAGAGCTTAGAGAAAAGATATACACCGATCTCATACAAGAGTATGATCACCTCAGCCACGAGAAGATAACGGATATGGTGGATGCAGAGATGCGAGGTATAATTAAGGAAAGAGATATGAGTTACGAGGACCAAGCAAACTTAGCTTTTGCAATGAAGTTTTTAACCTAACAAAATTAATACGATTTACTTTAGATAATATTTATGAATTTAAAAAACAACAACATGAGAAAATTAAAAAAGTTATTACAAGAGTTAGCAGTAGGAGCAAGTTACGCACTAAGAAATTAATATGTTAAGTACTTGTTGCGATGCTGAAGCCAGCTATTTAAGTGATGATATCTGTGGTGCATGTAAAGACCACTCTGATTTCTATGACGAAGACGAAAATGAAACCTGTAGAAACGGTAAACCATGGCAATACTGCGATTGCTGTTAACTAAATAACTATGGAACTAACTGAAAAAGAACTACACTTATGTTACCAAGCACTATTCTTTGAAATAGACCAAGTAACTGACGGGCTAAAAGTGCACGTAGAAGATTACCAAGATGAAATAGTATTAATGAAAAAAATATATTACAGAAATGAAAAACTTAACTGAAGATTACTTAGAAATTGACTGGTCAGGAATATGTGAAGACTTTGATTTAAAACACGGTGATATTACACCTAGTCAGTCAGCAGAAATTGACTTGTCATTAAAGAAGATAAACAAAGTATTAAACGACTTTGTAGATCAAAATACCGTGCCTGAGATGGTAAAGTTTGCTATACACACAACAAAGAACTTACCGTGCTTAACTGTTGATAAGTTGTACGAAATAAAGTCTTGGGGAAGAGATATGAATGCTGCAACTGGTTCCTTGTTTGATATAGAGAATGACGAAGGTAGAACTATACAGTGTCTTATTGATAATAAGGCTGGCTGTGCTCACTTAGATGGAGGTTCATGGAAAACCATTGAGTTACCGAGGGGATCTCTTAAATACTTTATAAAGTAGAACAATATAAATACGATCCACCTTAGATAATAATAATGTAAAAAAATATATATAATATGGAATTAATTAAAGTTATGAAAAGTGGAGCTCTACACTTCAAATTAAGCGATGGCAGAATAGGTGCTACATATCCTAGTGGTTACGTAAGAGTATCTACATTTGGTATTGGTCATTATTCTAAACGCATCAGGATGTATCAGATAAATAAGCAGTTACTAGAGAAAAAGCTACGTCTGCAATACGATGGCTCGTACTATGTTCAAGAGTATGTTGAGCGAATACGAATACCTAGTTGCTCTGATAGAATAAAGCACTTATTCGAGTTTAATAATAAAAACTGCAAATAAAATGGTAGAAGAAATTAAAAAAGCAATATTAAATAACGCCGAGTTTTTCAATGGTGTTAAACTACCTACTAGGCAGACAGCCGGTAGTGATCACCAGATAACTACGTATGCAAGCATACAAGCTAATAACTTTTATATAGAAAATTTTCACTTAATAAATAAATAAATAAATACTATGAACAAAGCAAAATTAGAATTACCCGTAAAAGATTTTCACAACCTGTATGACCTACTAGGTCACGCATTAGACCATGACGCTGAAGCAGGTTACCTAGACTTCGATCCAGAAGATGTAGAATTATTAGAAACTGTGCGTAAAGAAATGTTCAGCCAAATACCTGAAGAAGAAACATTTACTGAGTATGCCGTAGCAGGTAGATCTACTAATAGAAGAATAAAAGTTAAGAAGTTATACAAAATACTAAGGCACTGCGAAGATGGTGGTTTCAGGCTAGAAATAGAAGATGGTGATGATATCTTCTGTATACCTCAAAATTGTGCATTCTTAGATGGTGGAGATTGGAAATTTGTAACCCTCAAAGACTAGTTACAAGTGCTATACACCTTGCGCGTCGTTATCAATGGTAATACGATGCGCTTCAGATAATATAAATGTAATTAATAAAAATATAACTATGGAATCTAATATAAGAGTAAATGGCTGGGATTTTGAATTTGTTAGCCAAGACGAAGGGCAAGATGAGTTTTACCAGTGTCGTGGTGAGGTAATGTATGACGATGAGCATGATCAAATACCTGAACCAAGTCTTTGGCAAGCAGCTTTAAAGCTAGAAAGTATGTTAATAGACAAGGGTGTAAAAGCAAACGCAGATCATAGTGAAAAAGGTTGGGTTGAAGTAACTTTAAATAAATAATAAGTTATGGAACTAACTGACGAAGAAATAAAACAAATAGCTGATCGCATGGACGACCTAATGTGGCACGGATTTCACGATATAGTACACGATGTATATTGTCAACGTGGATACTGGGTGGATGAATACGAGATTTTAGACGAAGATATAATTAAAGTAAGAAAAGAATTAAAAAAATATATATAACTATGGAAACTAAAGACTACGTATACCTATGGGTACTAGATTTCAACGACACACAGGTTTACAAGTATAACATTGAATTAAAGATGTTTAACGAAGACCCTGATTACTGTGAAGACTACATGCAAAAAGTAGGTCACGAAATTAGTAATGTACAGTGGATGGTATCCCCTTACGATGAAGTACTAGATGAAAATAATGGGTGGAACAATAAATAATAAATAAATACTATGATACAAGAATTAGACAGAGTAGTGCACCAATGGTGCTTTGACAACGACAGGTGGATGTATATTGAGTACGACCGAGACGGAGTGGTAATGGGATTGAACTATGTTCAAGGCGATGACTACGAATATTTTTTAAAAGGAGGCTGGTCCAAAAGCGATCCAGGTTTAACAGAGTTTTACAGGCAAATGCTATACACTTTTCCTATAGAAGAGGCTGCGGGCTTGGGGCTTTCCTTCATAAATAAGTGCATGTGGGCTTACCACTCTGCGATTTCATGTCAAAACGAGTATGAGGAAGAAAAAACCACTCACGATTATCTTAACAGGTGTAATAAATGTCCTGACGCTATATGCAATAATAATACGACGACTTGTAGATAATATAATTGAACATTAAATATAATAACTATGGAATACAAAGTAAAAATTGAAAGCAGAACACTAAGTATAAACCTTATGCA
>TARA_B110000259_G_scaffold65520_1_pt1 | contig 13638 bp, 10 predicted proteins | sample TARA_B110000259 | Tara Oceans TARA_B110000259 (sample SAMEA4397649) | marine metagenome | biome: Polar Biome; feature: [SRF] surface water layer (ENVO:00010504); material: water (ENVO:00002006), including particulate matter (ENVO:01000060) such as... | depth 5 m | reverse complement strand
TATATAACATCATATACAGATACTAATACTCAATTAACAACTGCACAAGTTAGAGGTAAGGTATCTGCTGGAACTGGGATTAGTTACAATTCATCTACAGGTGTAATAACCAATACAGTTACAAACACAAATACTCAACGTTCCGATTCAGATATTACTGAAGTTATTACAAAAGCTGGGTTTAGAACTACAGATAATAACACAACCTATACAGCAGATGGAAACTATGGTATGACTTTAAGTGGAACTACGTTCCGTTTAGAAGATGATAGAAGAAGAAACTCAACTTCAACTGATGTTTATTCAGGTAATACACATGATTTCACTTGGTACGATGCATCTGTAGGTATTAGATGGTACACTGCTGGTGGTGAGGATATGAGATTGTTAGATAATGGTACATTACACGTTGATGGTGATGTTGTAGCATATTCTTCAACAGTATCAGATGAAAGACTTAAAGATAACATTAAAACGATTGAAAATCCATTAGATAAAATCAAAGCACTTAGAGGTGTTGAGTATGATTGGAATAATGGTAATAGAAAAGGTAAACATGATTTAGGGCTTATAGCACAAGAAGTTGAATCGGTTATTCCTGATATAGTACATGAACACACACTACCATATGTAGAAGGTGAAGAAGATACACTATATAAGACTGTAGATTATGAAAAAATGGTAGCAGTTCTAATTGAAGGTATGAAAGAACAACAAACTCAGATAGATTCGTTAAAATCAGAACTAACTGAAATCAAAGGGAAGTTGTAATGGCATTAACAACATCAGGTGAAATAAAACTTAGTCAAATCAATACTGAGTTGGGTAGAACATCTACCACAACCAATACTTCATTAGCACAATGTAGTGATGGAACTAATGGTACTATTAATACGGCAAATGCAACCGCTGATAGACCAAACACAACAGCACCTCATTCAATGAGTGAATTTTATTCATATAACCACACCTTATCATCAGTAACATTATTCCTCGCAGCAGGTCCTTCAAGAAGTAGTAATTGTGGAAGTGATATAGAAACGAAGTTTTACCACGATGGTAGTGGCACATTACCAGTACGTGGTGATAGTATCTTCACCAATAGTGCTGGTACTACTGCCGCATCAAATGGATATTACTTAACAAACACCCTTGGTGGTGTTATCATTGAAGAAGGTGCTGAGGTTACAGGAACATTTGATTGTAAAAAATAAACATCGTAACTATCTGATAATCAGATGGCTATGATAGTGATAGTGAAAAGTACTGAGTATCAATAAGTTATGAATCTAAGTGATTCTTAAAGATTCTCATATTTATATAAAAGAATTAGGAGATTAAAAATGGCAGTAAATATTCCAATATGGCCGGGTTCATCATCATTTTCAGCTGGTAATACACCATTTGGACATTATGATACCGATTCAGAATTTCAATCATCGGTTGATAAGACAGCTGAATGGTGCGCAAAACGATTAGGTTATCCTATAGTTGATATAGAACTACAGGATATAAACTTCTATGCTTGTTTTGAAGAAGCAACTACAGAATACTCATCTCAAGTTAATCAATTTAACATTAGAGAAAATTTACTTAATCTAAAAGGACACCCTACATCATCTAATGTATCTCAAACTCAACTTGATGCAAACTTAGGTGGTTTAGTAACATTAGCTAAAGATTATGGTACAGAAGCTGGTAGTGGTGGTAGTGTAACATATTATACTGGTTCATTTGAAGCTAAAAAAGGACAGCAAGTTTACGATTTAAAGGATGCATCCAATTCAGGCGCATCTTTAGAAAATGGTACTATAGGAGTTGATGAATTTGAAATCAAAAAGATGATGCATAACGCACCACCTGCGATGGTAAGATACTTTGACCCATTTGTAGGAACTGGTTTAGGTTCACAACAAATGATGGATACTTTCGGATGGGGTAATTACTCACCAGGTGTTTCATTTATGATGCAACCACTTTATGATGATTTATTAAGGTTACAAGCAATTGAACTTAATGATATGGTTCGTAAATCTCAATATGGATTTGATATTCAGAATAACAGAGTTAGATTATTCCCAATACCTGAAACACCATATACAGTACACTTTCATTATGTATTATTATCAGAAAGAAATAATCCAATAGTGGCTACTTCTGTAGTATCTGATTATTCTAATGTAAGATACGATAGAATTGAGTATAGTAAGATTAATCACGTTGGTAAACGTTGGGTTGAAAAATATACATTAGCATTAGCTAAAGAAATGTTAGGTGCAGTAAGAGCTAAGTTTAGTTCAGTACCAATTCCTAACTCAGAAATAACATTAGATGGTGCAGATTTAAGAAGTGAAGCCGCTACTGAAAAAGAAATCTTAATTACAGAATTAAGAGAGAATTTAGAAGCTACTTCTAGAAAAGCATTACTTCAAGCACAACAAGAAGAATCAGAAGCAATGGAATCTACGTTAAATAGAGTTCCTAGAGCAATTTATATAGGGTAAATTATGGCACTATTCGGTGGACAAAGAGATATGGCTCTGTTTAGTAAAATAAACAAAGAGTTGATTACAGATATCATAGATACTGAGGTGTATTACTATAAGGTCATCATAGAAGATACAAAACAAAACTTATATGGTGAGGGTAAGAACAAAGTATATTATAATCCTGTTAAGATTTCAACATTAGTTGATAGAACAAATGCAGAAGCTATATTTGATGAATTTGGTTCATCTTATACTAGAAATGTAAGCTTTTACTTCCTAAGAGATATTTTAGTAGAAAAAAACATACTTCCTGAAATTGGTGATGTAATAGAATGGAATGATGAACAACATCTTGTAGATGTAACATTCCAAAACCAATTTATAGCTGGTAAAAATCCAACTACTTGGGATGGTGGTGATAAACATGGGTATAGTGTATCTATTATATGTGAAACGCATGTAGCTAAAAGAAGTCAACTAAAATTAAGAGATGATTTTAGAGTAGGTGTTAATAAAGATAATAACGATTTACCAATAGGAATCTAATATGGCACAAAGATACAGAACACATAGAGATGATAAGATAGATTTGAAAAGAACTCAGAATTCTTTTTCAGATGACCCTATATTAGATAAATCTAAACAGATATCTCGTAGAAATGATGATGTTAAAAATGTATCTGTTGGGATATATGATATAGATTTAGCATTTAAAAGTTTTTTAGAAACTGATGTTAAACCTATTATAGAAGAGAATGGAAAGTTTATTCCCGTTCCTGTAATGTATGCAAATGCAGAAAATTGGTCATCAGCACAGAGAGATGGGTTTCTAAAAGATAACAATGGTAAAGTACAAACACCTCTTATTTCATTTAAAAGAAACGCATTGGATGTAAATACTGAAATATCTAAACTAAAAGTTAGAACTGATTTAGATTCTTCACAAGCGTTTGTTAAAACATATTCAAAAGAAAATAGATACGATTCATTCTCACAACTTACAGACCAACAAACTGTATCAGAACGCTACATAGTAGATAGGCCTGATTATGTAAATTTAACATACGATGTTATAATATGGTGTGATTTTATGGAAGATTTGAATAAGTTAGTAGAACAAATCATATACTTTCAAGGTGGTACATTTGGTGAACGATATAAATTCCAAATAAAAGGTGAATCATACTCATTTGATACAACTAATGGGGTAGGTGAAGAGAGAATAGTAAAAGCTAACGTATCTCTTACAGCCAAAGCATATATAGTGCCAGAACAGACTGGATTGAAGATAAATACTTCAAAAGCATTTGGTTCTTCAAAAGTTGTTTGGAAATTAAACCCAAAAATTTAATCTTTACAAAAATAATTTCATATTTATATACACATAAAGTATAATAATTAAATTTAAAAACAAAAGTTATGGCAGAAGTAAAAACAATCAAAGAAAAAGAAGTTATCAATATCGATGAAAAAGATATTGCTAAAGTTAAAGAGTTCAGAACCGAATTTGCTGAGGTTACAGCAAGAATTGGTGAGATAGAGGTAGAGCGTTTGAATGCAGTAATGATACTAGAAAATATCACAGCTGCTCAATCAAATTTATCTGACAAGTTTAAGTCTTTAAGAAGTGGAGAGCGTGAAATCACCGAAGAATTTCAAAAGAAATATGGTGAAGGAGAGTTTAACATTGAAGAAGGTACTTTTACACCTATCTCATAAATATAATCGTTTTGAGTTTTTTGATGTATTTATAGATATAATAAAAACCAAAAGAAATTAATAGGAGAATAAAATGGCAGAAAGAATAGTAAGTCCTGGAGTATTTACAAGAGAAAAGGACTTGTCATTTCTACCTCAAGGGATTGGCGAAATTGGAGCAGCATTAGTAGGTTCAACAGTAAAAGGACCAGCATTCGTTCCAACGACAGTATCATCATTTTCAGAGTTTCAGCAAGTATTCGGTGGATTGACTTTAGATTCATATTTACCATATACGGCTCAAACTTATTTAGAAGATGCTGGAACAGCAACAATCGTTAGAGTATTAGGAAAAGACGGGTACACTCTGGAAAACCCAGTAGCATTGAAAGTATCATCATCACTTGGTGAGAAAGTAGTAGCAATATTACACCCAACACATGAAATCGTATCAGATGTAGATGTATTTGATGATTCAACAATTGCTGACCATTTCGGTAGTACACCAGTATCAGCATCGTTGTTTACATTGAATGTAAATGGCTCTGAAGCTGTATCAAAAGATTACTCAGCATCATTAAATCCATCAAGCGATAACTACTTCACAAAATCATTTGGATTTTCTCCAAAAGGTTCTGAAGAAGCGTATGTTTTAAGTAACTTTAAAACATTCCAAAAATCAGTATTCGAATTAGCTGGAGAGATTCCTGTAGTAACAATTGATGTTGCAAAAGATATCGATTACACTAAAGCATATACTGAAGCATCTACTCCGTGGATTAGTTCACAAAAAGTAGGTGGTAACACAACTAACTTAATTAAGTTCCATACATTATCACATGGTACGGCAACTAACTACGAATTCAAAATTGGTATCCAAGACGTTAAAGCGGCTGGTTCAGTTCCTGGTTCTGAGTATGGTTCGTTTACTGTAGTGGTAAGAAGAGTAGACCAAGATAAGATTGCTGGTTCACCATTCGTAGGAGTGGTTGATTCAGATATCAGACCTAACTTAGTTGAAACTTTTCAGGGTGTTAACTTAGATCCTGATTCACCAAATTATATCGTAAGAGTAATTGGTGATAAGTACATAACTGTAGATGCAGATGGTAAATTATCAACAAATGGTGATTACGCTAACAACTCAGCAAACGTTAGAGTTGAAGCATCAAACGCTGTTATGAATAAAGCAATTGATGAAACGTTAGTACCTTTCGGATTTGGAGCATTACAAAATCCATTTGGAACTGCATTAGATTTACCATCACCAACTATGGTAGCTAACCAACAAATCAACCAATCATATAATCCTAAGAAATTCTACGGATTAGATTTTGATTTCGCAGTTAACGATAATAGAAACTTCCTATCACCAACTCCTGATTCGGCAACGGCAGTAGTAGGTACGGCATTCTATTTAGGTGATTATAACCAAGAAAGTGGAGCTAACTACCCATCATCAGCATCACCAAATACTGATAAAATATCATTAAATAACGCTAAAACTACGATTAACTCTCGTAAGTTCTTAGTACCATTTCAAGGTGGATTTGATGGATTCAAACCTTCTAGAGTTGTATCTTTAGGAAACGATATTGTTTCTGGAAATACGCAAGGATGGGATTGTTCATCAAACACAGCAGCTGGTACATTAGCATATAGAAAAGCAGTTAACGCTGTATCTAATCCTGATGAATTTGATATCAATATGTTAGTAATTCCTGGTCTTATCCACAGATTACATTCTTCAGTAACAACATTTGCTAAAGATATGTGTGAAGATAGACAAGATACATTCTTTATTATGGATGCATCAGCATGGGGTGATTCAATATCTACGGCAGTTAACGCTGTTCAACCATTTGATTCAAACTATGTAGCATCTTACTACCCTTGGGTTAAGATACTGAATACTGACAAAAACAAACCTGTTTGGGTTCCGCCATCTGTAGTACTTCCGGGTGTTATAGCATTTAATGACCAAGTTGCAGCCGAATGGTTCGCACCTGCTGGATTAAATAGAGGTGGATTAACTTCAGTAATTGAAGCTAAGACAAGATTGACTAGAGTTGAGAGAGATGCACTTTACGAAGGTAGATTGAATCCTATCGCAACATTCCCTGGTCAGGGTGTAACTGTATTTGGACAGAAAACATTACAAGCAAAACCATCGGCATTGGATAGAATCAATGTAAGAAGATTGTTAATCGCAGTGAAGAAATTCATCGCATCATCTACTCGTTACTTAGTGTTCGAAAACAACACAGCAGCTACGAGAAATAGATTCCTATCAATCGTTAATCCTTACTTAGAATCAATTCAACAAAGACAAGGTTTATACGCATTTAGAGTGAAGATGGATGAAACCAACAACACACCAGATGTAATCGATAGAAATATAATGGTGGGTGAGATATTCTTACAACCAGCTAAAACAGCAGAATTTATAGTTCTTGACTTCAACGTACTACCAACTGGAGCAGCATTTCCAGAATAGTATATAAATAATATCTTAGTTCCCCTAATATTTTTGGGGGAACTAACTATTTTTTAAAAAGAACTATATTTATATTAAAGAATTAGAAACAGAGGAAAACAAAAATGGCACAATTATTAGACCCAACAGAAGTAATGTTTACATCATTCGAACCGAAGATGTCAAACAGATTCATTATGTACATAGAAGGAATTCCAGCGTACTTAGTGAAAGCCGCCAACAGACCAGAAATAGCAAATGGTAAAGTTACCATAGACCATATTAATGTTAGAAGATATGTAAAAGGTAGAAGTGAGTGGAGTAGTTTAAGTATATCACTATATGACCCGGTAGTTCCATCAGCAGCACAAGCAGCAATGGAATGGGTAAGATTACACCACGAATCAGTAACAGGCCGTGATGGTTACTCTGATTTCTACAAAAAAGATATCACATTTAACAGTTTGGGTCCTGTAGGTGATAAAGTAGAAGAGTGGACATTAAAAGGAGCATTTATCGAAACAGCAAAGTTCTCAGATATGGACTATACTGGTGAAGATATCGCAACTGTAGATTTAACACTAGCATACGATTACGCAATACTACAATACTAATTACCAAATTAAACTAAGTATTACAAATTTAGAAACCCTTACTATTAACTTAGTAGGGGTTTTTTCGTTTAATTAGTTTAATTAATATTATTTGTATATTTATATAAGGTTAACCAACATTAAATAAGTTTTAAAACGAGAAACGTTATGAGCAAAGAAAAATTACAAGATGATTACAAAAACCCGGTATCCGCAACGGATATGGTTGAGCTCGCTAAACAGCAGTATGAGCAAAAAAAGGTTTCTGATTACAAATTCCCAACAGAAATCGTAGATTTACCATCAAAAGGATTAGTTTATTCAAAAGATAACGCCCTTTCAAGTGGTAAAGTGGAAATGAAGTATATGACAGCTAAAGAAGAGGATATACTTACTACACAATCTTACATAAAAGATGGTTCAGTATTAGATAGATTGTTTCAATCATTGATTATATCAAATGGTGATGGAACTCCTGTAAAATACATAGATATCACATTAGGTGATAAAAACGCAATTATGATTGCGGCTAGAATCTTAGGATATGGTAAAGATTATGAAGTAGAGATTGATGACCCAACACAACCAGGTACGATGCAGAAAGAAGTTATTGATTTAACTCAATTTGAATCTACAGAGTATGATGGTTCAGGTCAAACAGAACTACATAAAAACGAATATGAGTTTGAATTACCACAATCTAAAAGGAAAGTAACCTTTCAAGCATTAACTGAAAGTAAAGAAAGAAAAATCAAACATCAATTAGAAGCACAAAGGAAAGCATCTAGAAAGCTGAATGATAAGACTGACAAACAACTTACTATCAGATTAAAAAATACAATAGTATCAGTAGATGGTGATACAGAACAAACTACAATCAATCACTTCGTAGAAAACGAATTATTTGCGGCCGATTCAAGGGCTCTCAGAACGCATATAAACAAAGTCGTACCAGATGTTGATTTAACTTATGAATTTATATCTGATGAGACCGGGGAAGGGAGAGATATGCTACTGCCCATGGGGTTAGGGTTTTTTTGGCCTCAATCTTAGTTATAGGAAGCATTTACACTCTCACATTTTTGATTTGATATTCCACGGAAATGGTGGATTCAACTTTACTGATGTTTATAATATGCCGGTTTGGGCTAGAAAGTTCTACATAGGTAAAATCGTAGAATTTAGACAAGAAGAAAAGAAAGCATACGATAAGGAATCGGCAAAAGCTAAATCAAGAAGAAGATAATATTAATACCCAATGAATTTTTTGATGATTTGTTGGGTATTTCTATATTTATATACAACTAACAATTACGGGATACAATAATATGGCAAATATAAAATTATCAGAACTTAAAGAATTATTCACAGAGGCTGGGTTAGATGAAGGTATTTTTGATATTTTCAGAAGTAAAAGTAAGAAACTATCACAAAAGTTAAAAGGAATTGATAGCGAAATCGAAACAGTAATAGCATCAGCACCTGATAAAGCTACACAACAGAAATTAAGAAATCTAAACAATGCTCTCAAAGCATATGATACTCAACGAAGAAAAATGGGTAGATAGTTAGAAGTACTCTATGGCATCAGAAAAGAAAATAAAAGACCAACAGCGTTTCAACGAATCAGTTAAAGAAGAACTTAAACTGAGGGAAAAGGAGCGTGGTCTGCTTAATTCACTTATTGATTTGGCTAAAGTCAAAGGTAAGATTTCTAACGATGCCAAACAAACACAAAAGGATTTAGCAGCAAGTTTAGCAGAAACTGTTAAATTAGAATCTGAATCTGAAAAAATTAATTCTCAAATTGAAGCAGTACAAAAAGCTAAATTAGAATTAATAAAAGAAGCTGAAGAAAAGGGTGAAGCAATAAACGCCCATCTAATAAATCAATTAGACTTTACTGAAGAAATTTTAAAATCAAATAGAGAACAGGCCGGCATCAAAGATGAATTGATGGGTACAACCAGAAATATTCTCGGATTAGATACAGAAATAGAACAAGCAATAGCTAAGGGTGGTGTAGCCGCTCTTGCTATGAATAAAGCATTTGAAAATGTTGGAGCATCACTAACATCTCATATAGATACAATGAAAGAGATGGTTACTCAGCAGGGATTGAGTGTAAAAGAAGCTATAACACTTAAAGGTAGTGTTGATGCAGCATCATTTAGTTTAACTGGAATGTTGTATGGTTCAGATGCATTAGCATCATCAGCATCAGCAATCGCTGAAAAGTTTGGTAATGTAAACGCAGCAACATCAGATATGATAAAAGGTGTTACTGAAGTAGCATCACTTACAGGAGATGCAGCATCGGCAACTGATTTAGTAACTACCTTCCAAAATGCAGGAATGGAAGCTGGGGATGTTGGTGACCATATAAAAGAATTAGCAGAAAAGCATGGTGTAAACGCCAAAAAGATGATGGAGGGTATGACAGGCCAAATGAGTAAACTGAGAGGTAAAACTCAGGAACAATTGGATGTTATATTAGAAGGTAATGCTGCTTTAATTAAGCAGGGTACTAATATGGAAGAAATTCAAAACATAGCAAATAATGTTTTGGATATCGAAGGTAATATGAAAGCAGCTGCTAAGGCTAGAGTGATGTTGGGTAGAGATATGAATAATGATGCAGTTAGAGCTGCAGCATTACAATTAGAATCTGCTCGTAGTGATGAAGAAAGAGCAGCAGCTCAAAAGAAAATAGCTGAAGAAATATTAAAAGGTGTGGGTGGACAAGAAGAGTTCGCTCAAATGACTGAAAAAGAAAAAGCAGCAGCCGCAGCATCATATGGAATGGATAAAGAACAATTATCTGTTATGATGGAAAAGAAAAGAGTTCAAGACGAACTTACAGCAAAATATGGTGATTCAGCAGATACTGTACAAGCTATAGGTGGAGCATTAGCATCAGGTGCTAAGATGGCAGGTGGTTTAGCTATGGAAATGGTTAAAGTTGTAGCAAAAACAGCCGTAATGAATTTGATGATGGGTAAAGGTTCAGGTATTGGTGGTTTCTTCCAACAAGGTATTGATGGTGCTAAGTCGTTAGCAAAGGGGTTGGGAAGTCCACTAAAATCTTTAGGAAGTTTAAAAGATAAAGCAGTTGCCGCATTCAAAGGTAAAGCTCCTGATATGAAAAAGAATATATTACCTGATAAGAAGAAAATTACCGAATCCGTTGATAATGGTGGTAAAGCATCAGGTAAAGGTGGGATGAAAAATAAACTCAAAGATATGGCTGAGGGTTTAAAAGAGATGGGTGATTCTAAAGTATTCGCAGGTATAGGTGCAGTTGCATTGGCAGGACCTGCATTTATAATAGCACTTCCATCAATTCCATTCTTATTATTTATGGGATTAACTCCATTAAAACAATTAGAAACTAATTTTAGTGGATTAGCAACAGGTCTTAATAGTATGTCAAGTACCTTTATGGGTTCATTGGCAACAGCAGCATTCGGAATCGCAGCAATTCCATCTATAGCATCAATTCCATTCTTATTATTTATGGGATTAACACCATTAGCACAATTAGGACCTAATTTCACATCATTATCAGTAGGATTAACCGCTATGGCATCCTCATTTATGGGTTCACTCGCATTAGGAGCATTCGCATTAGCAGCTGGGTTAGCAATAGCATCCATTCCATTCTTAATCGCTATATCGTTATTAGGAATACCAGCATCAGCTGGGTTAGGTGCATTAGGTGTTGGATTAACTGCGTTAGGAACGGCAGCCGCTAGTGGATTACCATTCTTAGGAATCGCATTAATAGGAGCATTAGGATTAGCTATGATTCCATTCGCAATCGCATTAAATATAGCAACACCAGCAATCGAAGCATTCGGTGGTGTAATAGTTGGAGTAATGGGAGCAATTCCACCAATCATTGGGGCTATAGCAGATGGGTTCGTAACAATGATGGGTGCATTATCTGTAGAAAATATTGGAGCATTATTTTTATTAGGACCAGCATTGATGTTAGCATCAGTTGGTATGGTTGCATTTGGAATTTCAATGGCAGTTGCATCAGCAGCATCATTCTTTGGTGGTGGTATTATAGATGATATAACTGAATTAGCTATGATAGGACCTCAATTAGCTATGGCGGGTGATGGATTAGCATCAATCACAACAAACTTAGGTGCAACGGGCGCAGTAATAGAAACCCTAGCAGAATCACTAAGTACAATGGGTTCAGTAACAACACCATTATATGGAGTTGCAGGTGGATTGATGAGTATAGCAGGTGGTTTAGTATCTATGGCTGGTGCTGGGTTATTAGCACTACCAATATTTGCAGCAATAGGTGGTTTAGCAGCTATCGCTCCTGTATTAGATGGATTAGGTTCATTATTTGGTGGTGGAGATGAATCCGAATCCACATCAGATAGTGGTGGTTCTGATATGATAGATTACGAAAGATTAGCATCAGTTTTACAATCACAACCAATAGTATTATCAATAGATGGTAAAGCAGTACAAAAGATAACGGCAGTACAACGTAGACAAGGTAAAAACGCAAGGGGATTTAGCTAATGGCACTTAAAGATATGAAATCAGATTTATCAAAGTTTAGAGTTCCTAAAGTAACACCTTTGAATTCTAAACCGACAGTTGAGGTTAATAAAAACTTAAACAAAACACCTCTTAGTGGGTTAGTACAATCTGCTCCTGTAAAAACAACGATTTCACCAACAGAAAAAGCTGGTGTAAATCCTAACAAAATAAATCAAACTGAAAAGTTTAAGGGTGAAACTACTCCTAAACCAATGGATAACTCAGAAAAGTTTAAGGGTGAAACTACTCCTAAGCCAATGAGTTTAGAAGAACGATATTTAGGACAAACCGACCCTAAGTTGGTAAATCAAACTGAAAAGTTTAAAGGTGAAACAAATCCTAAAGAAATGGATAACTCATCTAAATTCTTAGGTGAAACAAATCCTACTGAATCTGATAAGAGCTCTAAGTTCATAGGTGAGACAACACCAAAAGAAGCAAATAATCAATCACAATTCTTAGGTGAAACATCACCAAAGGAAATGGATAACAAAACTAAATTCTTAGGGGAAACAACTCCTAAAGAGGCAAATAACCAATCAAAATTCTTAGGTGAAACTACTCCTAAAGAAGCAAATAACAAAACTCAGTTTTTGGGTGAAACATCGCCAAAAGAAGCTGATACGAGTTCTAAGTTTTTAGGTGAGACAACACCAAAAGAAGCAAATAATAAAACTCAGTTCTTAGGAGAAACTACTCCAAAGGAATCTGATAAGAGTTCTAAATTCTTAGGTGAAACATCACCAAAACCAATGAGTTTAGAAGAACGATATTTAGGACAGACAACACCTAACGAATCTGATAAGAGTTCTAAATTCTTAGGAGAAACTACTCCAAACGAATCCGATAGGAGTTCTAAGTTCTTAGGAGAAACTACTCCAAATGAATCAGATAGGAGCTCTAAGTTTTTGGGTGAAACTACTCCACTATCATCGGATAGGAGTTCTAAGTTTTTAGGTGAAACATCACCAACTCCAATGAATATTCCAAATGGTGAAAGGGGGTTAGGTGAAACATCACCAACTCCAATGAATATTCCAAATGGTGAAAAGGGATTGGGTGAAACAACACCAACTGATTTTTCATTTAAAAAGAAATTGGAAAGTGAAGGAAAAGATTTTAAAGAAGTAAACAATCTTTCAGATATTCACTCAACTGGATTTAATTCTAAATTTGGTGGAGTTGAAGCAACTAGATTTGTAGGTGTAAATCCTAACAATACTGTATTTGATGGAGCTAATTCATTATTCTCTAATATTAATGATAACTCATTTACATTAGGTTCTACTTATGGGGAATCTTATAATAAAGCAGGTGGGATTAATTCAGGTGAAGAAGGATTTGGAATTGGTAAAGGGCAAGCTAAAAGAAAATCACCATCTTTCTTAGATGAACAATATAATAAGTTTAATTTAAGAGATGATTCATTTAATTTAGGTACATCGGCATTTGACCATCCATTGATTCTTAGAGGTATTCAACGAAAAGGTATAACTAAGGGTGAACCACAACGATGGGGATTTGGAATTCCATTTGATGATGGGTTAGTAAGGGGTGGTATCGTTACTGCGACAGAACGTTCTCTTATCGATGCACTTAGACTTGGTAAATGGATGGTTTCAGTAAAAGGATTAATGTGGGGTGTTAAAAACTTAGGTTTACAAGCATCTAACTCTAATGTTGAAACTGTAACTGGAGGCCGATTAACTAAAGTATGGACACCTGTTAACACAATCGCAGCTGCAGTTGGTAGTTTCATAGGGTTACACCCACGTAGACATGGTATATTACCATTACCAGAAGCTGTTGG
>TARA_B110000259_G_scaffold187564_1_pt1 | contig 13641 bp, 14 predicted proteins | sample TARA_B110000259 | Tara Oceans TARA_B110000259 (sample SAMEA4397649) | marine metagenome | biome: Polar Biome; feature: [SRF] surface water layer (ENVO:00010504); material: water (ENVO:00002006), including particulate matter (ENVO:01000060) such as... | depth 5 m | reverse complement strand
GGTGCCGTCAACAGCGTTGTCCAAATCACAGTCGGCAAAGATTATTGCTGGGTTTTTCCCGCCGCATTCCATTGATATATTCCGCAAGCCGACAGAAGCTGCGCGCATAATGATTTCACCGGTTTGCGTTTCTCCGGTAAAGGTAATGGCATTAACATCAGGATGGCAGGTTAGAAACTCGCCCGCAGAGTTGGGGCCAAAGCCGTGTACAACATTGTAGACCCCTGCTGGCACACCGCATTCATTCATCACTTGACCTAGCAAAGTGGCGGTAGCTGGTGTTATCTCTGAAGGTTTTACGACAACGCAGTTTCCACAGGCTAGGGCTGGTCCAACTTTAAATGTCATTAGTAGCAGTGGTAGGTTCCATGGGCTAATCACCGCGATAACGCCCTTGGGAGAGCGGTGACCATAGTTAATTGCTCCGCTTCCATCTGGAGTATCTTGCCTAAATGCTTCGGTCGGGTGGTTGGCCAGTGCTTCTGAGAAGGCATTAAAATTAGCTGCGCCACGGGGAATATCTATATGAGAGGCCATTGAACGCGGCTTACCCGTGTCTCGACACTCGGCCGCTAAAAACTCTTCGAAACGCTCGTTAATACGGTCGGCAACCCTGTTTAAGAGCTTGACTCGCCCCTGTTGAGTCATATCGCCCCAGGGACCCTTGAGAGCTTTTCGTGCCGCATCGACAGCCGCATCAACATCACTTTTACCCGCTTCACAGACGTACCCAATAAGGCTGTTATCGACTGGATCACGGTTTTCAAAAGTGTGGTCACTGGCGGAGGCGACAAATTCGCCATTGATAAAATGTTTAAATAGCATGGTTGCGCTCGACAATCGTAGTTAATGAGTAACCCACCGTCGAGTGGGCGATGGGTGGTTTTCAATTATGCCGTTCTGAGTGAAGGATTCAGATCAGGTTAATACGGTCAGAAAACGTTCATTTAGCTGACGATCATGGTAGAAAATTGCTTTTCCTAGATCTTCAGCTAGCCAAGTTACTGGGGGGTGATCTGGGTAGTGGTAGTCGCCACCACAGAACACTTCAGTACGATTTCCTGAAGGGTCAAAGAAGTAAACGGTTTTGCCGTGAGTAAGTCCGTGGCGCGTTGGACCAATATCTAAGGGGACGTCTTCCATCGATATTAGGTCTGCCGCGCGCAGCACATCCTCCCAGGTATCTAAGAAAAAGGAGGCGTGGTGAAATTTTCCCTTCTCCGTATGCTTAATAAAAGCCACATCATGGGCTTTCATCGAACATGTTAGAAATTGAGCCGCACGGTTACCGTCGGGGTCGATAACCTGCTCGGCTAAGTCAAAGCCGAGTACTTCGGTGAATAACTTTAAGGTGCCATCTAAATCATCGCCATATAGTAGGCAGTGATCGTAGCGCAGGGCTTTCATACCGGTCAGGTTGCGAGGCCATGCTTCAGGATTAGTATTGTTAACACCCCATTTGCCGGTCTGCTCCTTATCGGCGTAAAGTTCAAACATGTGGCCAGTGGGAGAGTCAAAACGGACTCGACGACCACAGCCATCCAGTTCGCCAGCGGGAATAGATTCTACTTCGCAACCGAAGTCTTTTAGCTCTTGCTCTAAGCTGCATAAAATCTCATCACTTAGTACTTTGTAGCCCGCGAAATCCATGCCGGCTTCGTCGGCTTCACGCAGTACCACAGAAAACTTATCCACTTCGGTCCAGCCTTTCAGGTAGACGCGCCCCTGGCTATCGGTGTCTATTTCAATCAACCCGAGCAGATCGCGGTAGTGAGCCAATGCTTCTTTTATGTCTAAGACTCGGATTTGAATATGTCCTGGACGCATTACACCTTTTCTCATGACTAAGTCCTCTCCTGTTGTTTAAGTCTATTTCTTTATCTATCTAGTATTTGTATCGCTACAGTCTCAATTATCATGTCACTACATGGGAATACTCGGCAGGAGAGGGCGTAGCCCTCAGCAGCCTGCTCTTTACTTACATGCTTGACACTTACTTTCTTCGTTTCGTAGTCACCCGAGATAATGCGGATCTTGCACACCCCGCAACCACCGCCGCGACAACCAATTTGCACTGCTTGACTGCGCTGGCTTTCAATGCCTCCGAGCAGTGACTGATGCTCTTGGCAGAGGAAACGTTCATCGATATTTCGTACTTCAATAAGAAAGCTGGCCTTAGCCATATAATTTCCTTACGCGCTATATTCTTTTAAATAAGGCGCTACGTTCTGTGTTACTGGGACCATCAGCCGCGGTGGTAAATTTTTCCAGATGAATATCGTTTCCAAATAAGTGTCCCAGCACCAAAGCGCCAATTGCGGCATCAATCATTGGTGGAGGACCGCACAGATATGCTTTTTGGTCGGAAAACATACCACCACAATGGGCTATAGCTGCTTCATGAAAAAAACCGACGAACCCCTGCCAATTGACGTTCTCTTCTGGTTCATTGAGGGCCGGTAGATAGACGCAATTACTATGCCTATCTGCCAGCTCTTTGAAGAACTCCCAATGGTAGAGTTCGGCGACATTACGTGCTCCTTGAAACAAGGTTATTTGCCGTTTGTCGCCATCATTTAAAAGGTCAATAATCATTGATTCAGCACTCGACAGACCAGACGCACAGACAATCAAAATAATAGCCTTGTCGTCCGTATGAAAAACAGGTAAAACTACAGCCTCTTGACATAATTACGTATACGGTATACTGTCCACATATTATCCGAATGTCAAGTCGTGTAGGATAATTGTAGGTTATTGAGTCTGAGTGAAATAAATCGATAGCATGCAGTAAACCAATTGGTGAACAGCATGGTACGAATAAACATGGGAGATACACTGTGTTAAATACCTTTATGATAAATAGACTTAAAATTATATTAGCTGCCGGTACTTTTATATTGTGCCTGTTACCAATTTCTTACCACAGAGTCTTAGCGCAAGATTTTGACGATCAGCAAGTATTGGGGTTGGAGGAAATTATTGTTACTGCGCGGAGACGAGTAGAAAATCTACAAGAGACTCCGATTTCTATTACCGCACTGTCGGCGAAAGGGATCTCGGATCGTAATATCGACCAGGTACAGCAAATAACATCGTTTACACCAAACCTTACATTCGACGTTGGAACACCGATTTCAGGGAATAAATCTTCTGCGTCGATTTTTATCCGCGGCATTGGTCAAAATGACTTTACGCTAAACACTGACCCAGGCGTCGGTCTTTATGTGGATGGGGTTTACGTAGCGCGTTCTGTTGGTCAGGCGCTCGATCTTTTTGGTGTAGAGCGCATCGAGGTCTTGCGTGGTCCGCAAGGCACTTTGTTTGGACGAAATACCATCGGCGGTGCAATTGCAGTGACCACAAGCAAGCCGGGGCCTGAGGCGGCAGGTCAGTTATCTGCTACGGTAGGTCGGTTTAATCGCGCAAATGTTCGTGGGTGGACCAACGTGCCAATCGACGATGAACTGTTTTTGACACTGGGTGCTTCGACTTTGAACAGCAATGGCTATTTAGATGCGCCTAATCTAGGAGACGATCTGGGTGGCGATAAATCTTTTGCCGGTAGGGCAGCTCTGCGCTGGATTCCAAGCGAACGCTTGACGTTTGACGCCAGCTTGGAATTAACTCAGATACGGGAAGAATCAGCCCCTAATATTCTTCTCTACACCAACGAGAATAGTCTATTCGCCAGTTATCATAACCAAGCTATTGCAGGTGGTAGCTGCGCTGTAAGCCCATCGCCGCTTGATAATCCGGCGTGTTATAACAATCAATTTCTTGCTAATGGAAAGCGCGTTTCGTTCACCGCCTACTCACAAAGTGATGTTGATATTTTCGCTGGTAGTCTTACGGCCGAATATGATATCAACGATAATGTCACCTTCAAATCGATTTCGGCCTATCGCAAACTCGAGTCAGACTTTGGTCGCGATTCTGACTTGAGTCCTTCGCTGATCACCCAAACAGAAGACCTTTTTGACCAGTCGCAATTCACCCAAGAGCTTCAAATGGCCGGCAGCACGTTGGATGATAACCTGCATTGGCTTATTGGATTTTATCATTTCCAAGAGGAGGGCGACCATAACTCACTAGTGAGTTTCTCGACTGGCGCTCTGCGAAGTGGTGGCAGTGTTGATAATGACAGTAATGCTCTCTTCACGCAGGTCACTTTCGAGTCGGCAGATTGGGTAAGCCTGACCGCAGGTCTTCGTTACACGGAAGAGACCAAGCGCTTTACACCCGATCAAGTTATTACTAAAACATCTCCCGTGTTTGTTCCCGTTGGAGTGCCTGTGCTGCCGGGCATAGAAGCTGAGTTGAAATTTGAAGAACTCACGCCAATGGCTTCTGCAATGTTCACCTTATCACCCGATTTGAATGTTTATGCATCCTATTCGCGCGGATTTAAAAGTGGCGGTTTTTCGCAGCGCGTCTTTCCGCCCTTGCCAGTAATCCCTGAATTTGGGCCCGAAACCGTCGAAGTCTTCGAACTTGGTTTTAAGTATACGGGATTCGATAACCAGCTGCGTCTCAATGGTGCGGTATTCCAATCAGATTATGAAGATATTCAAGTGAACGTTTTGCTAGGAGTTGCCCCAATTACCGCTAACGCGGCTGAAGCTACCATTCGCGGTTTCGAGCTGGAGCTGTCCGCAGCTCCAACCGAAAATTTGGCCATCGATGCCGGTATAGGCTATTTAGATGCTGAATATACAAAGATTGGTGCTAACGCTGCGTTTTTAGGCTTAGATCTGGATGACGACCTAGTGAAGACCCCAGAGGTATCATTTAACCTTGGTGTTTCCTATGTTATTCACTTATCAAATGGCCATACTTTAACACCACGGGTGGATTGGTCCTATCGTTCTCGTGTTAAAAATATTGCTGATAATAATCTTGGCACCCCTGTGACTCAGGACTCCTATGATTTGGTGAACCTGAGTGCGCGGCTCGACTTGCAAGATAGCCTGTCCGTAACGGCTGCCATCTTGAACCTGAGTGACGAGTTTTACATCACATCCGGCTTCTTTGATCCAGGCTTTATTGGCTTTGCTGAAGGAACTTTGGCGCCCCCGCGTGAATGGAGGCTGACGGTGACAAAGGATTTTTAACCGTGAAAGAAAAGCAATGTAGGCCGAAGCCTAATGCAGAAGGGATACAAACGCTCTTAGACCAAACTGCCCATGGGAAAATTTCACGGCGAGCGCTTCTTATGCGCCTTGTTGCACTCGGTACAATTGGGGCCCTTCCTGCAGGACTGGTGGATCAGGTAATTGCAGCGGGTGCAAACCAGATTGCGCTGCGTGGAATGTTAGGCAAGCCGTTCGACTATATTATTGTTGGCGGCGGAGGGGCTGGCTGTGTCGTTGCGCGTCGACTTGCTGAGAGTGGCGCGGCGCGTGTTCTTCTAATCGAAGCTGGATCGTCCGAGGAGGGTGTCGAGTCTATTTCGCGACCCGAGAGCTGGTTTACCAACTTAGGTGGACCTTATGATTGGGCTATGAAATATGCGCCCCAAGCAGCTTTGGATAATCGGGAAATAAGAATTTCCCGTGGTAAAGTCCTCGGTGGTTGCAGCAGCATAAATGCTATGCTCTGGGTTCGCGGACATAAGCATGATTATGACCTTTGGGCGCATGATGGATGCCCCGGTTGGGATTTTCAATCTATCTTGCCGGCTTTCAAGGCTATTGAAGATTGGCAAGGTGGCGAAACTAATTTACGCGGGGCAGGTGGTCTGCTGCGCTGTGAGTTACCAAACTCGGTCCATCCGATTGCACAAGCGATGTTGGATGCTAGTCAGGCCCTAGGTTACAGGGTGCGAGAGGATGTCAATGGTCCAGTTTTTGGTGGCGCGAGCTTAGCTAATCTGAATATCAAAGACGGGGCTAGGCATAGTACTGCGCGCGCATTCCTCCGACCTATAATGCACTATCCTAATCTTACAGTTCTAACAGAGCATCAAGTCGACCGCTTGGTTATGAAACAAGGCAAGGTCACCGGTGTGTCCTGTCCTGTAAACGGTGTGTATCAAACATTGGTTGCCACGAAAGATGTGATCCTCACTGCAGGTGCTCTTCATACGCCCCAACTCCTTATGCGCTCGGGTATTGGCCGAGCCGACGATCTCAAAGCTCTGGGTATTTCACCTCAAATTAACTTACCTGGTGTTGGCCAAAATTTACAAGATCATCCACTGTTGATGGGGGTAAACATAGCTTATCATGAATCTTCTCTGCCCCTGTCTGGCAATGGTGGAGGTGCGCAGCTTATTGCGGCATCCGGTGTTGCGGACAGCCATTCTGATTTGATGATTGTGCCCATTCAAGTGCCTTATGCGAATCAATATGTGGCTGAGGCATATAATGTTCCAGCAAATGCATTTGCTATAACGCCTGGTTTGATGCGTGTACAAAGTAGAGGCTATCTAAAACTACGCTCGTCAGACCCCTCCATTGCTATGGAAATTCAGCCGAATATGCTGCAAGAATATCAAGATATGGTAGCTATGGAGAGAGGTGTTGAACTTTGTCTTGATTTGGGTGCGCAGACAGCTTTTAAGAGCTTGGGGAAACTTATAAGTCCTAGGCAGAACCATACAAAAAAAGAACTGAAAAACTTTATACGTAAGAGTTGCGACACTTTCTTCCACTCTGTCGGTACTTGCAAGATGGGGCAGGATACGAATTCTGTTGTTGATCCTACCAATTTAAGAGTGCACGGTGTCGAAGGATTGCGCGTGATGGATGCCTCTATAATACCAACAATTCCCACCTGCAACACCCATGCTCCTGTCGTGATGATTGCAGAGCGTGGAGCTGCTATGGTCCTCAATGACTCCAAATTAGTATCGTTGAAGGGATAGAATAAGTGATTCTAGAATTACCGAACTCTACTTCGTATGCCCAGGTTCCCGCACTAATTATTATGGGCAAAGTAACGGATAAGCTTACCACTTTATTTGCACACCCAAGTCAAAATGAAAGCACTTTACGGGCACGGCCATTCAAGTTTCCTACTATAATATACCTCAGAATAAATACGATAAATTTTATCGAAAAAGAGCAGGTAAAAATTTTTAAATTATCCAGACGAATTTTGGAAAAGCGAAACTATTTTAGGTCCAAAATATTTAATAGAATATTGGACTATAGTTGGAATAGAAAGATTACTTCGCCTCTAATACCGGATTTTTATATTGGAGCTAGGTCAATAATCAAACAGATAATGACGAGAATAATATGTCTAATATAATTACAATCCAGCCCGCATATTCAGAGTGTGTAAACGCAGAACTGGCGAAAGCGCCTCGACATTTTATTAACGGCGAATGGGTTGCATCTAGCCATGGCGAAACGATACCAGTTTATGATCCCGCGCGCGGTAAAGTAATTTCTTATATTTCTGACGCCAGTGAAAATGACACTAACAGGGCGGTAGCGGCTGCGCGGGCCGCATTTGATGATGGTAGATGGTGCAATTTACCGCCATCAGACCGTCTAAGATGTATGCTCAAATTAGCGAATTTGATTGATGTTCATGCTGATATATTGTCGGAGCTTGAGGCCATAGATAACGGAAAGCCGCTCACAATCGCAAGAGGCTTCGACATTCCACGTAGCGCAGAAACTCTTCGCTATATGGCTGGTTGGATTGCGAAGATATCTGGAGATACGCAAGAGCCAATGTCAGCACCCATCGGTACTTTCCATACCTATGTGCGCCGTGAGCCCATTGGTGTAGCTGCACAGATTGTACCCTGGAACCTACCGCTATATATGGCTGTTATGAAAATCGCTCCGGCACTTGCTGCTGGCTGCACAATGGTCTTAAAACCAGCCGAGCAAACTTCGTTATCCGTGTTGTATCTAGCTGATCTTATTAATGATGCAGGGATACCTGCGGGTGTTATTAATATCGTAACAGGGCTTGGGAAAAGCTGCGGTGACCAATTAGTTCGCCATCCCGACATAGATAAGATTGCTTTTACGGGTTCGACTCAGACCGGTAAAATCATTAACCGTACTGCGACGGATACCTTGAAGCGGGTCACATTAGAGTTGGGTGGTAATGCCCCTTTAATTGTTATGCCGGATGCTGATATTGCCGCGGCCGCCAAGGGCTCAGCAGACTCGATTTATTTCAATAGCGGTCAAATATGCATCGCTGGGTCTCGCTTGTTTGCGCATCGTTCTATTTTTGATAAAGTTGTTGAAGGTGTTGCCGGTCAAGCGGAAAATTGGAAAATTGGCCCATCTCTTGCACCGGATGCACTGATGGGTCCGCTTGTCTCAGTCGAACAACAAGCTCGCGTGATGGAATATATTGAAAGCGGTAAGAAAGACGGGGCTTCAATTTTTATCGGAGGTGATTCCCCATCTAGCGAAGGTTATTATGTCAGCCCAACGATCATGGTAGATGTCAATCCAGGGATGCGCGTAGTTGATGAAGAGATTTTCGGACCGGTTTTAGTTGCGCAGCGCTTTGACGATTTAGAAGAAGTGGTCAAGGCTGCGAATGCGACACCTTTTGGTCTAAGTGCAAGTATATGGACGCAAGACGTGTCGATAATGCATCGTTTGGCAGCTGGTATTAAAGCTGGTACGGTTTGGGGGAATTGTAATTGCGCGGCTGACGTTGCATTGCCTTTCGGCGGTTACAAACAGTCTGGGCTTGGCCGGGAGCAGGCGCAAGATGGGGTGCGTGCTTACATGGAAAGTAAGACCGTAATGATTGCGCTGTAAAGACAGAGTGCATTGTTGGCTCAAGATTATTTTTCTGGGTGGAGAAGCAAAAAGGAACGGTTAGAACCGATAGATTAAGTTAGCCCTCACACGATCTCCCGTTATGAAAATTTCAACACTACAATAAATAAATCTAATATGAGTTCGTTTCGCAAGGTTTTGATACTTGGGCCTACGTCTGTACTTGTTGATGTTCAACAAGTACAGAAAATTTTGTAAAGAATTCGTTGGACAGGTGTCTGGCGGCTTGATCCACCAAGCGGCTACCAATTTGCGCGAGTTTACCACCTACTTCTGCATGAACGACGTAGATAATTGTGGTAGAGGCACCATTATCTATAAGGTTGATTTTTGCTTCCCCTTTAGCAAAGCCGGCTGCGCCACCTTTACCCTGGCCTCGAATACTATAGCTAAAGGGAGGATTTAGATCATACAGGGTCACGTCGAATTTAAAATTTGCTTTGATAGGGCCTATCTTAAGTTGCGCATCAGCAATCATCTGCGTATCTGACGTCTTGGTTAGGTCTCGGCATCCCGGAATACATTGGCTTAGAATGCGATCATCGTTGAGTGCCCTATAGACCTGATCACGTGTTGCGTGGATGCTTCGATTGTCTTCAATATTGATAGTCATGCCTTTTTGGTTTTGCCACATACGCCAGACTTGGGGGCTAGTATTAGCAGTAGCTAGATTGACATAATATACAGGATACAGTATACTGTATATCAAATGCAACAAGTGAATAATGATTTGGAGCCCTTAACTATATGATTCCGCAAACTACCTTCCTCCATGATCGTTATCCTGCATTGGGTAAGGAGCCTGTACCTATAGAGCCCTACATTTCTGAGGATTTTCATGCCCGCGAAAAAAGGCATGTATTTAAGAAGACTTGGATCCATGTGGGTCGAATAGAGGAATTGCCTGAACGTGGCAATTATTTGGTGAAAGACCTTAAATGTATTGATTCTTCAATAATTGTTTCGCGTGATCATAATGGCGAATTGTATGCGATGCATAATGTCTGTGCGCATCGCATGAATCGGATTGCTTGCCCGGGACATGGAAAAACGCGGCGATTTTTCTGTCGATTTCATGGTTGGTCTTATGGGCTTGACGGAGCGCTTAAGGGAGTTCCTGACGAGTTGTCTTTCTTTGATTTTGATAAGTCAAAGTTAGGGCTTGCGCGCGTACATGTGGATACTTGGCAAGGCTTCATCTTCATAAACGTTGCTGATAAGCCTGAGCAGAGGTTGGGTGAGTTCATGGGGTCTATGTACTCGACGATAGAGGGTTATCCCTTTGCGGCGATGACGAACTGCTATTCTTGGCAGGCTGTTGTTAAGTGTAACTGGAAGCTTGCGCTTGACGCTTTTCAGGAGGCTTATCACGTCGCGTATGTTCACGGAAATTCTATTGCTGATGCGCTTTGGCGGGATACAGATGGAAATTTGAGGCCGCTTGATGGCTTATGTGGTGATTATCATCGACGCCTTTCCATGGGAGGGAATCCAAAGTCAGTCTATGGTAACCCCAATGCAGCCACGGATATGGATGTTGACGCGAAGGATGCTATCGATATGACTAGCTCCCAACAGCCTATTGCTGCTGCCGCGTTAAGACTTGGGAAGGGAGGCTCAAGCTTTGAAGCATCGATCAAGGATCTACCCGAAGGTTTAAATTGGACCAAACACCCGAATTGGGCATTTGATATAAACATGGTCTTTCCCGATTTCTATTTGTCCCTTCGTCCGAACTACTACCAGGCTTACAATTTCCGGCCTCTCACGCACAACACCTTTCTGTTCGATGCGCGGGTGTATTATCCGGAAGCCAAAACTGCCGGCGGTCGGTTCTATCAGGAATATATGAAAGTTGCTCTGCGCGATGTTCTTTTGGAAGACCTGAGTACTCTAGAAGAAACTCAGGCGGCAACGGAAACCAATGTAATGAGCCATATGGTGTTGCAGGACTATGAGATTATGGTGCGCCACCAACACCACGTCATCCGCCAAATGATAGACCGTGGAGAAGCGCAATGATTAAGGAAAAAACTCTGCCCGAAGATTTCAGGACGCTCGAACATTTTTTTGAGTGGGCGCTGCACAGCGAAACAGAACGCACTTTAAAGCGAGCGGATGCATGCCAAGAGGAAATTCTAGCATTTCGCGATGCAATGCTTGGGCGTCTTGACGATATTGTGGAGCATCTTGATCGCTTTAAGGGCGAGAACATACCCGAGGCTGAGGGTAATCTTTATGCGATGTTGCTCTCTGTTGCGGAAATAGCGACCGCTGTTGAATTTTACCAACAGCCTGCGGTAATTGACGGTTTTGACCCAAGGCGGTTTTTACCGGTCGAAGACTTTATTCTCAGGCCGAAATTCTAGAGTATTTATTAAGGGTTTTACATTATGGCTAGATGCCGTCTCTTTGCGATTGATGACACATTAAAAGAAATCTCTGCTAATGGGCTTTACGGAAAGCACTTGTTCGGGACGGATATCAGCGTTTCCGTCGTCAAGTTCGTTTTACCTAATGGGCCTGATTTACCCGCTAAATCACATGATCACGGAGAAGAAATCTCTCTGCAGGTTGAAGGCGGATGCTCTGTCGGTGAAGGAGAAGGTGATACAGGGGATTCGGTTACTATACTCAGGGAGGGCGATGTTTTAGTCATCCCTGCGGGCACCCGCCACTACGGCTTTAATAGCTATAGCGAAAATGGTGTGTCTTTGAGGCTAAATGTCGTCACCCCTGCGCGAGAAGAGTTTGGACCGGAACATGAAGCCCCCTATTATCCGTTGAAGGAGCAAGAATAATGAAAATCGTCTGCAAGCATCTTGATGCGGGAGAGCATTGGCGTACAGGGCAGGCTGGCAGTAGTTTTAGTTTAGCATCGCCGAATTTTAATGTGACGATCAAAGTTGCCTCTAAGGGCGATATAATTGAGGATTCTGATTCGATCTGCGAAGAGGTCTCGGCAATTCTTGAGGGTACCTTTTACGTAGAAGCGGAAGACGAAGCTTATGAATTGAGCGCAGGTGAAGGGATCGTCGTTCCTCCGGGCAAAGACAGGGCATGGCGCTGCACCAGTAATCGCGGGGTCTTGTATCGTGTACTTGTTACCCAGCCAGTCAAGATTGCGGTGTGAATTTACTCCATTCGTTTCACGCGACATCTGACATCGTGATGATTACGCAGCTTAAGGCACGTTACGCAATGTTTGCAGATGCGAAATATCATTCGGATCATCGTCAAGCCGATCCCGATAAGCTAGCAGCTGCAGCGCGAGGCCAAGCAGCCTGCTTTACCGTAGATGCCTCTTGGGATGCAGGTCCTGAATTTGGAGGTACTCTTCGTGGGCGTCATGAGCTGGAATGTTTTTTTAGATCACCGCCCTGGCGCTATGCGATTCATTTTTATACCGCACCGCTTTTTGAAGAGATCGGTGAGCTGACTCGCGTTATGTGGAGGTTATGGCAAATCTGCCTACCAGTAGACAGCGATGAGCCCGTGTTGCTTGCCGCCACCACAGAGGAAGATTATGTGAAGACAACGAAGGGATGGTTGCATCATCATGTGCGCTTTGTAACCTTAGACAGCCTGCGTGTTCCTAGTGGTCAATTACAGTCATTGGGACTGAAGATATGAGTACCCTAGCTGAGACTACCGCAAATTGAAGGAATTTCCGATACAGGAGATGCTTTGCCCCGTTGTCTCTAACATACCGGTCAATGGAGAATATTTTCATCTTGTTTTAGATGTTCCCAGTGCTGCGCTTGCCGGGTTACCAGGTCAGTTTTTTCACTTGAAATGCCCGAGTTCGCAAGCTGGCACGCCTTTTCTGCGACGACCCATGAGCGTCTATCGAATTAATCGCCACGAAAGGCAAATAGAATTCCTATACAAAAATCACGGTCTTGGCACCGCAGGTCTTGCGACCTTAAAGTCTGGTGACGTGCTAGATGTTTTTGGGCCACTTGGTCAAGGCTTCGTATCTGATGGGTCTAAACATGTGCTCATGGTTGCGCGAGGGGTGGGCTTGGCAACCATGGCACCTTTGGCTGAACAAGCCATTGGGAATGGATCACAGGTCACTGCAATTTTAAGCGCTCGTAGCCCAGATTTGGTGATGTCAGCAGACTATCTGGAAAGCGTTGGCGCTTCTATCATCTCAGTGACAGACACGGACGGTACTAGCGATATCGGCAGCGTAGCCGGGATTTTAGAGGCATGCCATGCTGCGAACCCTTTTGATTATGCCGCGACGTGCGGCTCTAACAGGCTCTTGCAGATGCTGAAAAGACTTTGCGGACAATGGGGAATAACTGGAGAAGTCGCTCTCGAGCAGAATATGGCGTGCGCGATTGGCATGTGCTTCTGCTGCGTGCGCCCATTTGAAGTGGACGGAGGTCTCACCTACCGTAGGGTATGTTTTGAAGGGCCAGTATTTCCGTTGGGAGAGACGACCTCATGGTAGATATGAGAGTGAATATTGGAGGTATAGAGTTAACAAACCCTGTTATGCCAGGATCGGGCACCATAGCAGAAGGGATCGCGAAAGCTGCGGACCTGAGCCTGCTGGGTGCTGTGGTAACAAAAACGATCACGAAGGATCTACGCGAAGGAAATCCGCCGCCGCGTGTGGCTGAATTACCAAATGCAACGCTGTTTTCCATTGGTATTCCTAGCAAGGGCCCTGAGCACTTTATTAATACAATCGTGCCGTTTTACCAGTCATTTAACGTACCATTAATTGCTAGTATCTCAGCGGATACAGCCGATGATTTTGCGGCTCTGGCAAAACGTATTTCAGTCCCGGGTGTCTCGGCCATAGAGGCGAATATTTCTTGTCCAAATCTAAAAAAAAATGGCGAAGCTTTTGCTATGA
>TARA_B110000259_G_scaffold133329_1_pt1 | contig 13685 bp, 11 predicted proteins | sample TARA_B110000259 | Tara Oceans TARA_B110000259 (sample SAMEA4397649) | marine metagenome | biome: Polar Biome; feature: [SRF] surface water layer (ENVO:00010504); material: water (ENVO:00002006), including particulate matter (ENVO:01000060) such as... | depth 5 m | reverse complement strand
AGGGTTGGTTTATCAGAAAGAGAGGCATTGGAGAAAGGGGTTAAACATAATGTATATACTTTCCCCTTTGATGAAATAGATCGTGCTATTACAGATGATCAAACGATTGGGAAGGCCAAAATCATTACCAGTCCAAGAGGCAAAATATTAGGTGCCTGTATTGTCGGGCCTCAAGCAGGTGAGTTAATAGCCGAATACACTTTAGCAATGTCTGCTGGTTTAAGTTTGTCGGCGTTGAGTAAAGCTATTCATATTTACCCGACCTTAGCTCAAATCAACCGCCGTGTTGCGGATCAGCGATTGAAAGCAGGATTGACAGAAAACAGGAAGAAATGGATAAAGCGCTTGTTTGGCTTGAGAGGCCGAGGTTAAGATGTCAGTTAAACTAGTTACTTTAGTTGTTTTATCATTTTTCATAGCTATGTTCTTTGTATTTAGTGGGCCTGACTACTTGACAATATCGGCTTTACAATCGAATAAAGCACTACTACTAGAAACAGTAGAGCAACACTATGGCTTATCTATTGTAGTGGCTATGATGATTTATATACTTGTCGTAGCCTTGAGTTTACCCGGAGCATCTGTTTTATCTTTAGCAGTAGGCTTTGTTTTTGGTCTTTGGTTGGGATGGTTACTATTGTTAGTTTCAGCAACTGTCGGAGCAGTATTAGTCTTTTGGTTAGTTCGTTATTTTTTTTATGACTGGGCAAAAGCTAAAATTGATGTGATAACGGTGGCGCAAAAAATAACTACAGAATTTGAACAACATTCTTTTAATTACTTGTTATTTCTACGTTTGGTACCGTTGTTTCCATTTTGGCTCGTCAATTTGACAATGGCATTTACCAGTATTAAAACAAGCCAGTATGCTCTAGGTACATTTTTGGGTATTATGCCTGGTAGCTTTGTATTTGCTAATCTAGGTCGCTCTCTGGCTGATATTAAGAGCCTTGACCAGATTTTTTCACCACAGATGTTACTTGCATTAGTTTTGCTGGGTTTCTTAATGTTGTCGCCGATTTTCATTAGTCATTTCAGGCGTTATAGGAGTAGGGAATGATTAATTTATGTTAAATTCTAAACCTCTACTAGAGCTTAGTGATTTTCCAGCAATAGTCCGCTCTACCCTGACAACGATACAGGTTAATTTGGGATATTTATGTAATTTAAGCTGTGTGCACTGTCATGTTAATGCAGGACCAAAGCGAACAGAGTTAATGTCAAAGGAGACGATTGATCAGGTTTTGGCTTTTATAGAGCAATTGGATGTAACAACGCTCGACTTGACTGGTGGTGCTCCAGAAATGAATCCACATTTTAAATACTTTGTAATAAAAGCTCGTGCTAAGGGCCTACGTGTTATAGATCGTTGTAATTTGGTGATATTAGAAGAGCCAGGTTATGAAAATTTAGCATTGTTTTTAGCTGAACAGGGCGTTGATATCGTAGCCTCATTGCCCTGTTACCTTGAGGATAATGTAGATAAGCAACGTGGTAACGGAGTATTTCAGTCGAGTTTAGCTGCATTAAAGCGATTAAATATCTTAGGCTACGGACTACCGGGGACAAATCTCATACTGGATTTAGTATTTAACCCACAAGGGATTAATTTGCCACCCGAACAGAAAGCGTTGGAGGTAAGTTATAAGACCCATTTAGCTGCAGAATATGATGTGTTTTTTAATAAACTTTATACCTTAGCTAATATGCCCATAAAGCGCTTTGGTAGCATGTTAATGAGTAAGGGACTATTTAATGAGTATATGGCATTACTTGTTGCAAGTTATAACCCCGATACAGTTAACGATGTAATGTGTAGAGAGTTAATTAGCATTGATTGGCAAGGTTACGTCTATGATTGTGATTTTAATCAGATGTTAGATTTACCGATAGCAGACAAAGCTAAAGTTCATATTTCAGAACTGGATGGTAAAGTACTTGCAAATCAGGAAATTGCAACTCGACAACATTGCTATGGCTGCACTGCTGGTCAGGGCAGTAGCTGTGGCGGAGCCTTATCATGAACAGATTATTATTTAGGAAAACGTAATGGCTTCAAAGCATAGTGTATTAGAAAGATATTCGGAAGGGGCTCAAGATCGTCAGCCTGATTTATGCTGTCCAGTTGATTATGATTCTTCATTACTAGCGTTATTACCACAAGAAATTATCGATAAGGATTATGGCTGTGGAGATCCTTCTCGCTATGTCCGTAAAGGAGATATTGTTCTCGATTTAGGTGCTGGTTCTGGAAAAATTTGCTATATGGCAGCTCAAATTGTTGGTAAAAATGGCCAGGTAATTGGCCTTGATATGAACGATGATATGTTGACTTTAGCTCGAAAATATCAGCCTGAAATGGAGAGCAAGTTAGGTGATGATCGAGTTAAGTTTGTCAAAGGCTTAATTCAGGATCTTACTGTTGATTTAGAAGCGATGGATAAGCATCTTGCTGAACATCCAGTGACCGATAGCGCATCGTTAACTCACTTACAATCATGGCAAGTAAATCAATCAAAGCAAATGCCATTAATAAAAGATAACTCAATTGATCTGGTGGTGTCTAATTGTGTACTTAACTTAGTACAAGATAGCGAAAAAAACAAGATGATTAATGAGATATTCCGAGTCGTAAAACCTGGGGGCCGTGTAGCCATCTCAGATATCATCAGTGATGAGCATGTTCCAGATCACCTTAAAGCCGATCCGACTTTATGGAGTGGTTGCATTTCTGGTGCTTTGCAAGAAGAAGAAATGTTAATTGCATTTGTAGAGGCCGGGTTTGTGGCGGTATCTTATGACAAGTGGGAAAGTGAACCTTGGCAAGTAGTAGAAGGTATTGAGTTTCGCTCTGCCACTATTACTGGGATAAAACCTAAAGAAGATCCTTGTTTAGATGTTGGTCATGCAGTAATTTATCGTGGTCCTTACTCTAAAGTGTACGATGATGAAGGCCATGTTTATCCTCGCGGTCAGCGTATTGCAACCTGCCAACGGTCCTATGAACTATTAATTAAAAGTGTATACCGTGAGGATTTTATTGGTATTACGCCAAGAAAATTAAAACCAGAAGTAAACTGGTGCTCGCCCGCTGGGACATTACGTCCGGCTTCGGAAACGAAAGGTGCAATACATAAGGGTGATGCATCAAATACTACATGTTGTTAGTGATATACAGTGGGGTTCCATGCCGGAATTAAGCATTATCATTCCTTGTTTTAATGAACAAAAAGGTATTGCTCTTTTTATACATAAGCTTCAAAAGCTTAGGCCTCAGTGTGAAGTTATTTTAGTCGATGGCGGGAGTGATGATAAGACTGTCCAGATAGCCGAACCATTTGTCGATCTTCTTATACATTCACCTTGTGGCCGAGCACAACAAATGAATGCTGGAGCTGAAAAGGCTTGTAGTAATGTTTTGATTTTTTTACATGCAGATACTTTTTTACCCGACGATGCTGTGAGTCAAATTCAACAAGCTTTGCAAGAAGGTTATCGTTGGGGCCGATTCGACATTCGTTTGACAGGTGGACATTGGTTTTTACCTGTAATTAGTTATTTTATGAATATTCGTTCGGCAATAAGTGGCATTATCACGGGTGATCAGGCACTGTTTATTGATAAAAGTTTATTTAAGGAGGTTGGTTGTTATCCCAATATTGCTATTATGGAAGATATAGCTCTGGCTAAAAAACTTAAAAAATATGGAAAACCTTTCCGTGTTTATAGTTTTGTCCATAGTTCAGCCAGACGTTGGCTGCAATATGGAGTTTATAAAACTATATTGCTGATGTGGTGTCTAAGATTAGAGTATTTTTTGGGTATTGATCCCAAACAACTAGCCCAACAATATCAAGGAGGGCAATTTTGGAAGTCATAATTCGCCTATCCGCTTTTATCGGTATTTTATGCCTAATGATGCTTTGGGAAGTATACGCCCCAAGGCGTAAATCGCGATACTCACGTCTACAGCGGTGGCCTACCAACTTTTCTATATCCATTATAGGCATGATTATAGTTCGCTTTACAGTCGGAGGCATTGCTTATGTTTCAGCGTTATATGCAATGGATAACCAAATTGGTTTATTAAACCAATTTTTAATACCAGACTGGTTTTCAATTGTAATAACATTATTGCTTCTGGACTTGGCTATTTATGGCCAACATAGGGCATCTCATCGTTGGCAATGGCTGTGGCGTTTTCATAAGGTTCACCATTCAGATTTAGATTTTGATGTCACTACGGGAATAAGATTTCATCCCATAGAAATAATAATATCAATGTGTTACAAGGTTATTATTATCTATATTATAGGCTGTAATCCGTTGGCAGTTGTTGTCTTTGAAGTGGTTTTAAGTGGCGCGTCACTATTCAACCATAGTAATATTTTTATTCCGCTTAAACTAGAACGACGTATTCGACTATGGATCGTTACACCTGACATGCACCGTGTCCATCACTCAAGTAAAGATAAAGAAATAGATAGTAACTTTGGCTTTTCTATTAGTATTTGGGACCGATTGTTTAGTTCTTATATAGATCAGCCACAATTAGGACACGATAAAATGGTCATAGGTTTAAATAGTTATCGTCACAGCCCAGACGTAGGTATTAAGAAATTACTATTAATGCCTTTTAAATCTTTGAAATGACATATCTTTACCCGCAAGCGAGTCTTGCGGTTTTCTGCAAGGCACCGATACCGGGACAGGTCAAAACACGCTTGATACCCGATATGACTCAACAGCAAGCAGCTGATGTACATATGTTATTAACAAACCGACTGTTAAGTTGGCTTGATAAAGCACAGCTCTGTCCAATCACACTCTGGTGTTCACCTGATACATCACATCCGTTTTTTCAAGCCTGTGCCGCTAAATATTGTATGTCTTTAGAGGAACAAAAGGGCACTGATTTAGGTGATAAAATGCAATATACGATAGCCCGTCATTTGAAAAGTTCAAGCCAAGCATTATTAATAGGTTGTGACTCACCTTCTGTCAGGCAATGTGATGTATCAAACATGATAGAACGCTTACAAAGTAACGATGATGTAGTACTTGCACCTGCTGAAGATGGGGGTTATGTGATGATAGGATGTAGAGAAGATTACCCGATACTGTTTTCTGACATGGAATGGGGTATCGATAACGTCTCAGATAAGACCCGTCTACGTGCTATTGAGTCTGGAATCCGTTTATCTAGCCTAAGGATCCATTGGGATGTAGATAATTATAGTGATTGGCAACGCTTTTGTGCCCTTGAATAACGTAAAATAACTAGTAACACTTAAATTAATAACACTAATGCTGCGAGTAGACGATAAAACAATGACTGAGTTTGAAAGTAAACATGATGGTGAAAAAAGTAAGTCACAGGTTAAACGTGAGTTACAAGCCTTAAAAGACCTAGGTAAGTCATTGATCTCATTGCCACTTAAAGATTTGAACAAGCTTGTCCTGCCTGAAAAGCTATATGATGCAGTTATTAAAGCACAAACACTTACCCACGGAGCTTTTAAACGTGAGGTAGGTTACATCGGGGCAATTATTGCAGATGAAGATTACGATGTTATTGCATCTGAGCTAGATAAATTGAAACAAGTTCACCATGGTGAAGTGAAACAATTCCACCAACATGAACGATGGCGCGATGACTTATTAGCTGGTAATAATGTTGTTATGACATTGTTGCATCAGCAATTTAAAAACTTTGATAGCCAGTATGTACGGCAGTTAGTCAGAAATGCTAAGAAAGAAGCTGAAAATAATAAACCGCCAAAATCAGGTAGATTATTATTTAAATATCTCCAACAATGCGAAGCTAAAGATAATGATAATGATATTTAACTATATGTTAAGAAGAACATAGCTAGTTTTCCCAGCCTGACCTAGATAGGGTTAATTACATAGCTTCCATTGTTTCTCTAGACGCTTAGCTGATATAGGGTAAGCAGTCTTAATTCCTTGAGCAAATAAAGACACTCTGAATTCTTCAATCATCCATCGATAATGTTGCAATTCTTGAGATGTATGATCACTGGCATGAGAATGATAGCGCTGCCAGTGTGGTTGGACTTCAGCCATCCATTGTCGATCTCTCATAGGATCACTAAGTAACTTATCTAAGCGTTGGCCTATCGCTTGCAGGTACAAAGGTAGACGTTTTAAAGCTTCGTCAGGAGTCTGGTGAGTAAAGCCGTGGTAAATTAATGATGATAGCTGAGATTTTATATCCTTCACGGCATTGATGGATGTTAGTGGGATATTTGATGACAGCCTTTTAGCAATTGCATGGTATTCGCTCAAAGCCTTCGCTATTTGTTGTGCTAAGTTGTTGGCAGTGTTGATAAGTTCACTTCTATTAGCTTGTAGTCGTTGTTCGAATTCTTTTTGAGAAGATATAGTAGGATAACCTTTAATAAAACAATGATCGAAGGCTAAATGAATTAGATCTGTCTTAAGTTGCTCACATGGTGATTTTTGGCTATTAATTGGATAAAGAGGGTTGGAAGGGACGCTGACATAGTGCATACACATTTGTTGAATGTTAGGAAGTTGCTTGCGTAGATATTTCACAATATCTGCTTCTGATAACAGAAAGAGCTTTCTAAGCCCTAAGTGGGTTTGTTGTTGGGCTTGTTTAGCGGTGTCTAATAATGTGAGATCGACATGTTCGCCTTGATCTATTAAAGCGGGGTAAGCGGTTATCTCGAGTCCATTTTGTTGTAATGAGATTTGAGCTGGCAAATCACCAAAAGTCCATCGTGTTATGCCTTGTTGTTCATATTCACTATCAGGAATTGATTGAAAACTACTAGCTGCTTCTTCTGCCCAGTGTTTCTTTAAATGATCTAAGTCTCGACTTTGCTCTAATAACTGACCCTTATCATCAACTAATTTAAAATTCATTTTCAGGTGATCGGGTAAGTCGTTAAGTCTCCATTCTGATGGGACAATTTCAATACCAGTAAGGCGGCGTAGCTGACTTGATAGAGCTGTAAGCAAATCACCATCATCTGCCGACATATTGTTTAAACACTGATCGGCATAGTTAGGAACAGGAATAAAGTGTCGTCGTTGAGTTTTTGGTAAGCTTTTAATCAAAAATATTACTTTGTCACGTAATAATCCGGGTACTAACCATTGGTATAGTGAAGAGTTAGTTTGATTTAGTAATGACAGAGGAATGGTTTGGGTAATGCCATCTTCGGTTTTACCAGGCTCAAATTGATATTCTAACGTTAAGGGAACACGATTCACCAGTAATTGGTCAGGGAAATTTATTGATGTTATTTTCTCAGCTTCATGTTGCATTAAATCATTACGACTTAAGAAGAGTAATTTTTTATTCTCCTTATCAGCTTGTTTTCGCCATTCTTCAAAACCGGCACCATTAACTATTTTATCGGGTATTTTTTCTTTATAAAATGCAAACAACACATCATCATCAACTAAGACATCACGTCTTCGTGATTTCTGTTCAAGTAATTCAATGTCTTGGATAAGGCTTAAATTGTGTTTAAAAAAAGCAGCATTGCAATGCCAGTCACCTTGCACTAGGGCATCACGGATGAAAATCTCATTAGAGAGGATGGGGTCGATGCTTCCGAAATGGATGCGACGGCGCGCCACAATGGGAAGAGAGAATAGTGAAACCTGCTCAAAGGCGATAACTTGAGCCGGCTTTTTTTCCCAATGTGGCTCAGCATATTGTGTGTGAACTAAATCACCGGCAATAGATTCGATCCATTCAGGTTCTATTTTGGCGACGATTCGGGCATAGAGTCTACCCGTTTCTACTAATTCAGCAGCCATAATCCACTTAGGACTTTTTTTATGTAATGCTGATCCAGGAAAAATATGTAGTTTTAGGTTCCGAGTACCAGTGTATTCAGACTTATCTGTTTTGATTGCAATATTACTTAAAAGGCCCGACAACAGTGCTTGGTGAATTGTTTTATAGTCCGCAACTTGGGAGCTTGGCTTAAATCCCATTTGAGTGACCTGGATATGTAATTGTTGATGAATATCATGCCATTCTCTTAATCTTAAATAGGATAAGAAGTTTTCTTTACAATGTTTCCGTAATTTGTTTTGGCTAAGGTGTTTTTTCTTGTCGTGATAATGTGCCCAGAGTTTAAGGTAAGCCAAAAAGTCTGAACGCTCATCTTTAAATTGAATATGCGCTTGATCGGCAGCTTGTTGTTTATCCATTGGTCTTTCACGAGGGTCTTGAATACTTAATGCACTTGCAATTACAAGCACATCTGTTAGGCAATTTAATGTATCTGCAGCTAAGATCATTCTTGCTATTCGTGGGTCGATAGGCAGTTTAGCCAGCTGTTGTCCTAACTTGGTGAGATTATGTTGCTTATTTACCGCACCGAGCTCTTCTAATGATCTAAACCCATCATTGATGACTTTTTGAGGTGGTGGATTAATAAATGGGAATTGAGCCGGATCTCCTAAACGTAATGCAGCCATTCGTAATATCACAGAGGCTAAATTGGTTCTCAATACCTCAGGATCAGTAAAAGCTGGCCTGTTTTTAAAGTCATTTTCATCATAAAGGCGAATAGCCACGCCCGCAGCGACTCGCCCACAACGTCCAGAGCGCTGATTAGCACTAGACTGTGATACTTTCTCTATAGGCAACCGTTGTACCTTATTACGTACACTGTAACGACTAACTCGTGCGTAACCAGGATCTATAACATAACGGATCCCTGGTACGGTTAAAGAGGTTTCAGCGACGTTGGTTGCCAATACAATACGACGATGGCCACCTGTTTTAAAAATACGGTTTTGTTCAGCAGCAGACTGTCTTGCAAACAAGGGTAATACATCAGTTTGAGGGGGGTGGTGTTTGCGTAAAGCTTCTGAAACTTCTCTAATATCACGTTCGCCGGACAAAAAGACCAGGATATCACCTTGGCCTTCGCGACATAGCTCGTCTGTAGCCTCAATAATGCCACGAATCATATCGTAATCCTGTTGATCTTCCTCATCATTCATTGGAGGGCGATAACGAATTTCGACAGGAAATGTTCGACCACTAACCTCGATCACAGGGGCATTATTAAAATGGCTAGAAAAGCGTTTAGTGTCTATGGTTGCTGAGGTAATAATAACTTTTAGATCTGGGCGCTTAGGCAAAAGTTGTTTTAAATATCCTAATAGGAAGTCAATATTCAGGCTACGTTCATGGGCTTCATCTATGATTAAAGTGTCATATTGATTAAGGAACTTGTCATTCTGTGTTTCTGCTAATAAAATCCCATCTGTCATTAACTTAATGTAACTTTTATCCGCCTTTACTTGGTCGTGAAAGCGGACTTTATATCCGACAATATCACCCAATTCGCTGTTGAGTTCTTCGGCAATACGAGTTGCGACAGTCCTTGCTGCAATACGCCTAGGCTGAGTGTGTCCAATCAAGCCATGTACACCACGGCCAAGTTCGAGACATATTTTTGGAAGTTGAGTTGTCTTTCCAGAGCCAGTTTCGCCGCTCAGTATAATAACTTGGTTAGCTTGAATGGCCTTGGCTATGTCTGCTCGGCGTTCAATGACAGGCAGGTCTGCCTTAAAGGATGGTTTTGGTAGATGTTGTTGACGATAAGTACGACGATTAACTGAAGCGGTTAATTTACTTTCAATTGAGTTTATTTGTTCCTGCGATATCTCAGTTTTCTTGCGTAAATTTTTGATACTTCGCCGCAGGGAAAACTGGTCTATTAGCATAGCGAGACTCAGTGAGTTTTCGAGTTGTATAAGCTTGTTTTTCAATGCGTAGGATTTATGGTCTATTAGTTAGGCTGTTTATTGTAAGGTTAATGACAATGAACGGTGACTTTTTTGGTTTAGTTACCATTCCTTTTATGAGCCTTTATCAAGAGATATTCTTTGATAACTTAAGTTCTATTTCGGGATCTTTATTTTAGCTTCTTTAGACATTCTATAAAAGACTGATATATGGCCGATAGTAGTGATCAACTGAGCGCTTGTTGAATCAGATATAGTGCTGACTAGCTTTAATCGATCATCCTTTTCTGCGCCACTGACTTTGACTTTGATAAGCTCGTGATGATTAAGAGCATTTTCTACTTCAGCTAAAACAGTGTCTGTTAAGCCTTTATTGCCGACCATTACAACTGGTTTCAAGGCATGCGCCAAGCCACGTAAATAGCTTTTTTGCTTATCATTGACTGCCATGGAGAGTGTACCTGTATTAAAATAGATTAATTATACAGGAAGCCACTCATGACCCTAAACAAGTTTACCGTTACTGCAGCAAGAGGTATGTTGCCATTGTTGGCAAAAGAGCTTGCAGAGATGGGCATTAAAGATACAAAGCAAGAACAAGGAAATATCCGATTTAGCGGGAATTTAGAGGATGCCTATAGAGTTTGTTTGTGGTCTCGTGTTGCTATTAGGGTGTTATTGCCAATTGCTCAATTTAGTGCAGAGACAACTGATGCACTTTATGCTGGCATCACAGCTTTACCATGGGAAGAGCACATTGATGCGGAAGGTACGACAATTGCAGTTGATTTTAATAGCTTCCGCTCAAAAATTCACCATACACAGTATGGTGCACAGCGAGTCAAGGATGGGATCGTTGATAGGTTTAGGGAACAAAGTGGTGTTCGACCCTCAGTAGAATTACATCAGCCGGACTTGAGAGTTAATGTTTATGTTAAACACAACCAAGCAATAGTAAGTATTGATTTAGCTGGCGAAAGTTTACATAAACGAGGTTATCGTCTAGCTTCAACAGTGGCACCTTTGAAAGAACATTTGGCTGCAGCTATCTTAATGACCGCAGATTGGAAACAACTTTCAAAACAAGGCTGGGGCTTATTAGATCCGATGTGTGGCTCTGGGACGTTCTTAATTGAAGCCGCAATGATAGCTGCTGATATAGCCCCAGGCAGTCATCGAGATTACTTTGGGTTTCTATACTGGAAAAAACACAACAAGGGAGTATGGAAACAGCTTAAAGCAGAAGCAGAAAGACGTCGGCATAGTGGTTTAGCTCGTCTACCACCTATCAGAGGTGGAGATACTGATGCCTCTGCTGTTAAAGCAGCACAAGATAATATTGCAGAAATAGGTCTAGCAGAGCGTATTGTCGTAGAACAGCGTGATTTGCTTGGATGGCCGTCTCAATCTAAGCAATTACCTAATAGTGGATTAATCGTATGTAACCCTCCATACGGTGAAAGGATGGGTAATGTAGCTGAACTTCATCATCTCTATGAAAGTCTCGGTAATATTGCCAGTGAGTCATTACCTGCTTGGCGAACAACTTTGATTACGGATAATGCTGATTTAGGTAAGTTCACGGGATTGACACTGTTTGATAAAGTACCTTTTGATAACGGTCCAATCGCATGCCAAGTAATGCACTACCGGGCAGCCAGGGCACTTTCAGCTCAGTCTCAAAAACAAGAGCCAGAGAGAGAGATAGCAACAGCTACCCCTGAGAATGACTTGAATTATGTTTTGTCCGATCAGGGTGAGATGTTTGCTAACCGTTTTAAAAAGAACTTAAAGCACCTAGCAAAATGGGCCAAGAAAAACGGGTTTGACTGCTACCGAGTTTATGATGCTGATCTCCCTGATTATGCTGTTGCAGTGGATATTTATGGTGAGTATATTCATGTACAAGAATATGCACCACCTAAAGATATTGATCCAGACAAAGCATTACAGCGGCTTAATGATGTGATGTACTTAATTCCCAATATATTAAATATTCCCTCATCACAAGTTGTGTTGAAGCTCCGTCAAAAACAACGAGGTACACAGCAATACGAAGCTCAAGCTTCTCAAAAGAAAAGATTAAAAGTTAATGAGTCCGGCTTAAATTTTTGGGTTAACTTAACAGATTATCTCGACACAGGTTTATTTCTCGATCATCGAATTACTAGACAAAAAATTGCTAGCCTCGCGGCAGGTGAAAACTTCCTTAATCTGTTTGCGTATACCGGTTCTGCAACTGTTTATGCTGCGATGGGAGGAGCTGTTTCCACTACGACAGTGGATATGTCTAACACTTATTTATCATGGGCACAGGACAACCTATCCTTAAATGGTTTTAAAGGTGAGCAGCATCAGTTCATTCGGGCAAATTGTTTGGAATGGCTACAATCAGCACAAGAAGAAAAACAACGTTATGGCCTGATCTTTTTAGACCCACCCACTTTTTCCAACTCAAGTCGTATGGAGGGAGTCTTTGAGATACAGCGAGATCATGTCACGCTGATCAACTCATCAGTTAAATTATTGAAAAAGGGCGGGCAGTTAGTTTTTTCAACGAACCGCCGTGACTTTAAAATGGATAAAGGTTTACTAAAATCACTTGTTATGTTTGATATTAGTCATGAAACCTTACCAACAGACTTTAAACGTAATACTAAGATCCATGCTTGCTGGATAATTAAAACTAGTGGTTAAAACTTTTTTGCCAGCTTAGATAATAAAAAGGTTTGAGCTGATATTAGATCGCTCTGTTCAGGTTTTTCGATTCGGTGATACTGTCCATTTGCTGACAATATCCATGCTTGATTATTATCCGTCAGATAAGTGTTGAGATCTTCAATAAGGATATTTTTAAGTTTTTTCTGCTCAATAGGGAATGCGGTTTCAACCCGTCGTAATAGGTTGCGTTTCATTAAGTCTGCGCTGGCAGCCCATACTTCGACACTGTCATTGTTAGCAAAATAAAAGACTCGGGTGTGCTCTAAGAAGCGACCGATAATGCTTCTCACTTGAATGTTTTCAGAAATACCGGCGATACCAGGCTTAAGTGAGCAAATACCTCTTACAATAAGATCAACTTTGACTCCAGCCATTGATGCGCGATAAAAAGCCTGAATAATTTCAGGCTCAACAATAGCATTTACTTTGATAATTATATGGGCTTGATGGCCAGCTTGAGCATGTGTTATTTCTCTATCAATTCTAGTCAATAAACCATCATGCAGTGTAAAAGGTGAATGCAAGAGTTTATGCATCTTTGGGATTTTACCGACGCTAGTCAATTGTACAAAGAGGTTACTAACATCCTCACCCAGTTGTTTGTCATTACTCATAAGGCCGTAATCGGTATACAGTCTCGAAGTACTCGGGTGGTAATTTCCTGTTCCTAAGTGGACATAATGACGCAATTTATTTTTTTCACGGCGAAGTATAAGTAACATTTTGGCATGTGTTTTATAGCCTACAACGCCATATACAACATGGACCGCTGCTTGTTGTAATTTTGCAGCCAATGCAACATTGGCTTCTTCGTCAAATCTTGCACGTAATTCGATAACAACAGTTACCTCTTTACCTGCACGGGCAGCAGCAACTAAGGCATCTACAATAGGTGATTTCGTGCCTGTGCGATATAGGGTTTGTTTGATAGCGAGAACAGAAGTATCTGATGATGCCTGTTTAAGTAAATCAACAACAGGTGAAAAAGATTGATATGGATGATGTAAAAGTACATCTTGTTTTCTAATCACAGCAAACATATCACTATTACTAACTACTTCTTCAGGACGGCCTTGCGTAAAAGGTTTGAATTTTAAGTCAGGGCGTTTGACTAAGGCATAAATCGCCTGAATACGACTCAAGTTAACAGGACCGTTGGTCAGATAGATATTATCTTTCTTCATACCACATTGTTT